>Ga0163150_10001287_pt1 | contig 43341 bp, 34 predicted proteins | sample OliLakLV19P2IB_FD_148628 | JGI IMG/M metagenome (GOLD analysis project Ga0163150, IMG submission 148628) | Freshwater microbial mat bacterial communities from Lake Vanda, McMurdo Dry Valleys, Antarctica - Oligotrophic Lake LV.19.P2.IB | ecosystem: Environmental > Aquatic > Freshwater > Lake >... | reverse complement strand
CATTCGATCCGGCAGGCAACCGGGGTGGAACTGTCCCGCGTTCCCATCGCGCCCGAAAAACCAGCCAACGCAAAACCGGTGGCGACTCCCCAACTGGATGCGGGACCGGCGTCGATGCCCAACCAGCATCAAAACTGATTGGACGGCAAGCACATTGTGCCGGTTCAGTTTAGACAGCGAACCCGCGTCAAGTATCGTTGCTACTGCTGTTTGCGGATATTTCCGCCTGGTCACGTGCCTCGATCGCCCGGTCAATCCTGGCGACAGTCTCCAGAGCAAGCGGGCCTGACATGGCTCGCGCCGACTCTTCGATTTGCCAGCTTCGTTTGGCTCCGCAAAGTGCTGCTGTGATGCCGGGCCGCTGAATGGTCCAGGCGACAACCAGTTCCGGAACCGGTTTGCCGGTGTCGTTCGAGATTTTTTCCAACTCGTCCAGCAAATCCTGGTTCCGTTCCCATTGGGGTGACTGGAATACCGGATAGGTCAGCCGTTTGTCCGAAGGATCAAAGGTGAAATCCCGTCTCATTTTTCCGGCCAGCAATCCCTTCATCAACGGCCAATACACTGCGAGAGAGATCCCCTGCTCTCTGCACCACGGGACGATGTCGGTTTCGATCTGGCGCTGAACCATGTTGTACTTGAGCTGCACAACCGAGACAGGACAGACGGCGTGAAATTTCTGAAGATCAACGAGCGACAGGTTGGAAACTCCGGTGATCCGCGATTTTCCGCACTGTTGAATCTCCAGGAGCGCGCCTGCAGAGGCTTCCACCGGTATTCGGCCATCCGCACTGTGCAGGTACATCAGGTCAATGTGGTCCAGGCCCATCCGCTCCAGGCTCTCGTCGCACTCGATTCGAATCCGTTCCGGTGAAGCGTCGTTGATTCGTGATCCGTCGTGCTCCCAGCGAATGCCACATTTGGTGGCGATGACCAAACCATTCCGTCTGCCCCGGATCGCCTGGCCCAGCAGCCGCTCGCTTTCCCCGTTCGCTCCATAGCAATACGCGGTATCCAGAAAGTTGATTCCAGCGCCTATCGCTGCATCGATGGTTGCCAGGCTGTCCCGGTCGTTCACGCCCGCAGAAGTCATGCCGGAGATCGGCCACAACCCCAGGGCCACTGGCGTAACCAGAATTCCCGAGCTGGCCAGTTCCCGAGGTTGAATTTGCATCATGGTGTCCAATACAGCCAAAACATGCACATCGGTTGCAATTCCTCACTGGTTATGCCGTAACAAATTGTCGGGCAGCGCCATTGCGTACAAAACCCGTTCGCGCGGGACAATGGTATGGAACTGGTGTTGATTCCGGACAATAATGGGTTTATGGACCGGGGCCATTCTGGATTGGCAGTGCATCGTATTCCAAAACCAGTCAGCGGATCAACCATGCGAATGGCCGTCAAAACGTCGGAGCAGATTCATGCTATTCCGGCGACGGTATATTTCCTGGCACTGGCGACCCTGACTTCAGGGATGCTGGCGGACGACGGCCAGCGCCTGTATCTGCAGCATTGTGCTTCCTGTCACGGTGCAAAAAACGAAGGCGTTTCAGAGCAGTTCGAGCATCCGATTTCCGGTCCGGCAACGCTGGAAGAACTGGCTGCTTTTATAGAACTTTCCATGCCTGCCGATGATCCCGGACAGATTGTAGGTGATGATGCAAAACAGGTCGCCAGGTTCATCTTGCGGGATTTTCTGTCGTCGGAAGTTGCTCCGGCGGTTCCCCGTATAGAACTGGTCCACCTGACGGTTTCCCAGCATGAAAACTCGGTCGCCGATATTCTTGCCCGGTTTGGGGGCAAGAGTCCGGTCAACACGGCCGGCGGTTTGAAAGGAGAGTATTTTCTTACACGCGAATTCTGGAAAGGCCAACCGGTGGTCTCGCGAATCGACCGTTCGGTATCGGTCGATTGCGGCAAGGCTTCACCAGTTCCCGAACAGCTGGACCGGAACAATTATTCTGTAGTCTGGAAAGGATCCATCTTTGCGCCCGACAGCGGCGACTACGTTTTCTCGGTCCGGTCTCCCAATGGTTTCAAACTGCACGTGAATGATGACGACGTTCCGCTGATCGACAACTGGGTTTCGACTCCCGAAGATCCCGACAAAACAGCGACGATCAAACTGCTGGGAGGACGCTGGTATCCGTTTACATTGGCCGCTTTCCGGCTGAACGATCCGTCTTTCTCGATCGACCTCTCCTGGCAACGTCCCGGCCGGATGGACGGCCCGGTCCATTCCAGTTTTCTGTCGCCCGAATGGTCGCCGAAAGTATTTGTCGTATCGACTCCCTTTCCGGCAGACGATAGCAGTGTTGGTTATCCACGAGGCACACTGGTTTCCCGGGAGTGGGACCAGGCAACCACATCCGTGGGAATCGAGATCGGGGAGATGGTAGTGGCCAATTCCAAACAGCTGGTGGGGAGCACTCCTGACAAACCGGATTTTGCGAATAAGTGCCGGCGATTTTGTTTGACGCTGGCCCAAGCCGCTTTTCGCCGGGGCCTTTTGGAGGAAGAACAGAATCGCTACGTCGATTATTTTTTCGAAGGGGACGGGTCGCCATTGATCGCACTCAAGCGGTCGGTTCTGTCGGTTTTCAAGTCACCGGCGTTTTTGTTTCCGGAAATTGTTCAACCGGACAGGAGGGAGCAACTGATCGCAAACCGGTTGGGGTTGTTCCTTTGCGATTCGGTCCCCGAGAACGAACTGGCAGAAAAAGTCAAAACTGTGTTGGGGAATTCGGTACCGGTTGACGAACTGACCCGCGTCGCGTGGGGACTGGCCGATTCGGAAACCGGACAAGCCAAACTCCGGCAGTTTTTCCGGGCCTGGCTGAAGATCGACGATGCCCAGGGTTTGACCCGCGACCCGGAACGGTTTGGCGGATTTGACGACCGGTTGGTCGACGATTTGCAGGAATCGCTGATCAGGCTGGTGGACGAAGTGGTCGGGAGTGAGACGAGCGATTACCGTCAACTGTTTCTGGCCGACCATTTGTGGATGTCGCCGGCGATGAAGGAATTCTATCTGGGCGAGAGCGGTGACGATTCGCCGCCGGGCGAAGAGTTTGCAGAACGGAGTTTTGAGCGAATGCAGCCGGATTCCGGAGAGCGTGCCGGGTTGTTGACCCACCCACTGGTTCTCAGCCATCTCGCCTACTACCGCACAACATCGCCGATTCATCGGGGTGTATTTGTTTCGCGGGGTTTGCTGGGTTTGGGATTGAAGCCGCCGCCGGTTGCCGTGGAACCGCTGGACGAAGGTTTCGATCCGGACATGACTACCCGGCAACGGGTTGAATTCCAGACCCGACCCGCCAATTGCATGTCCTGCCACGAAGTCATCAATCCACTCGGATTTGCTTTTGAGAATATTGATGCGGTTGGGCGGTTTCGGGTTACGGACAACGACAAGCCGGTCAACGCGTCGGTCACTTTCAAAACGCCATCCGGCCAGGAACTGCAACTGAATGGCCCTCGCCAACTGGCGGAATATCTTGTGACAGAACGGGCTGCCCACCGGCATTTCGTGGAATCCCTCTTTCATCATGTCGTCAAGCAACCGGTGGCGGCTTACGGCGAAAACCGGCTGGATGAACTAACTGATGCTTTTGTTTCCAGCGGGTTCAATATTCGAAAACTGTTCGTGGATATCGCGGTGATGGCAGCCGTGTTTGAAAAAATGGAAAGACAGGTGGTTACAGAATGATCGAACATCAAGCAGGTTCGCACAAGACTGGAAATGTCACCACGCATTCGATCAACCGGCGTGAATGGATCCGGAGGCTGGGCATTGGTTCCGTGGCGGCAGCAATTGCAGGCGGTCTGCCGTCCCTTGCGTTTGGTGGAGGGGGGACCGGTCGCCGGCCGGTACAGCGGCTGATCGTCATGTTCAGCCCCAACGGTGTGGTTCCGGAATCGTTTTGGCCAGAGCAGGCCGGCGACCTCGCGACTTTGCCTGAAATCCTCCAGCCCCTCGATGAATTTCGAAGTCGCACGCTGGTTCTGCACGGAGTCGACAATCGCGTCCGGGGAGATGGCGACGATCACATGCGAGGAATGAGCTGTTTGCTGACGGGGATCGAGCTTTCGCCTGGCAATATCCAGGGGGGTGGCAATACTCCTTCCGGTTGGCCGCGGGGCCTTTCGATTGACCAGGAAATCGCAAACGGCTATCAGTCGAATGCCGAAACACGCTGCCGGTTTGGATCACTGGAGTTTGGCGTATTGGTACCGGACCGGGCCGATGTCTGGACCCGTATGGTCTACACCGGCGCCAATCGGCCCGTGGCTCCCATCAGCGATCCGAAACAGATGTTCCGAAAGCTGTTTGGGGCGATGGAGGACCGGGAGAGTCTGGCCAGTGTACTGGATGTGGTGTCAGCCGACTTTCAGGCAATTCGCAGTTCGATCAGCGCCGAAGACCGACATTTGCTGGACGATCAACTCGAATGGATTCATCAAACAGGGCAACGGGTCCAGGTGGAAAAAGAATCCGAACAGATCGTGCCGCCCGAAATCGACACCGGCTGTGAATTGAACGATGCCCACATGCCGGAAATCAGCGCCTGCCAGCAGGATTTGCTGGTTGCCGCCATGCGTATGAACATGACCCGGATTGCAACGCTTCAGTACACCAATGCGGTCGGCAACGCGAGGATGAATTTTTTGGGAATCGAAGAAGGCCACCACGAACTGTCGCACGATCCCGACGAGAAAAAGGAGTCCGTGGAAAAACTGGTTCGGATCAACCGTTGGTATTGCGAACAGCTGGCCGGATTGGCCCGGCGACTGGACTCGACGCCAGAACCTGGCGGTGAAGGAACGATGCTGGATCACACCACCATCATCTGGACCAACGAGCTGGGCAAAGGCAACTCGCACACGCTCAGCAACATTCCGATGGTCCTGGTCGGAGGCGGGCTCGGTTGGCGGCAACAGGAATGCCTGAAATTCAAGCACCTCTCCCACAACCGCCTCTGGATCTCGCTGGCCCAATCGATGGGCCATTCCATCACCACCTTCGGCAACCCAAAACTAAGCCGCGGCGGAAACGTTGAAGAATTGTACGCTTGAGTCGAGTCGTTCTTCGAGCGCGTGTTTTTCGGATTCCGTGTTTTTGCCCGATGTCCGAAAACTTGCTGTTGATCCGCGTCTGGCCAGTTCAGCCAGAATTACGACACTTTCTCCAGGAACGTGACCCGGCCCTGGTCTACCCATTCGGTGACGACGATGTTGCCGTTACGGTCAAAGCAGGCGTCGTGGGGGTGAATGAATTTGCCGGGTTTCCACAGTTCCGGCTTGTTGCGGAACGCATTGTCGGCCAGAACCATGGCCCGCCACTGTTCGTCATCGCCGATTTGCGCAAGGACCCTGTTTTCCCGGTCCAAAAGTGTCAGGCGGCAATGCAGGTCGGGAACCAGCATCAGGTTCCCCTGGATATCGATGTCGGCCGGAAACAGGAATCCGTCCAGGATCGACAGGTGTTTGCCGGTCATGTCAAAAAATTGAAGTCGGGCGTTGGCCCGGTCGCAAACCGCCAGCTTGGGAGTCCCGTCCCGTTCGTCCAGCCACTGGCCGTGCGGCGTTCGAAACTGGCCGGGCTCTGTCCCCTGTTTGCCGACCGTCCGGAGATACTTGAGACCAGCGTCATATTGGTGAATCAGGCTGCTGCCGTATCCGTCGCCGAGAAAGACTCCGCCGTCCGGCGAGAACGAACAGTTGGTGGCCCGGAACCGTGGCTTCTCCCCCGTGTACTGTCCGGTTTCGCGACGGATGTCGTCAAAGGATTTTTGCCAGACGAGTTCACCTTTTAAATTCAGTTTGGCAAATCCGCTGGTATCGTTGTCCGGCGAGAGATAGACAAACTCTTCTCCCCCTTCCATTCGAATGTCGATGCCGTGCCCGGCCCCTTCAAACTCCGCGCCATACGATCGCACAAAAGTTCCGTCCGGATCGAAGACAAAAACCGAGCCAGGTCGACCGTGATGGGAAATATGAAAAAACCCCTGGCTGTCGACGCTGACGCCGTGGGAAGCGCCGGCGTAGACGTGTTCGTCGGGCAGTTTGGCCCAACGGTGGTTCACACGGTATTGCCACTCCCCTTCACCGATAACCGGATTCTCATCCTGGGTTCGACGTTGTGTATGAACCGCCGGGATAGAAACGGCGATTGCCACAGAACAGGAGGTGGCCAGAAACTGGCGCCGGTCGATTTGACTTTCTGATTTCATGGAAATTCTCTCGAGGATCTGATTCGTGGGATGCCGGAACGATGATGGAAACAAACTGGTCAAAAGCCGAGCGATGATTGTATGGAAACCGGCTCCACCCGGGACTTGGGGGGAGTACTCGCGTAGGGAACCAAGCCCTTCAAAAGCCGAATACAACGTTTTGCCGACCTGAAAATCGGGGCGGACAGACGCTGTAAGTGCTGGACATTCCTTGACTTGCGAAAAACATTACGAAATCTGTTTATTTTCCAAATATCGATATGATATCATACGAATATCAATTCAATATTTGTTCAGTTTCCAGATTGCCTGTACCGGAGAGAAAAAATGGCGAAGTCTAGAACGCGAGAAGTTGTAGTCCGAACGATGTCGGGCTGGGGAGTGTTGGCAGCGGTGATTGCTGCGGTTCCGTTGTTTGGATGGTTGATCTACCTGTTCGTCCAGTCAGCGATTGCTGCGGAACAAGCCAACGGTCTGCCCAATTTCTGGATCCTCGCCGGTGCGATCGTGCTGCTCGTGGCATGGATCATTACGCTCAACGGGTTCTTTTCGATCCAGCCCAACGAGGGGCGAGTGTTGATCCTGTTTGGAAGCTATGTCGGAACCGAGCGGCAAAGTGGTTTTCACTGGACCAACCCGTTCAACACCAAGAAGAAAATTTCGCTTCGAGCCAGAAACTTCAATACGCCCAAGCTGAAGGTCAACGATCTGAAAGGGAATCCGATTGAAATCGGTGCGGTGGTTGTCTGGCTGGTTGCGGACACAGCCGAGGCCCTGTTCGATGTGGACGACTACGAGGAATTTGTTTCCGTGCAAAGCGAATCAGCAGTGCGAACGATGGCCAGCCGTTTCGCCTACGACGATGGCGAAGAAGGGGAGACGACCCTACGAAGCGGAATGGATGACATTTCCCATGCTCTCCAGGACGAACTGCAAAAGCGACTGGCCACAGCCGGCGTACTGATCGAGGAAACCAGGCTGATCCATTTGGCCTATGCACCGGAGATTGCCCAGGTAATGTTGCGACGCCAGCAGGCCGAAGCGATTATTGCGGCACGAACGAAAATCGTACACGGTGCCGTGTCGATGGTGGAAATGGCATTGCAGGAACTTTCCGAACGCGACGTGATCGAGCTGGACGACGAACGCAAGGCAACGATGGTCAGCAATTTGTTGATCGTCCTGTGTAGCGAAACGGACACCCAGCCGGTGATCAACACCGGAACGTTACACAACTAACCTGTCCATCCGTCATGTCTGGCTGGTTCCATTTGGACCAGCCAGACAGCTGTTTTTGGGAATTGTCATGGCTGACTCAGCCTCCAAAAAAGCCTTTCCACTCAGAATCCCGAACAAGCTGTTCGAGCAGATTCGCACATGGGCCGACCAGGACTTGCGCAGCATCAACGGCCAGATCGAATTCCTGCTGGCGGATGCGGTCCGGCGGCATCGCCGTTCTGTTACGACCGACGAATCATCCAACAGGGCTGAATCGTCCGATGATCCGAGCGGGTGAGAACCCGCCGGATTCGACGGCTACTCGCGAGTTACGGTCAATCCGCCGGGATGCCTCGACCGGTCTGTGACTGTTGGACCCAGGGATCGAGCAGGTTCAGGCGGAAATCCAGTTGCGGGTTGCCTCCTTTTCCAATTTCAACCGTCAAAATCGAATCGCGATTGTAATGGGCCGGGACGATCTCCTGGTCATCGTTCCCCCCTGCAACCATCCAGGGATCGATCAGCTGCCGGAACAAGTCCGGTCCTTGCCCCGACCTCGAAACGGGCCGCCGCAATAGGGGGTTCCCTTCGTCCTCGCCTGGTCCGGATGCGATCCTGGGCGATTCTGTCTTCTGTTTGGAAATCAGGACCAGATGCACTCCCCGCATTGCTCCTGTTCGTCCATCCACCGTTTTCAGCGAATAACATCCGTCCGGACCTGTTTTCCCCCTGGAAACCGAATCGAACCGGCCGTACCCGTTATTTGTTCCCAGCGGAACCAGAATGATCTCCGCATCCGCAAGTGGTTGGCCTTCGAAAATTATCGTCCCCGAGACCGGTTCGGTTGAGGGAGCCAACAGCTCACTGTCGCATCCCGAAAACAGGCAACAAACCAGTAGCAGACCGGCAAAAAAACGGAAGCAACCTGGACGATCAGTCATGATTGTTTGGCAGCTTTCTGCCGGATGATTTAACGATTCGGGGAATGGTTATCGTGTCGCCAGGCCTAAAGGAGCGCAGCCTCCGGGAAATCCCGGGTGAGTCAGCATTGTTTGGGTCTGGCACTACAGCATGGTTATCGAAATCCTGCCGGAAAAACAGGTGGCCACATCCCGCCCTGCCACACGGGTACGCTCCTGATAAGTTCCGGAATATGTGCTGAGCGACCCGTTGTGTTGGTAATCCATGGGCAAGGGGCTGGGGTCGGTTTCGCAAAAAGCAATCGCCGGAACCTGGCTGGTTCCGGCTTCCGACAAATCGGGGAGGTTTACATTCCAGAACCGTTCAGCGGGAAGTTCCCGGTCCAGCAAACTGGCCAGTACAACCCGCAGGGAACTGGTCGCCTGGTCCCAATCGAAACTGTGTGAGATCCTTTTTCTGTATTGGGAAATCGCGATCGAAGGAATTCCCAGCATCATCGCTTCCCTGGCCGCAGCGACCGTCCCCGAAATAAAAGTGTCCACACCCAGATTGGCCCCGTCGTTAACACCTGACAGGACCCAGTCGAACGGACCCAGCCGCGACAGGCCCAGGCGCACGCAATCGGCGGGCATGCCATCGACCGACCAGCAATCGTCGCGGCTGCACAGCTCGAATGAAATTGGCCGGTGAAAGGTCAACTGGTGACCGCATCCACTCCGCTTTTCCAGGGGAGCGACCGAGTAGACCTGCCCGAATTCCGCTGCAACCCTCTGCAGCAATTCCAGGCCTGGTGCATCCCAACCGTCGTCATTGGTTACAAGGATTCGCATGGTGCTCATGAAAACGGAAGGGCATTGGCGTCAGATGCTTTCGAGCGCCGGACGTCAGGTTAACAGATCGAGCGAATCGGCACCGAGGTATTCCTCCAGCCGCTGACACAACTGCTGGTTGATGTCAATTTTGATCCGGTTACTTTTCAGCCGGACCACCAGCCCATCTTTCATTTGCAAGCGAAACTCCAGTCGCCGGCTGCCGGGATAGCCGCGAACAATTTCGTAAATATCGCGAATCGCGTCGGTTCCGTGGCGGCCCTCGTCGATCCGGACCGCCAGCCCCGACGTCATCATCGTTTCGGCTTCGTCCAGCGGGATCACGCGGCTGATCACCAGGTTTGCCTCGTCCCCTCCCCGGCGGTCGAGACTTCCCTGGACAATAACAATCGCATCCGGAGTTACCCTCACACTTTCCGAAACGAATTCGGTTGGCCAGATGATACAGCGGATCGCCCCATCGCAATCCTCCAGATCAAACATCACGTAGCGCGTCGGCGAACCCGGATCCTTGACCCGTTTTACGTTGCTGTATTTAATCGAAGTGATCATGCCACCCATCGTGACCTTTTGTCGATCCGGCAAGCCGGCGATGCGGGTGGTGTTGTGGGAGGTCATCCGGGCCAGCCGTTCGGCGTGTTGCTTCAGCGGGTGGGACGTAAGATAGAAACCCAAAACTTCCTTTTCAGCTGCCAGCAATTCCCGTTCAATCATTTCCGGAACGTCGGGGAGCGAAACATCCGCTGCCGTTTCCCCTTCGTCATCTCCGCCAAACAGATTCAGCTGGCCGCTTTTCCGGTCGGCCTGCGCGGACGACCCCGCCTGAACAGCCCGGTCAATCCCGGCCAGCAACTGGCTTCGTTTCGCCCCCAGGCAATCCAGCGCACCAGCCTTGACCAGTGCCTCGATGGTGGACCGGCTGCAGGCTGAACTGTCCAGCCGTTCGCAAAGATCGAACAGATCCCGATAAGGACCATTTTCCCGACGCTCCTGGACCAGGGCGGTCATCGCTGATTCGCCACAGCCCTTGATGCCGGAAAGTGCAAAATGAATTTTGCCGTCGCCGACTTCGAACTTTACTCCCGAAAGGTTGATGTCCGGCAGAGCGACCTCAATTGTCATCCGCTGGCAATCTTCCATGTGTTCGACGAGTGAATCCTTGCGGGAGAAGTTGCGACTGGGGAGGTCCCCTGTCAGCAATGCCGCCATGAATTCCAGCGGGTAATGCGCTTTCAGCCAGGCCGTCTGATAGGCAATTAATGCATAGGCCGTCGAGTGACTCTTGTTAAAACCGTATCCGGCAAACTTGAGGATCATTTCCCACAACTCGCGAGCTTTGCCCAGAGGGAATCCATGTTCCACCGACCCTTTGAGAAATTCCTCACGGTTCTTGGCGATGTCCGCTTCCTTCTTCTTGCTGATCGCCTTGATACAGCTGTAGGCAGCAGCAAGCGGTATTTTCCCCAGCCGGTTGAGGATCTGCATCACCTGTTCCTGGTAGACCATCACGCCGTGCGTTTCTTCGGTGATCTCTTTCAAAACCGGATGAAGGTACTCGGCGCTGCGGCGTCCGTTTTTGACTTCGACGTACTGCTGGACCAGGCCCCCTTCCAGCGGCCCCGGCCGGTACAGAGCGTTGGTCGCGATAATGTCCCGGAAATGGTCCGGTTTCATTTTTTGCAGGAGGTCCCGGATGCCACCACTTTCCAGCTGGAAAATGCCTTTGGTCTCGCCGCGCTGAAGCAGTTCAAAAGTCGGCTTGTCTTCGAGCGGAAACCGGAGCGGGTCCAGCCTCAGGCCGGTCGTCTGCTCGACGTTGTCGATAGCATTGGTCAGGATCGTCAGGTTCCTCAGGCCCAGAAAATCCATCTTCAGCAAACCTGCCGCCTCGACGTCGTTCATCGGCCACTGCGTGATGATGTCGTCCTTGCCAGAAACACGCGCCAGCGGCAGGTACTCGGTCAGCGGCCGGTCCGCGATCACCACTGCAGCGGCATGCGTGCCGATGTTCCGGGCAAGCCCTTCGAGTTTGAGCGCGTAATCAAACATCTCGCGAACTTCCGCATCGTTCTTGTACGCCGCCTGAAGGTCGGTCGACTCCTCCATCGCCTCTTTGAGCGTGACGCCCGGCCGGGTAGGGACCATCCCGGAAATCTGGTTGACCCGGGAAAGGGCAATCCCCAGCACGCGCCCGACGTCCTTGATCGAGGCCCGGGCAGCCATCGTGTTGAACGTGCCGATCTGGGCCACGTTTGCTTCGCCGTATTTTTCCTTGACATAGCGGATGACTTCGCCACGCCGCTCCTGGCAGAAATCGATATCAATATCCGGTGCTTCCTTGCGATTCTCGTCAAGGAACCGCTCAAACAGCAGGCCATACCGGATCGGACAAACGTGGCTCAGGTACAGTGCGTAACAGACGATCGAACCGACGCCGCTCCCCCTCGCCGTGGCCGGTATTCCCTGGTCCCGGGCGTACTGGACAAAGTCCCAGCAAATCAGAAAGTAATTGGCAAAGCCCAGTTTGTTGATGACCGACAGCTCACGGTCCAGCCTGGCCCGGACTTCATCCGACAGAGCGCCATCCGTAATCATCCTCGCATCGCCATCGTACCGCTCGAGCAGTCCCGATTCGCATAGTGATCGCAGCAAATCTTCCGCGGTTGTCGATTGGGGCAACTGATAAACGGGAAAGTGCCGTTTGGTCAGATCCAAATCGATATCGACGCTGTCCGCTATTTCCTGACTGCGTGCGACCGCGTCTTCCAGCCCGGGAAACTTGCTGTACATCTCGCCAGGAGTTCTCAGGTAATACTCCTGGCCATCCATCCTCATCCGTTTCTGGTCCGTGCGAAACCGTCCGGTGTTGATGCACAACATGACGTCCTGGGCATCCGCATCGTCGCGATCTACGTAATGACAGTCGCTGGTCGCAACCATGGGCAATCCCATCCGGTTTGCGATCTGCACGGCACCCTCCAGCGCCATCCGCTGGACATCGACACCGTTGTTCATGATCTCGATGAAGTAGCGTTTGCCGAACAGGTTCTCGAACCAGCCCGCCACATCGCAGGCCGCTTCCAGCGACTCCTCCGGCCGCTCCGGGTTGCCCGCCAGAATCCGCCGGTTGAATTCACTCGACACGCAACCGCTCAAACAGATCAGCCCTTCGTGGTGTTGTTCCAGCAGTTCCCGGTCGATCCGCGGCTTGAAATAGAAACCGTCCAGGGCCGCTGCCGATGCCAGCTTGACCAGGTTGCGAAAGCCGGTTTTGTTTTGGCAAAGCAGGGTCAGGTGATAGGTTTCGTCGCGGGAGCCGGATGTTTTGGAACGATGATCGCCGCTGGTGATGTACGCTTCGTAACCGATGATCGGATTGATTTCTTTCTTGCGGCAGGCCCGGTAAAACTGGATCGCTCCATGCAGATTGCCATGATCCGTAAGTGCCAGTGCGTTCATCCCGTGATCGACGGTCCGTTGAACCAGCCGGTCGATCGGGCTGGCTCCGTCCAGCAGGCTGTAATGACTATGGCAGTGCAGGTGTACAAACGGTCGATCGCTCATGGTATTCCGTGCGGTAGGTCAGGTCCTGAAAACCGGATTTGGCCGTCCGCCCATTATCCACGGAACGGTCCTCTGTCCAATTACCTCTTGACGTCCTAACACCGGCACAATCGTCCTGTTTGGAAGAATTGTTGCAGAAACGGCAAAAATCCCGTTTGCCTGAACTTCGGTCGCGACCTATTTTTCACCGACAGTTGCGAAAAGCACCGGAGAATTCCGGCAGTCTGGCCTGTGGCGGGAACCGGTCTCAAAGGAATATCATGAGCTCTCATTTCAATAACGACGAACATTCAATTGACGAACCTGCTCGCCAGGCACCGGACGACGCGGTTGCGTTATCGGACCAGTTGGGGCGGCTGGAGCGGTTGATTGATTCGCTGCAGGAACTTGCGACCGACACCAAAATGCGGGATGTCCAGCAGTCTTTGCAGCTGGAACAACTTCAGGAATTGACACAACAGTTCGGGCAGGCCCGGCCGGACGGGTCAGGGGAGGCCGGTTCGACCAAAGATAGCCAGACCTCTGCCCGGCAATCCAAAAATGATTCCGGACAAACAGGAAAAGCCAAAAATCCCAAAGATTCAGAACCACTGAAGGGATGGCAGCAACAGCGTCAGGAATTGCTGGATGCAGAAGGGAATGGCGAAGCGGACGCACCCGTGAAAAATGAGATTATTCCCGCCGTCAGCAGGAACATCTGGGAGACTGGTCCGGTTCTGGATGCCGCAACCATCGAAGATTTAAACGAGATCCAGCAGTTGAAGAACCAGCTCAAAAAGGCACTGCAAGACGCCGAGACGGAATTCTCGATGGAGCGGGCACGCTTGGGCAATGAAAAACTGGCACTCGACAAACGGGCCAACGACCTGGACCGGCGTGAAAAAGAGTCGGAGCGCAAGAAGGACCAAAAGACAGCCGATTGCGATCCCGACAAACGCGTAAGCCGCCTCAAGAACTTCCTTTCCCGCAAAAAAAGTTCCTAGCCCCGGGGCTCGGGCGCAGACCCAACCCCTGCGACAACCGGGTCGTTCCTTCCTACAGGGGCCACTGGCTTCGCCCTACTGGCCGGTCTCCACCTGCTTGGCCGGTGTTTCATGTTGAGTCCTGGATTTTCCTGCGGCTCCGGTGGGACTGATTCACAAGCAGCCCCGAATCACGCCTTTCTGCAGCCAAAAGAAATCGGTACCGAAACTTGGTAGAATTCGGAACAGTTCCAGAAGACACTGGTTTTTTGGGCGACAACGGACTCTGAAAATATCAACGGCTTTGCCTGGGCAGGTTCAGTTTGGACAGAAAATATATAGCACCCAACGGTATTGGGCATCATTTTGCCAAAGGGCTGGCTGGATTCGCAATGCTGGTTATGGTCTTGGGTGTTTGCATACCACTGGCCGGTCAACAGACGGGAAATGGCGGGCAAGTCGACGAGGGAAAGGCCGTGTCAGAACCTGGCGCGAATGCCGGGTCGCCAGAAGATTGGCCGCTTTTTCGCGGCAACGCCCAGTCTACCGGTGTGGCAAAAAGCAAACTGCCGGCAAAGTTGTCGGAGATCTGGAATTCAAAAATTGATGGAAGTGGAATCAACTCGGCGTCGATTATGGTCCGGACAGTATCCGGAAAAGAGCTGGCGATTACCGCTGACATGAACGGACGGTTGCATGCGATGGATCTGCAGACCGGCGCGGTGGTCTGGAAGTTTGAAGCTCAACTTGGTTTCAACGCCAGTCCCGCCTGGCAGAATGAACGGGTCTATATTGGGGATCTCGACGGCTGGTTTTACTGTCTCGACTCCGATGGCAAGGAAATCTGGAAATACCGGGCCGGATCGCAAATCGATTCGGGCGCCGGATTTTTTGAAAACTGTGTTCTGTTTACGTCGCAGGATTCAAAACTTTACTGCCTGGCAGCCAGCGATGGTGCAGAACGGTGGACGGTCGAGACGGGCGATCAGTTGCTCTGTGCTCCGACCGTGATTGACGGGCAGGTGATGTTGGCCGGATGTGACGGACTGTTGCACATTGTGGACCTGAAGACCGGCAAGGAGACGGGCTCGATCGAAATCAATTCGCCAACCGGTGCAACTCCGGCCGCAAGCAGGGGGATGGCTTTTTTCGGCACGGAACAAATGGGGATGTTGGCCGTCAACCTCGCCCGGAAAGAGATCGTCTGGCAGTTTGACGATAACGGAGATGTCGTCTCGATTCGCGGGAATCCGGCCGTTACGGAAGGACGGGTGATTTTTGGGGCTTCCAACCGGTCTGTTTACTGTCTTCACCCCGACAGTGGAGAGATTCTCTGGAAAACCGCAGTCAGCTCGGCGATCGAGAACTCTCCTGTAATCTCGGGCAATCTGGTCGTTGTTGCAGCCAATGATGGACGGCTGGTTGGTCTGGAACTGGAAACCGGCAACAAAACGTGGGAACATGAAGTGGGTGGCGGATTTGCTGCCTCCCCCGCCGTTGCCTTTGGCAGGTTGGTGATTGGCAACAAGCGGGGTGCCATTGTCTGTCTTGGTGAAAAACCGGAAACGGAACAGAAATAACGGAACATGACGACGGAAACAAAAAAAACCGAGGTTGGCAGTTACTTCATTTCCAACTACCCCCCCTTCAGCCAGTGGACGGCTGAAGCGGTGCCGGATGTTCAACGGGCCATGGCTTCACCACCCCGTGACGTTCCATTGGGCCTGTATTTGCATATTCCTTTTTGCCGAAAACGTTGCAAATTCTGCTACTTCAAAGTCTTTACCGACCGGAATGCCAACGAGATTGAGAATTACGTTTCGGCGCTGTCCCGGGAAATCGAACTGGTCAGTCAGCAGCAAGTGATGGGAGAGCGGCCGTTCCGGTTCGTTTATTTCGGAGGCGGGACCCCTTCCTATCTCAGCAGCAAGCAGCTGGTTCGGCTGGTCGACCGGTTGCGGGAAAACATTGACTGGAACCTTGCCGAAGAAGTCACCTTTGAATGCGAACCGGGAACGTTGCAGGAAAACAAGATTTACACATTGAAGGAACTTGGCGTGACCCGGCTCAGTCTGGGGGTCGAGAACTTTTCCGACAAAATCCTGGAGGACAACGGGCGGGCTCACCTGACAAAAGAAATCTGGAAATCCTGGGAGTGGATCCAGGCGGCCGGGTTTCACAACGTCAATATCGATCTGATTTCCGGAATGGTGGGCGAGACCACCGAAAACTGGGAATACAACATCGACAAAACAATCGAGCTGTCGCCCGACAGTGTGACGATCTACCAAATGGAATTGCCATTCAACACAGTCTATTCCCAGGACATTCTGGGGAACAAGATTGAAACGCCCGTTGCCGACTGGGAAAGCAAACGGGCCTGGCTAAGTCATGCCTATGACCGGCTGCTGGAAGCGGGCTATCACATCAGCAGCGCCTACACGATGGTCAAAGACCCGAAGAAGGTGAACTTCAGCTACCGCGACAATCTCTGGGCCGGATCGGATCTGCTGGCAACGGGCATCGCCAGTTTTGGTCACGTGTCGGGTGTTCACTATCAAAACAAGGCGGAATGGAAAGAATACACGGGGGACCTGCTGGAGCATGGCCGGCTGCCATTGGCCAGAGCATTGGTCTGCACGGCCGACCAGCTGTTGATACGCGAAATGATTCTGCATATGAAAAAGGGCTACCTGGATCGCGGCTATTTTCTTCAGAAATTCGATACCGATATCGTCGGAAAGTGGGAAGCAGAATTTGGCGCCCATCGGGATGCCGGCATGCTGGACTGGAACGATAACCGGGTGGAACTCACCCGCCAGGGACTGTTGCAGGTCGATGCGCTACTCCCTTCGTTTTTTGAGTCCCAGTCGCAGGGTGTCCGTTACACATGAGTGACGAGCTTGCGTTCGCCATGGGTGAATTCCAGGCGTTGTTCCCGGTCGACCGGCAATATGCCAAGAATCACATGTGGGCAACCCGCAACGGCGACCGGTACCGGTTTGGATTTGCGGCCTATGCGGTCCGGCTGCTGCAGGATGTCTATTTCCTGGACTGGTCCGTCGATGCTCCCTGCAGGTTGAAAAGCGGCCAGGAAATCGGGGCGATCGAAAGCAAGAAAGCGGAAAGCACGCTCTACGCTCCGATTGCCGGCCAGCTGACGGAATTCAACTCCGCAGTCATCCAGGATCCATCCACCATCAACACCGACAAATATGCAAACGGCTGGTTATTCGAAATTCAGGGGACTGGTACAGAACTTCTCTCCCCCCAGGACTACGTCGATCTGCTCGATTCAGTCTGGGAAAAAACCCAACGTACCATCAAGGGCCAGATGAACTCGGATTGATGGGCAATTTACCTCACGTTTCCCGTTTCGCTTCACGAGCCATTAGTCCCTTTCTGAACCAACCTTGGAATTCGCTTTGGGTGTTCGGGCGAGCTGTTGCATCTGTTCAAGTTCGGTCCAGGAACCGTCAGAAAACCGGTGGAAACCGTTCGATGCATCGGCCATTGCAAAATTGACCCCTCCCTGATGACTGGTCGTGTTAGGCGCTTTTTCCCACGCATTGACCAGTACAACCAACTCGTCAAGGGAAATATCACCGGGCTGCATCCAGTGAACCGGCTGCCCGGGACTCTCGACCAGCAGAATCGTATTTTCCTGGCCTGTAACCGCGTCGCGAAGCTTGCCATGACGGTCGTTTGGAAACATCGTTCCGGGCCCCGATACCGCAACATAGGGCGTGTAATAATACCCTGAACGATTCGTATGTTTGGAACATTGAAACTCTGGCGGAATATAACTTGCCAATCGGCTGTTATTGGGACCATCCCAGGGTTCGTCGAACCGGTAAAGGTCATACAGGTCCTGCTGTTCGATATAAGGCAGAATGGCGACTCGCCAGCTGTAGGGATATCCAACATCATGGTCGCGATTGGACGAGGCCGGAAGGCGTTTATGATCAGACTCGTAATTGTGAATGGCCAGCGCCAGCTGTTTCAGGTTTTGCTGGCAAATCACCCGGTACGGCACACCCGACGTCTGTTGCACGGCAGGCATCAACAGGCCGATCACTGTGCAGCCGAACAGGATCGCGACCGCCAGATTCCATTTTCTGTAATACATCGCAATCCCTGTGCCGGTCAATAATGCAGACGCGACCGCGAAAAAAATCACGCGGTCCTCCAAAGGATTCTGAAACGAAAGGGCCCTTGCAATGGCCATCGAAAAAGCAAGGATGGAAAAGATCACCGCCAAAGTGGCCAATGTAAACTGTTTGGCTGGCGGGTCCGTCATGGGTTCGGTCATGATGCGCCTTCGATTTGGAAGCAGTCCGGGTTTCGGGCCCAGGATTTTCCAATGGCCTCAGACTGCCTGGCGAGCCAGTCTGGCCAGCACCGAAACGCCCTGCCCGCCACCTACACACAAGGTTGCAATCCCCAGATCGCCGGGGGAATTATTGCGTACCATCCGATTGTGTAAAGTCATCATCAGTCGCAACCCGCTGGCACCCAGCGGATGCCCGACTGCCATCGCGCCCCCCCAGCAATTCATCCGATCCATCGGAATGTCCAGTTCCTCCATTGACGCCAGAACCTGGATCGCGAACGCTTCATTGATTTCCCAGGCCGCAATCTGGCCGGATTTCAACTGGTTCCGTTTCAGGACTTTTTGCGTGGCCGGAACCGGTCCCATTCCCATTACGTCGGGCGGCACGTGTCCGGCCGCAATATCGATAATTTCCAGTGCCGGAAGATTGCCCGACTCCCGCCAGGCATTTTCGTCCAGAACCCAACCACAAGTCGCCCCGTCGGTCAGCGGCGAACTGGTGGCGGCGGTGACGACACCGGTTTCGCTGAACGCCGGAGCCAGCGACGCCATCTTGGCCCGATCGACCGGGACCCGGATAAACTCGTCCCGTTCGACCAGGAACGGATGGATCTGGTCCACGTACAGCCCGTCATCAAACGCTTTGGCTGCCAGCTCGTGGCTGCGGGCCGCCAGTCTGTCCGGCGGCCTATATCAACAATGGGGATACTGCCGGGCCACTTTCTCCGCAGTATCCCCATTGTTGATATAGGCCGCCGGACAGACTTCGCGCACCTTTTCCGATTCGCTGAAATTGCTTCCCCGGCGTGGTACGCGACTCATCGATTCCAGTCCGCCGACCAGCATCCGGCTGGCCCACCCGGCCCGGATTTTTGCTGCCGCTATGCCAACTGCATCGAGTGAACTGGCGCACAACCGGTTGACCGTCATGCCGGGAACATCCAGCCCCGCACCCAATGCAACCTGTCGCCCGACGTTGTATCCCTGTTCCCCTTCGGGATAGGCACACCCCAGGATGAAATCATCCGGAGCCGACTTCCAGATCTCCGGATGCCTCTTTCGATTCGCGTGAATCAACTCAACGATCAAATCGTCCGGCCGCAGATCCTTGTAAGCACCCTTGAATGCCTTCCCAAACGGCGTCCGCATCCCGGCAACAAAATAGGCTTTACTCACATTGTCTCCGCATTTTCAAAAAAACTGCTCCCTCTCCCCCAAAATGCTGTCCGGGAATCTGCGATGGTCGAAAACAATCTGCTCCCTCGCCCCCAAAACGCCAACGCAAAAAATTGCCACCCCTGAACGAAGCAATCACTGGCATTTTGGGGGAGAGGGTCGGGGTGAGGAGGTCCGAACAATTGCCATTCACACTATTCCATCAAATCAGTTTCCAACCCCAGATCTTCCCGCCGAACACCATCAGCCATTTTCACCACCCGAAACGTTTTCCCGGTCGGCTCGAAAACTCCCAGCTCCGTTACCACCATGTTCACAACCCCCTTGCCGGTCAGCGGCAACTTGCACAGCCGCAGCAATTTGCAATCTCCACCCTTGGAGAAATGGCTCAACATCACGATGATCTGCCGCGCTCCGTTCACGAGGTCCATCGCGCCCCCCATCCCGGTAATTTTTTTTCCGGGAATCATCCAGTTCGCGAGATTTCCTTCGACGTCAACTTCCATCCCTCCCAGAACGCAAAAGTCGATGTGCCCGCCCCGGATCATCCCAAAGGAGAGCGCACTGTCAAAGAAGCTGGCCCCTTTCCCGACGGAAATCGTCTCCTTGCCGGCGTTGATCAGCGTTGGCGAAACCGTCTCGGGTGTGGGCCTGCCGCTGACGCCCAACACGCCATTCTCGCTGTGAATAAAAACCTGTTTGTCCGGACTCATCCGTTCGGCAATCAGCGTCGGCATCCCAATTCCCAAATTCAGGCTCGATCCATCTTCGATCATCTCGATGATCTCGTCAGCCATCTTTTCTTTGGACCAACCTGCGGGTGATGTCATGATTTGGCAATTTGTAAAAGGAAAAGATGTCACTCGACTCCCGGAGAGGAGAGCCAAAAAAGGCGCGATCGCGACCAGAGAATCCCGGCGTTCAGTATACTTCGTCGTGGGAACCCATAGTCAATAGCAGGATGGCCTCGGTGTCACCATGAGTGACAAATTCAAACAGAATTCTCATGTCGTAACCAACACTGCAAGCCCAGACACCGTCGAATTCACCCTTGAGTTTGTGTGTTCGCAGGCGCGAGTCGAATGTATCGTTGGTGAGCAAGGAAAAGACGAACTCCAACTCTTCAGCTTTGTCCGGAGGCTTTTTCAGATACTTTCGGGCCGCTCTCAGAAAACTGGTGGTCCGAATGAGTTCACGATTCATCAAGAATCTCACCCATGATGCTGCTGGCCGTGCCAGGTTTCAAATCACCATTGCGAAATTCAGCCCGGGCTTCGGCGACTTCGATGACAAGTTCACGCCGGTTGCGTTCAGCAAGTCGATGCCGCAACAGTTCGACAAGTGCGGCCTGCTCCTCAGGGGACAGGTTGTCAGCCGCTTCGACGATATCTGAAAACCGGTTCATTGGAATTCCTGAATAACCAAATTCTCCCAAGGCCATTATCGCGACATGGGCATTGATTTCAACCTGTTTTTACCGCACCACCCTCAAGCCGCTTCGATATTTTCTCCATCGCCTTCTGGCTGATTTCCGGATTGACCCGGCGAATCGCGTCCTGAACCAGCATTTCCCGTTGCCTTGGTTCCGTCCAGCGTTGCTGTGCTTCGGCACCCAGTTTGTATAACGGGTCAAAGTACAGGAACAACTCGCCCGGTTTCACATTCGGGCTTCGCCAAACCGAAACGCCATTCTCCTGGTCGTAATACTCGTACGATGCGACATGCCGTTTGCCACCGCCACCGGGAGCGTCGCAAACAAATGTTGGAGTGTTGAATCCGGCAGTCGTTCCGCGCACATTCTTTTCCAGTTCGACCCCTTCGGCCAGGGTCGTTCGCAGATGTTCACAGCCCGGGACCATGTCGTGGATATAAACGTAATACGGCCGGACATTCATATACGACAGCTTTTTGGTCATCTGGACCATGTCGTCGACCGTGTTGTTGACCCCTTCCTGTAGTACCGCCTGGTTCCGGACGATCATTCCCTCGCTGAACAGTTTCGCGGCCGCATCCAGACTGAATTTCGTGATTTCCCGGGGTGAGGAAAAATGGGTGTGAATTGAGACTTGCTTTCCCATCGCCCGGCCGCGGCGCTGGACGTCCAGAATCGTATCGACCCATTCATGGTCGGTCAAAATTTTCATGGGCAGGATCGCAATCCCCTTGGTTGCATACCGCATTCGGCGAATGTGCGGAATCTCCAACAGCTTTTCGCCGATCAGGCGGATGTACTTCGGGGTCAAATTGAACGCATCCCCTCCGCTGATGACCACGTCTTCGATCTGTTCGTTTTTTCGCAGGTACTCGAAAGCCGGTTCCCAGTTCGCGGGGTTCGGTCCGTAGGTGTCCTTTTCAACCGCGTCCGTCGATCCGCCGATGATGCGGCTACGCGTGCAGTAGGAACAATAGACCGGACAGGTCGTTAGAGGCAGAAACAGGACCTTGTCCGGGTACCGGTGTGTCAGCATCGGTACCGGGGAATCGACGTCTTCGTATAGCGAATCGGCCATGTAGTACGGATGATCGGGAAGCATCTGCGAAGCGATCGGCAGAAACTGTTTCCGGAGCGGATCTTCGACCGGATTGTCCCAGTCGATCAGCGCAAATACATACGGTGTGATCCGGATATTCATCGGCGCGATCTTCAGCGCCGCTTCGATGTCGGCAATCAGCCTGTCCGAAACCCGGTCGGCAAGTACCGATTTCACCTGCGACAATTTGCGTACCGAGTTCTTCGATTGCCACAAGTGATCGGAAAAATCAGCGACCGTAACGTCCCGCCACGCCGGAACATCCCGCCAGAATTCGGTGTCCGGAAAGGTCCTGTGATCGAGATCGGAATACATTTTGACTTGATCGAGCATATCCTGGCCTGGTAACTGGGAGGCGATTGATCGCTGGCTTGAAAAGAATCCTGGAGGCAGGAGTTTGAGAACCGCCAGCAGAGTTGCGGAGTCTATTTTATCCCGCTGGTCACAAGTTTGACATGCGACATTCGCGGGTTTCAACCCCGAACCGCCGGTATTTAGGTCGCATACACCGGAATCTCGATGTCGTTCCGGTAGTTGGTCCCCTGGTAAATTCGCTGGACGAATATACCTGGGAGGTGAATGTCCTCGGGAGCCAGCCCTCCCAGCGGCAACAGTTCCTCGACCTCGACCACCGTCGTTTTGCCCGCCATCGCCATTAGCGGTGAAAAATTGCGGGCCGTTTCCCTGAACCACAGGTTGCCATACTCGTCCCCCCGCTGGGCCTTGATAATTGCAAAGTCGGCCTCGAGCGGCAGCTCCAGTATGCAAGGACGATCAAAGACCTTGATCTCTTTCCCCTCGGCGACCAGCGTTGCAAATCCGGTCGGCGTATAAAAACCCCGAATGCCCATCCCGGCTGCACGGATCCGTTCCGAGAAAGTCCCTTGCGGAACCAGCGTCACCTCGACTTCCCCTGACAACATCTGCTCTTCCAGATCCGGATTGCCCCCGACGAACGAACAGGTCGCATGGGTGATCTGCCGGTTCTTCAGCAGGATCGCCAGCCCCCGTCCCGAGTTTCCGATATTGTTGGATATCGCCCGGATGTTCTTCACACCCCGTCGGGCGATCTCGTCAATGCTGTTTTCGGGAATCCCGCACAACCCAAACCCGCCACTCATCAGGGAGATGCCGTCGGTGATGTCATGCAGGGCCGCAATTGCGTTGGCAAAAACCTTGTTTTTCATCGCCTGGATTTTCGTCCGGTTCAAAGTGAATTCAAAACAGTCGCTGCCTGTGAAAAGGCATCGACCAGCCGTTCCGGCTGGCTGACCAGTGGCGGGGCCAGGACCAGCATATTGCCTTTGGAGAAAACGTACAGGCCGTTTTTGACCCAGACATCCCAGGCCGGCAACTTTCTGTCGCCAAACTCGACGGCAGCCAACAACCCACGGACCCGCAAGGCACTGGCGCCGAACTGTTTTCCCATTTCCGTGAGGGACTGACTGAATTGATCGCACAAAGCCTGACAATCCCGTTTGAATCCGTCATCGGCCAGCACATCGAGTACGGCCCCCATCGCGGCCAGACCGAGCGGGTGGGCATAGTTGGTCAGTCCGCAAGTCAGCACATTATTGTTGTAGAAATCCGAAATCTGTTGGCTCAACCAAACGGCCCCGAACGGAACATAGCCGCCGGTGATCCCTTTCGACATGCAAACCAGATCGGGTTTGACGCGATAATGCTGGAATGCAAAGGGTGTCCCGCAACGGCCGAACCCGCAGAGCACTTCATCAATGATCAATAGAATGCCAAACTCGTCACATGCACTTCGCAATCCGTTGAACCAGGACTGTTCAGGAATACAAACTCCATTTGTCCCGGAAATTGGCTCGACGATCACCGCCGCAATTTTCTCCGGACCGGTTTGCCGGATCACGTCCCGTGTCAACTCGCAGGTCGGGTCCTGGTCGGGCTCGGGAATTCGAACGGTTCCTTCATCAAAAGCCAGATGATCATCGCGCCGCCAGTCCCCGGAGACGCTCATCGCACCAAGCGACGCGCCGTGATAACTCTTTTTGCGAGCCAGAATAATCGGACGACGGGTGACCCGCCGGGCGATCTTGATCGCGTTTTCGACCGACTCTGCACCGCTGACCGTGTAGAAGATTTTACCCTCCGGAAGTCCAAGCAGTTTCAGCAGTCGAATCGACACTTCATGCTTCAGCGAAAACGACGCTTTGGGCGACGCGATTGGCAGCGTTTGAAGCTGGTTGACAATTGCCGAAATGATCCGCTGGTTGCTGTGCCCGAAATGCGACTGAAAACTGGTCGAAACGAAATCGTAGACCCGCGACCCATCGGCCAGATGAAACTCGTCGTCGGCAGCGCCAACGACCGGCAACGATATCAGATCACGCTGTTTGGTCCAGGTTACGAAATAGTCGGGCATGAAGATTGAAGATTGAGGATTGAAGATTGCCAAGTGCGTTCGATGCCAGCCTATGGAGATTTGGGTATCTGCGTACATCCGCCTGATCTGCGGTCAGTTCCTTTTCCCTAAATCTGAAACTCGCGTCGGACAAAATTGTCATCATGGACCGGGTCGCCCCTCCACATCCGGATTTTCCCGGTCAGCAAGTCTCCTACAGCACCGCCGCACGTAATGGACGGGTCCTGGGAACTGGTCTGAAAATTGGAGCAAATCGATTTCGGATAGTTTTCGTGATCGTTCATCAGATCATAAAGGCCGTCGAAATCCATGACCTCGCCGATCTTCCGTTCCAGCAACCCGTACCGGATATGGGTTGTGGATGATTGCGCGATGATCGTCTCCCGTTTTTTGGCGGCGGTTCCCAGGCAGTGATTGGTGTGGAACAGGTGGCCGGAGTCGCCAGGTTCCAGGGCGGCAACCCGTTCGCACAGTCCCGGCATGACTTCCCAAAAACTTCCCCCGTCGCGGCCAGCCAACAGAAAACTTCGGCCCGAGGTCAGTCGGGCCGACTGCATCAGCCGAACCTGCTCGTCGAGGTTGCTGGCCTCCACCAGCTTTCGGATCAGCACGGGCCACAGGATGCCAGGCCGGGCACCATCAGTGTTGATGTTGTTGACACCAACCATGTTGCCCGAAGCGTTGAAACCCATCATTCCGACACAACCAACGATGCTGAACACAATCGAGTCTCCGCAGTGCGATTCCGACGGGACCAGCAAACAACAAACAAAGCGTTTCGCACTGCCATGCATGTCCCATGTCTGCCCGGCGACCGTGTTTCCGTTCCGGCTGACAAAGGCCGCGCTGCACCCCTGGTCATCGATCTGGATATCGCGAAAATCCGTGTAGTTGTTCAGGATCACAATGTTGTCAACCGATGTGTTGGCCCCTTCGGCGATCCCCTGCAATTCATCGGCCAGGCCGGAATCGTATTCCGACGTAAATTTCCATTGCTGACGGGCCAGATCAGGAATCGTAACAGGTCCGAGCTTTGGGTTCTTCTCCAGCATCAGAGCTGTGCGGATTTCAACCAGTTCGTCGATCGCTTCACGCCAGGTCTCGCCGTGCTTTCGGCCCCACTGGCGAGGGGAATCGGAAGCAGAATATTGAATGACAGGGAAGTTGACGTCGGGCATGGATGTGGGAGTAATTTGAACGTTGATGTTGAAAAGGGATGTCATCACGACGGAGCGTGATGACTACATGGTATGGGGACCAGGTTTGCAGTGAGGGGGGCCGGAAGCGATTGCAGGATGGGCGGGTAACCGTTGGCCAGGCGGGCAATGTTGAATTGAAGCTGTTCGGAGGGCATGGCGGCCAACAGTTCAATTTGCCGGAATGCAGCAGTGTTGGGAGCAGGCATTGTCCATTGGAGCGGACAGCGGTAGTAGATGCAGTCGCGGAATTCTTCCTCGTCGGGATAGTCGTCGACCAGGTGCCGGATCTGAAAACTGCCGACTGACAGGTTGATCGCCCACATTCCAGCTGCCAGCCGGTCGCGGTTTCGTCCGTGAATGGCACTGCATCCGGAAACGACGGCCAGCAAGGTTACAGCCTGTTTCATCAACCGGCCCAGCGAACCCCGAAACTCCTTTCGAACCGTAACGTCCAGCATGTACAGCGCGTCGGGATCGGTTCGCCATGGATCGTCGAGGGTCCCTCGCTCACCGGGAAACAGTCCCAGCGGACCGGCAAACGAAATTGCGATGATCCTGTTCCCCTGCAGCAACAGCATAGCCATTCCACTTGGGGACCGAAGCAGTTTGTCAAATTTCTCCATTGGCGTTTGCCTTGCCGGTTCGTAAACCTCGCATTGCAGGTCCTCCACGGCAGCGCGATATTGCGGCCAATTCTCCGGGCTGACAATTACCGCCAGACAATCTTCCAGTCCGGGACTTTTGAGGTTTTCATTGACAAATGCCAGAACCGTATCGATCGCTGAATCCGTTGTCGCCGCAGTTCGCCCCTTGGCCATCCCCAGCTTGTGCCGGATCATCGCTTGATGAAAGCGTAAATATCCGGACGGATCACGAAGTGAAACGAAACAGTCTCCGTTCGTCGTCAGGCTCCCCCCGAACAATGAACTGGCAACGTGTTCCATTCTTTGCCAAAACATAGTCGCTGTTTCCGGAGTCCAGGCGAGATTCATCCGGATGTTAACGGTTCGATCCGTATTCGGAGGCAGAAGGATTCCTGCAGCAATTGCACTTTGACAAAGTTTTGCCGCCATTGGTTCTGAGCCGCAGTCAAACGATGCGGACAAGCTGCCGGCATGACCAAACGTGACCAGCCCCAAATGTTTCTGGCAAAAAGCTGTCATCAATTCCCGGTTCGACTGTTCCAGATTCACAACCTGGTCGTCGAACTGGTCGAGGACATTGAACTGAATATACGACCGGGCCAGCTGTGCCGGGTGTTCCGTCACCGTATCATCTACATCCATGCCCCGACCCGGCTTTCTCGCCTGAAATGCATCGAATGCGCTTTTCAGTAACGCAAACGTTTCGGTATCCGTTTCTCCGGTCCACGACTCAAGGTACTGGGTCACTCCAAAACAGGCGCCGGCGTTAAAGCCCAGCACCCCCCCGGCCTGCGCGCCGTCCAGCAATACATCACCACCGGACAGAGTTACCCAGGCACCCGAACTGGCCTTCAAATCGGCCAGCAGGATCCGCATTCCGCCTTCAGCTGAAATCCGTCGATCAGTGCCGGGTTCCTTCTGCTCAGGCAAGAGTTTTTCCAGCGATTTTGAATTCAGCCTGCGTTTCATACATCGCAAAATCCGTTTGGTGACCGGCCAAAGTCAACTTGAGACCTGGCCAAACTGCGTCAAGTCTTTGTTAGTGCCCGAAAACTGTCCAAGTGCCGGGTCAGGATCGACTGGAACGCTGCAAACTGGAGCTGTTCAGGGTTTAGCAGACTCACAAGTATCTCTTCATGACCGTCACCCACATCGGGCCTGGCTGAAATCGAAAATTCGCAGGCGAATCCCCGAAAGTCCCGACTTCCGATTTCGCCAGCCGGTCCGATCATCGATACCCGCAACGCTTCCGGATCCTTGGTTCCAAGGCGCATCCATGGAAAGGCAACATCAGCCAGACTGATCCGGATCTCCTTCTGATGGTTCCAGTCAATCACCAGATTGCTGTCCATGTCCCGCACCATCGCCAGCAAGTCCATGACCGTCCGCAGTTCCCAGGCTGGCGTTTTCCCGTCCGGAAAACCCTGAGGGACCGTATGCCATGCCTTGCCAAGTTTTTGCCAGGGTTCCAGCTGGGGGACCGAAGATTTTCCTCCAGTCGTTCCCAGGAATCCGTCGATGGCCCGGTCGATAAAGCCCCAGAATTCCGGCGTGTCAATTTCCTCCCAGCTGTGCAGCTTCAATTCCACTTCCTGCCAGCCTCGCTGCATCGATGTTTTGATTCGAGAATCGTTGCCGTAAACCGGCAGGTTCTCCATCTCATTGGCGGTTTTGAATTGTAATTGCGCAATCAATTCCTGTTTTGTGAATGTTCCACGCCGCACCCGAAATTTCAGTTTCAGCATCCAGCGGTCACCAGTTAACGCATGAAAAAACCAGTTCTCGCTGACCTTTTTTCCGTGAATTTCAACAATGGACCGGGTCCCCCAGTTGGTTGGAGCAAATCCGTCCCGCAGCTCAATTCGCGTTACGACTTCATCCAGAATCCGGCCTTCCCATTCCACTTTCTCGCCAGTGTGGCTGACCGCGTTTCGGGTATGCCATAACCGGCCATCCGCTTCCCAGGGCATTTTGGATCCGGCACCGACATCCTTGATGTTCATTCCGTCGGATGATTCGGGCTCGTTCGGATCCCAGGCAGGCCGCTCTTCATGTGGACCGGACTTTAGCACCGGAGCAAGAGCGTCGCCCGTCCAGCTGCGTGGCAGTTTGCCCCTGGATTTTGCCGCCCTCGCAGCATATTCGACCACCGTCTCCGGCGAACCGGCGACCACAATCTGGCCTCCACCCTGACCGGCTTCGGGACCCATGTCGATCACCCAGTCGGCGGCCTTGATAATGTCCATATTGTGTTCGATCACAATCACAGTATTGCCCAGATCGACCAGTCGCTGGAGGACTTCCAGCAGTTTCGCCAGGTCGGAAAAATGCAATCCGGTCGTCGGCTCGTCCAGCATATAAACGGTGCGGCCCGTATCCGGCCGGGCCAGCTCGGCGGCCAGCTTCACCCGCTGGGCTTCTCCACCGGACAGCGTCGGAGCACTTTGTCCCAGCCGCACATAATCCAGGCCCACATCGCAAAGTGTTTGCAAAATTCGCCGGATGGCCGGAAGGTTTCGGAACAGGTTCAGCGCCTGACCGCACGGCATCTCCAGCACATCACTGATGCTGTTGCCGTGAAACTGAACGCTCAGCGTTTCTTCCGTATAGCGTTTGCCGTTGCACGATTCGCACTGGATCCAGACATCGGGCAAAAAGTGCATCTCGATACACTTCTGGCCGTTGCCGCTGCACGCTTCGCAACGTCCGCCGGACACGTTGAAGCTGAACTGCCGTGGAGTAAAACCCCGGACCTTGGATTCGGGCAGCTCCGAAAACAGCTGACGGATCAGGTCAAACGCACCGGTATAGGTCGCCGGGTTGCTGCTGGGAGAATTCCCCAATGGTGCCTGGTCGACGCGAATGACCTTGTTCACATGCTCGATGCCATCAATCCGCCGGTGTGCCCCTGCGTTCATCCCCGACAAATGCAATCGCCGGGCAAGCGTGGCGTACAGAATATCGTTAACCAGAGAACTTTTTCCGCATCCGCTTGGGCCCGTAACGGCTGTCAGCGTTCCCAGCGGGAACTCGGCATTGATCCCCTTCAGGTTGTTATGTCGTGCACCGATGACCCGCAGCGAATCGGCAATCGCACGTCGGTCGACCGGAATTTCAGGTGCCGCTTTCCGTTTTCCTTTTGTCTCTGCGACCGGTTCCGGAACGGCAAGTCCGGGTCGGCGGTTGGTGGGAATGGGAATCGCCATTTTGCCGGAGAGCCAGGGCCCGGTCACCGAATCCGCGTTGCCAGAGACTTCCTTTACGGTACCGCCCGCAACAATCCTGCCGCCGTCAATTCCCGCACCGGGGCCGAAATCGATCACCGCGTCGCTGTTGTTGATGACTTCGCGATCATGCTCGACAACGATCAGCGTATTTCCCAGATCGCGCAACCGGTGAAGTGCACTCAGAAGCCGCTTGTTGTCGCGCGGATGCAATCCAATCGTCGGCTCATCCAGCACATACAACACCCCGACCAGGCCACTTCCCAACTGGCTGGCAAGCCGGATCCTTTGCGACTCGCCACCCGACAATGAATTCGACGTTCGGGCCAGAGTCAAATACTCCAGTCCAACATCGACCAGAAAACTCACCCGGTTAACGACTTCACCAAGCAGTTCCACTGCAATTTTTGCTTCGCGGCGGTCCAGCTTCCAGGACCTGACGGTTTCCAGCATCCGGGACAGCGGCATCCGGCACAGTCCATCGATAGTCAATTCGCGAAACCGCATCGCCGACGCATCGTCCCGCAGCCGGCTCCCGCCACAGCTGCCGCATTCGACGTCATCCATCAGCGATTGCATTTTCAGCCGCAGGGAAGTGCTCAACCTCGCCGCACTTTCCAGAGCCGGATACAGACCGGCAAACTGGAATTCGAATTCACACCCTGTGGCCGGATCGGTAACCTGAAACCAGCGAACTCCTGTTCCATAAAACAAAGCCCGGCGCTGTCGCGAGTCGAGCTGGGAAAAGGGCGTGTTCAGATCAATTCCGCCAGCCGAACAAACGGCTTCCAGCATCGCCCGGGACAGGTCCTGGGGCTGCGATGGCCACAAACGCAAGGCACCCTCGCCCAGCGTCGATTCCATGTTCTGAATCAGCAGGGCCGGGTTGGCACCGGTCTGTGTGCCGATCCCCTCACAGTCGCGACACCATCCCAGCTGGCTGTTAAATGAAAAATTGTTGGGCGACAACCGTTCAAAACTCCGGCCGCACTGTTCGCACGCCAGGTGCTGGCTGTGGCGTGTCTCGCGCCAGTACTCTTCCTTCGTTCCCTCATCGACTTCGACCGTCAGTAAAATCCCTTTGCCAACCGCGAGGCCCCCTTCGACGCTGTCCGCCACCCGCGACCGGTTGTCGGTCCGGACGTCAATCCGGTCAACAACAACGCCGGCATCGTAGCGCCCGGTGCGCGACAGATCGGGAGCTTCCTCGATCGGCATGACCCGTGCATCGACCCGCACCCGAATATAACCCATCGACCGGAGTTCTTCCCACAGCTCACCCCAAGACTGGCCCGGCTCCGGTTGAACCGGCGCGGACAAAATCAGTTTTTTGCCATCAAACCGCTCGATGATCTTGTCGACAATCTGGTCACTTGTTTGTGTGCTGGTCGGGACATTGCAGTCGGGACAATGCGACTGGCCCAGCCGCGTAAACAGAATCCGCAAATAATCGTAAACCTCGGTGACTGTGCCGACGGTACTGCGGGGTGTCGATCCGAAATTCTTTTGCTCGATGGCGATGGCTGGCGAAAGCCCCGTAACCTGGTCGACCAGTGGCTTGTCCATTTGGCCCACGAACTGGCGAGCGTACGAACTCAGACTCTCCACATACCGGCGCTGGCCTTCGGCATAAATCGTATCCATCGCCAGCGAGCTTTTGCCGCTGCCGCTGGGTCCGCAGAAAACCGTCATCGCGTTCCGCTGGATCGTTACGTCAATCCCCCGCAAATTGTGCTGGCGGGCATTGGTGACTGTGATCACGTCGGCGGTCTGCACCTGTTTCCGGGGCGAAGCGGCGGGCCTTTTCGCGTGGGCTTTTTTCCCACTGTCCGGTCCCATCACCCGACGCAATGCCTGTCCGGTCCAGGAGGTTTCGCAGGCCGCGACTTCTTCGGGCGTCCCACAGCACACGATCTCGCCGCCGCCACGACCTCCTTCGGGACCAACGTCGACAATCCAGTCGGCGGTCTTGATCACATCAAGGTTATGCTCAATCACAACGACCGAGTTGCCCGCGTCGGCAAACCGGTGCAGGACTTTCAACAGCATGTCGATGTCGGCAAAGTGCAAACCGGTGGTCGGTTCGTCCAGCAGATAAAGGGTCCGGCCCGTACTCCGTTTCACCAGTTCGCGGGCCAGCTTGATCCGCTGCGCCTCGCCACCCGAAAGGGTCGGCGAGGGTTGGCCGATTTGCAGATAGTCCAGTCCCACGTCATGCAACGTCTGGAGAATGTTGTTGATCTTGGGAACGTTCTCGAAAAAGCCCAGGGCATCTTCGATACTCATTTCCAGTACGTCGGCAATGGACTTGTCCCGGTAACGGACTTGAAGTGTCTCGCGGTTGAACCGTTTCCCTTCGCAGACCGGACAGGAGACCCAGATGTCGGCCAGGAAGTCCATCTCCAGCCGGTTGGAACCGTTCCCCTCGCAGGCTTCGCAGCGGCCCCCTTTTACATTGAAACTGAACCGGCCGGCTGCATAACCCCGCCGTTTTGCTTCCGGCAATTGCGTAAACAGTTTGCGGATCTCGTCAAACAGTTTGACATACGTGCCCGGATTGGAGCGGGGCGTCCGGCCGATCGGTGACTGGTCGATGGAAATCATCTTGTCCAGATGATCCGTCCCGTCGATCCGGTCGTGCAAGCCAGGCTCGCCATTTCCGCGATTCAATTCGGCGTTCAGCGATTCGATCAGGATGTCGTTGACGATCGAGCTTTTGCCGCTGCCGCTGACTCCGGTCACGCAAACCAGAACTCCCAGAGGAATCGTGACATCAACCCCTTTCAGGTTGTTGTGCCGTGCATTAATGATTTGCAGGGTTTTTTGGGGATCAATCGGGCGGCGTTTTTCCGGAACCGGAATGCTCCGCTTGCCCCCCAGAAACTGGCCGGTCACACTTTTCTTCGACTGGCTGATTTCCTCCGGCGTTCCTTCGGCAACAATCATTCCGCCATGCACGCCCGGCCCAGGACCAAAATCGACGATATGGTCCGACGCCCGCATGGTGTCTTCATCGTGCTCGACAACAACGACCGTGTTTCCCAGGTCACGCAGCTTTTCCAGCGTGGAAATCAGCCGGTCATTGTCCCGTGCGTGCAGGCCGATCGACGGTTCGTCCAGGATATACAACACGCCTACCAGTCCGGCACCAATCTGGCCGGCCAGCCGGATCCGTTGGCTCTCGCCACCGCTGAGTGTCGGCGATGTTCTGCCGAGCGAAAGATAGTCCAATCCGACATTCAACAAAAACGACAGGCGTTGCCGGATCTCTTTCAGAGGCTGGGCGGCGATGATGGAACGGGTAACATCCAGATCCAGCGCCTCAAAAAACATTACAGCCTGGTCGATCGGCAGGTCGCATACTTCAGGAAGGCTCAAGCCCGTCGGCGTCAGGAACCGCGCATGGCCCGACTTGACCCGGACGCGACAGGCTTGCGCATTTAGCCGCTGGCCCCGACAGACACCGCAAGGCAACTGGTCCATCAACTCTTCAAACTGGCGTTGTTTGGATGCCGACTTCAGGTTGCGGTAACGCTCGTTCAACTCCGCAATTACCCCGGCAAACACGCCGCCATACTTCATCGGCGAACTGCCACCACGCCAGGTGAATGTGATATGCAGATCAGCCGTACCGTTCAGCCACAAATCCTTCAGCTCGGGATCCAGTTGCTCCCACGGTGTCTCCAGCATCGTTCCTTCGGGCAATGCCTCGGTTCGCTCGACCGTGTCCGCAACCCCCTGATAAATATGGCGGCGCCAACGACCAAGGTCTTTCCAACCCCCGAGAATTGAAAAGCATCCCTTTTTGATTGACAGGGAGGAGTCGGGAATCAGTAGCTCCGGAACAAATGTGAACAGCTGGCCCAATCCATTGCAGTTCAAACACATCCCCTGCGGGCTGTTGAACGAAAACAGTTGGGGGGATGGAGACTGGAAACTGGTTCCGCATTTTCCACAGGCATAATCGGCCGAGTAGAGCTGTTCCTGGGCGGCCACCTGATGTGTTCCCCCGTCCTGCTCGCCGGCGACTACCGATCCACCCTGGGCCGAATCGCCCCGCATCACGATCATTGCATTGGAGCCGGTTTTCATCGCCAGATCGACCGCTTCGGCAACCCGGCTGCGGTTGGACGGTCGCGGTTCCAGACGATCAACGACAACTTCGATATCGTGCCGCAGTTTCCGGTCCAGCCGGACCGTCTCGCTCAGGTTATGAATCTGGCCGTCGATCCGGACGCGGATAAAACCCCGACGGGTCAGGTCGGTCAGCAGGTCGGCGTGCTCCCCTTTTTGGCCACGTGCAACCGGAGCCATAATCGTCAGCATCTCGTCGTCGGGATACTGCATCAGCGTGGCGACCATCTGGTCCCGCGACTGGGCAGTGATCGGAACGTCGCAACGGGGACAGTAACCTGTGCCGGACCGGGCAAACAGGATCCGCAAAAAGTCGTAGATCTCGGTGATCGTACCGACGGTGCTGCGCGGGTTGTTGCCGGAAGTTTTTTGCGAGATCGAAATCGACGGGCTCAGTCCCGAAATCAGATCGACTTCCGGCTTGGGCATCTGCTGCAAAAAATGCCGGGCGAAACTGGAAAGGCTCTCGACGTAGCGGCGCTGGCCTTCCGCGAACAGCGTATCAAAGGCGAGTGAACTCTTGCCACTTCCGCTGACACCGGTCAGACAGATCAGCTGGTTTCGCGGGAGGACAAGATTGACGTCCCGCAGGTTATGCTCGCGCGCACCCCGGATGACGATGTCGGACAAGTTCATGGCGGGGAATCGGCCTTTCCGTGGCTTTTTGGGCAAACCCCATATCCTACGCCCTGGGGGTATGTTTGTTCAATGCGTATGACGGAGTACGCGGATTAGGCGGTTCAGATTCGGGGAACCGGGGAATCGGGAAGGTCTTCCGGGCAGTTGACAACGGGCATTCCTTAGCCGTCAAACGAAATCTGCATCTGCCGCCCGTCGTCGGGACGGGAGCGGAACTGGGAGTAGTCGGCTCCCTCCGGTTTCGAATCCAGACCATATCGGGTCCGGAAAGTGGCAAACATCTTTGCTATCTGATCCGCCATTTCTCCCGATCCCTTCATTCGTTTGTGAAACTCCTTGGTGTTCATTTCCCCTTCGCGTGATTGCCGCAATCGCCCGGTCACCTTTGCCACCCGGTCCGGAAAATGTTTTTGCAGCCATTCTTCGAATACCGGCCGAACCGTCATCGGTAACCGCAACAAGATGTACCCGGCATGTCTGGCACCGGCTTCCGAAGCGGCTTTCAGGATCGATGGAATCTCATGATCGTTCAGCCCCGGAATGACCGGCGCGACCATGACCCCACAGGGAATGCCGGCTTCGGACAACTCCCGAATCGCCCGCAGCCTCCCCTCCGGTCGTGTCGTTCCCGGTTCCATGACCCCGGTCAGATTCCGGTCGAGTGAGGTTACCGAGAGCCAAACCCTGGCAGTTTTCCTGGCCGCCATTGGTCCAAGCAGGTCGATGTCGCGGCAAACCATCCGGTTCTTGGTAATGATCCCCACCGACTGGCTGTGCTCATGACAAACCTGCAGACACCCCCGCGTCAGTTCCATCCGCCGCTCCACTGGCTGGTAACAATCGGTGACTCCCGAAAACGAAATCCATTCGTCTCCCTTCCAGGCTTTGCGCCGCAGGAACTGGCGGAGCAGTTCCGGCGCGTTTTGCTTGACCATAATTCTGGTCTCGAAATCCTCTCCGGCATTCAGCCCCAGGTATTCGTGCGTGTTCCTGGCATAGCAATAACTGCAACCATGCAGGCATCCCCGGTACGGATTGACGCTGTACCGGAACGGGATGTCGGGAGACCGGTTTTCCGAAACGATTGATCCCGAGCGGTCATCAAAGTATTCGACCGGGCGTCGCGACTGAACGTCGAGCCACTCGTCGTCGTCGGCCAACTGGTCCAGGCAAACATCCAGCCTGGTTGCCTCGAACCGGTTAGGCGGATTCAGGTTACTCCCCCGACGCATGGAAACTCCGAAATGGAAGCGGTTTTCAACAGGGATGCCAGCCCTGTATCAAATCAATGAGAACTGACACCTTTGGTCCGTGGGTTTATGAGCGTCCATAAACTACAGTCCATTCATCTCACGCCGGACCAAGCCGAACGCTTCGTTGAAAGCAACTCCCTGGTCACCCGATTTCCATTGTGACTATGGCAATGCTAGCCATCAACGCATTTTCTCCCCAACGAAATTCATTTGATCGTCCGGACATTTGCCGAGTTGTCGAACCAATTTGACGGTCGGGATTGAGACTATGTTTTGAATGTCAAACGCACCCGTTTTCAAGAACCTGATTTTTGTTGGAACCTCGAATCGGGAATTTCCCGTGCTGGTTGTATGGGGAACGACAGTCGTTAGAACACGATCTTCTTCGTCGTCAGCCGGTATGCTCACGATCAAACACGGGCGAATCTTGGCCACCATGCCAAGATCGACTAGCCAGATGTCACCTCGACCGGGAATCGTCGTCATCGAGTTCCTCTGCATCAAGTGCCTGGAAAAGCTGATCCGCCAAGGAAACCAGACACTCATCTGTCAACATGGCTTCCGGAAGTGCAACGGTCCTGCGGAGGATCTGCACGACGACCTCGTGCTGTTCTTCCGCCGGAAGCGAGTCGAAAGTTGCCAATAATTGTGATGCGATTTCTGTCATAGGTGCCCTCCGCAGTCAATCATATCCACCAGCAACCGGTTCAGCCAGACAAAGTGTTTGAGCCAAAAGTTCATTCGCTATGGGCGATGTCAAATCGCCATCAGCTTTTAGGGGGTCAACCCCGTTTTTTCGGCGTTTTGTGTAGGCGTTCCAGATGCACGAATGCGTTCGAACGAGGACGGAAAACCGGATCTGGCACCCCGCCGTCAATTCTTATCTGTTTGACGACTCGCCAGCTGGTTTGTAGTTTTCGTCCCAGAGGACTTCAAAGCGGCCGGAGGAGTCGGCGGTGGCGCGGGCCATCCCTTTGGTCGAGAACTGCATGGTGATTTCACCGTTGGGACAAACAGCGATAATCCCACCGTCGTCGGGTTGCAGGCGGTTGTTCAACATCTCGGCTACCGCTTCGGCTGCCGTGCACCCCTTGTAGCGAATCTGCGCGGCCACTTCGGCAGCCACGACGTGGCGAATGAACTCTTCGCCATTCCCCGTACAGGAGACCGCGACCGTTTTGTTGTCGGCGTACGTTCCCGCGCCAATTACCGGGCTGTCCCCGATCCGCCCGTATTTTTTGTTGCTCATCCCGCCCGTGCTGGTCGCAGCGGCCACGTTGCCGTGGCTGTCGAGGGCCACGCAGCCGACAGTTCCGATTTGCGATGCACCAATTTCTTCGATCGCCTTGGGTGCGGGTTCACCTGGTTTCAATTGCGACAGACGTATCTTCGTCCGCTCCCAGGCCTCTTTCGATTTGGGGGTATCGAAATGTTCCGGCTCGACCATTTCGACTTTCATTTCGCGGGCAAAATCCTCGGCGCCCGTTCCGGACAGCATCACGTGTGACGTGCCGGTCATCACCAGGCGCGCCAGGCTGATCGGGTTTTTGACATGTGATACTCCGGCGACGGCTCCGCAGCCAAGGTTCGATCCGTCCATAATGGACGCATCCAGTTCGTGACTGCCAACGGCGTTGAATACCGCGCCGACACCCGCGTTGAACTGCGGATCGTTTTCAAGGTAGACGACGACTTGCTCGACGGCGTCCAGGGCCGCTCCCCCTTTCTTGAGAATGTCGTTGCCAATCGTCAGCGCCTGCTCCATCGACTTGCGACGGGCAAGGTTCCCTTCGGGGCTGAACATGTCCGGGCTGCTGCCGGCACCACCGTGAATCGCAATTGCGTATTTCATCCCTTTTGCCTCGCTCGCATTTTGGGCTGCGGCCATGCCGGATGTTGCAAGCAACAATGTGAAAACTGCCGCGATGAAAGGTCTGTGGACCGTAAATGCATGGATTATGGAAGCGACGGACATGGTTTAGCTTTCAAATTTGCTGGCTGCGACGATTGCCGATGAAGGGTCGTCACGGCGGAGCGCGATGAGTAAATCAGGCCTGGTTGACGGTGCATTCCAGGTGGACTTCGGATTTCAAACTGTTGGTGATCAGACAGGTTTGTTCGGCTTTTTCCAGCAGCTTTTTTGCCCGCTCTGCGTCTGCTCCGGCTGGAATGCCCAGCGTCGCGTTGATCCGGAATCCGGTAAACAGCATTTCCCGTTCGACCCGGTCCAGCGTCCCTTCGACTGCAACTTCCAGGCTTTCGAAACTGAATTTCGATGCTCCGGCAATGGCCCGAAACGACAGGATGAAACAGTCGGCAACGGCGGCGGTCAACAGATCCTCCGGGGACCACTGGTTGCCCGGTCCGCCGAACTGGGCGGGGACGTTGGATGCCAGTTCCTGCAGAGTTCCGGATGCCAGGGTCACATCGCCCGTGGCGCCTGCCCGGGCTATTACGTTGTATTGGTGCGGAAAATTCATGGTGTGATTACCCAATAAAGGTCAGACGATGGCCTGGCAATCATTGCGCAATCCATCCGCGATTTTTTCGCAGATTCAGGCCAGAAAAATGGAGCCAGGCAACCGGTGTTACTTCTGCGTGTCACGCAGGCTGGAAACAACCCGGTCGATCAAATTGTATTCGCAAGCTTCGTCGGCCGACATGAAATTGTCGCGGTTCGTGTCCTGCTCGATTTTCTCCAGCGTATGGCCGGTATGTTTCAGCATGATTTCATTCATGCGGCGCTTGACCCGCTTCAGCTCCGTGGCGTGGATCAGGATTTCTTCGGCCGTTCCCTGCATGCCGGCCAGCGGCTGGTGAATCATGATGCTGGCATTGGGCAATGCAAACCGTTTTCCGGCCGCCCCACCACACAGCAACAGCGCTCCCATCGATGCTGCCTGGCCAAGGCAATAGGTACATACATCGCAGGTCAAAAACTGCATGGTGTCGTAAATCGCCATTCCGGCCGTGACGCTGCCGCCGGGCGAGTTGATATACAGGTGAATATCCTTGGACTCATCTTCCGATTGCAGGAACAGCAGCTGGGCTACCAGGGAATTCGCCAGGTCGGCCGTGACTTGCGATCCCAGGAAGATGATCCGGTCCTTCAACAACCGGCTGTAGATATCGTAAACCCGCTCTTCGCGGCCGGTATTGTCAACAACGTAAGGAACGTAAGGCATGGGGGAATTGCTCCAACAATCGATGTGTCTGGGGGCACTGTGTCCACAAGGCTACCGTGAATCCGGGACCCGTTTCAGTTATTTGTTGTCGTCGTCGTCGTCGTCTTCAGCGACAGCTGGCCTGGTCGTGATCTCGTCGACCAGTCCATATTCTTTGGCAGCCTGGGCGGTCAAAAAGAAATCGCGATCCATGTCTTTTGCAATTTGCTCGGGTGTTTTTTCGCAATGCTTGGCCAGGATCCCGTTCAACAGGGCCCGGTACCGCAGGATTTCACTGGCCTGGATCTCGATATCGCTGACCTGGCCACCGACTCCGCCATGCGGCTGGTGAATCATGATCGTCGAGTTGGGCAAGGCGTACCGTTTTCCCTTGCTGCCACCGGCCAGCAACACCGCCGCCCCGCTGGCCGCCTGGCCGACGCAATAGGTTGCTACCGGGCAAGTCAAAATCTGCATGACGTCGTAAATCGCCAGGGTGGCAATCACGTCACCGCCGGGTGAATTGATGTAGAAGAAAATGTCCTTCTTCTTGTTTTCACTCTGCAAATACAGCAGCTTCATGACCAGCTCGTTGGCGTTACCCGAGTAGATCTCGCCGTGCAGGAAAACGATCCGGTTTTCCAGCAGCATGTCCCCAAGGGTCATCTGGCGCTGGCGCTGGTACTGGTTGTGCGCGTAGGAATTGGAAATCTGCGGCAACGGGTGCATATGGTCCATCCGGCAATCGCTCCTGGTCTGTAATTGATTTCGGCGAATCGGGGGTGCCCGATTTTTCGGGAATGCTCTACTTCCCCCCAAAGGGTCCCCTTGGGGGACAGGCCCCTTTTGTGGGACAGGCAACGAGCATGAACAGGCAAAATCAGCCTATCGTTATCCCGGACTACGGGCAAGCCGACCCTGTCGGGAGTGGAAAAATGTACGCCGGACATTTTTGTCCGTCGCGCACAATTGTCGCGACGGACATGGAAATCGGTCGAACATGTCCCGGCTTACTCTTTGTCCTTCTTCGTTATGGCGGTTGCAGTTCCCGGAATCGGCTGCTGGGTCTGCTCTTCGTATTTCGCATCGGGAATATCCGATGACTGCTCGCCGGCTACCGCGAACTCGACAGCTTCGATGGTGCCACGTTTGGCATCCGTTTCTGCCGCAACGGCTTCGAACTTCGCATTTTCCGTGATCATGTCGATCACTTTTCGCTCGATGATCATGTTGCGCAGTACATCGATCTGGCCATTCCGGTCCAGTTTTGCCCGGACGCGGCGGGCCGATTCGTTGGAACTGGCGGCCATCCGGTCAATTTCGCGATCGTAATCCTCCGGCGAATCCTCAACTTTTTGTTCTTCGGCAATCCGCTCAAGGATGAAGTGCTCCTTCAGCAAGACTTCCGTGCGACGCATCGCGTCCTGACGCAACCGGTTCTCGTGGTTGCGAATGTCTTCCGGCGAAAAGCCACTGCTCTTCAGTTCCATCTGGGCCCGCTGGAGTTCGCGGCGGAACTGCTTCTTCAACAACTCGGGTGGCAATTCCCAGTCGGCCGACTCAGTCAGCCGCTGGCTGATCTGGTTGCGAATCGATTGACGCTGGTCGTATTCCAGTTGCGACTGAAGCTGTTTCTTGACGAAATCGACCAGGTCACCCGCCGACTGGAATTCGAATTTTTCGGCGATTTCGGCCCGATCCGCTTTTTCTTCCCGTTTTACATCCAACACAGTGAAATCGACCGTCAACGTTTTGCCCTGGTAGTCCGTCGAATCGGCGTACTCGCTGATTTTGACTTCGGCAGTTCGCGTGTCACCAGCCTTTGCGCCAATCATCAACTTGTCAAATCCGTCGATTTCCGAATCGGCAAAACTCAACATCGGGCGGACCCGAATCGGGGTTTCATCGCAATGGCTGACCTGATTGCCTTCAAAGGTGGACCGGATCTCGCATACGACGGTGTCGCCAGCCTTGGCCGGTGCATCGACGGGAACCAGAACCGATTTTGAGCGGGAAATCTGGCCGATGTAATTGTCGATGTCGGCGTCGGAGATTTCCTTTTCCGGACGCTTTAGCTTGATCCCTTTCCACTCGGGAGTGACAAAATCCGGGCGGACTTCTATGTCAAACTCGAATTTGAAATCACCCGAATCAGGAACTTCGACTTTTTCGTAGTCCAGATCCGGCTCACTGATTGCAGAGAAATGGTCGGCTTCATTGATTTGTGCCAGACTGTCCATCAACAGCGCGCCCTTGACCTGCTCCGATACCTGCTTGCGAAAACGGCTTTCGACCAGCGTCCGGGGTGCCTTTCCGGCGCGGAAACCGGGGACCTCGGCTTCAGGCAACAGCTTTTCAAACCGTTCCTGGAAATAGCGGTCGATGTCGGTACGGGCAACGGTTACACGAACGTGCCTGCGGCACGCGTTGACCTTGTCGATATCGACCTGCAAAGTCAGCTTTTGTGCTTCAGATTCTGATTCCGCAGTCGAGTCGGTGAGATCAGTGGACAAGTGACAATCCCCAAAAAAATTCCAAATGCTGTTCGGTTCCGGAAACGGATTCCGGGTTTGATTCGATAAATTGCGAAAGTCTGGCCAGACTGGAAGCATATCCCCCTTGCCAGAATTCGCCCGCCAACCGGGCATCGTCCGGCCAATGGGCCGACCGGTCCGGATTCCGGCCGTGCAAACAGTTCGAAACCGCTGGACTTTGGCCGGGTACTTCCCCACAACCTGGCAGCCAGGCTTCCGGTCGACCGGGAATCCTCGCTGACGGCTGTTTTCGACCCATTATTGCGGCCAAACAGGGCAGTTTGTCAAGCGGACGAAACGACCTGGGCCGATTCCGGCTGGAGGGGCAAACAAAAAAACACGGCCTGAGCCGTGTCTTTTCCGGTTGGGCGATTTCCGCCACAATTTCAGTTTGTGCAAAAGCGGGTGAACGGACTCGAACCGTCGACATTCACGTTGGCAACGTGATGCTCTACCAACTGAGCTACACCCGCGTGTTTTCCGGCCAGTCGACCGTATAGGACTTTCCCTTTTTTCGGCACATCAGCCCGGAAACTGTACGTATCCTACAAAGTCATCCTTTTTGTTGGGAGTGCCAGGAGCGGGGAATTGGGGAAAAATATACCGGCCCGGCAGCCCTTGACGGTCGTGATCACCGGCTGGATAGTGACGCTTTCACTGCCTTCAATTGCCGTTTTGTGGTTCCGATTTGGGCCTTTTTGTTGCCAAACGGCCTGGCTCAAGCTACACTTCGGAGAATCCCAACCTTTCGAATCAAAGGCCTTGCATTGACGGATTTTCGACTGAAAAACAGATCTGAGTTTCATCGGGCTCCCGCCGCAAACGGCGGAATGGAACCATTCAGCGACATTGAAGGAGTTTTTCCAGGATGATCAGTGCAACATTGGTAGTGGTTGGCGGTGAGTCGGCTGACAGGGAATTGCAACTTCGGCTGCCATCGGTCATTGGCCGGGGCCGCGACGCGACGGTAACCGTCCAGCATTCACTGGTCAGTCGCCTTCATTGCGAAATCTTTGAACGTGAAGGACGGCTGTTTGTTCGGGACCTGCAATCCCTGAACGGAACCTATATCAACAATTTCAAAATCAATGATGAAGAACCATTGATGCCTGGCCAGCTTCTGACGCTCGGAAACATGACCTTTCGGGCCTGTTACGAGATGCCTGAAATGAATGCCGAAGAACCTGTGCCCAACCGGTCGCAATCAACCAATCGGGAAGGACTGGAAACTGTGCGGACGGTCAGGTCCACACCGTTTGATGGCAGTGACAATAATTCCTTTTCGGTCAGCCACGCCCTACCCGACCCGGACCGGATGACAGCGAACACAGTCAGCGCCTACGCCGGATCATCGGACGTACTCGATGGAATTGGCTTTCTGGCCATACCTCCAAAATCGGTTTCCATCAGTGCGCTTGGAAACCTGCCAGGCCCAACACCGGCCGTCAGCTTTATTGGAGATATCCAAGGTGCCCGTCCGGTGGCAGAAGCCGAAACCGACGCCATCAGTCTCGATGTGACTGGTGTCAGCCCTGCGAAAACGGTTCAGCCCGACGATTCGGCCCTCGGTTCGTTTATTCGCAAGCTGCCGCGATAAAAGCTAACTTCGTACGCGACGGACGGAGTTTTCTGCAGCCAAACTCAAGGCCCGACCGGGCCACCGTCGATGAACCGGCCCTTTTCGACCCGGTTTCGGCATGTTCCACTTTATTTAGGGGCGATACCCCTTAGGGGTTTATCCCTCTCTGGTTTTCAACGGGTACGCCCCGTTTTGGAATCACGGGCCTGGTATTAACGACAACTGGTTTCATGACTTCGAATTCACCGGACGACACGACGCTGATTGACTCGATTCGGGCCGGCCAGGCCGACGCCTGGGCCGGACTGATCGCCCGGTACGAAGGACGGTTGCTGGCGTTTGTGAACAGCCGCCTGTCCAACCGCAGCGCAAGCGAAGATATCGTGCAGGAAACTTTTGTGGGGTTTCTGACCAGCTTGCCCAATTACGACGGTGCCCGATCGCTGGACAGTTACCTGTTTTCAATTTGCAGCTACAAACTGACCGACCACTTGCGCCGTGAAGGCCGCCGCCCAACCATTCCAATGGTGTCCGGCGAGGGTTCCGACGGACACTGGCAACTGCCGGGGTCGGCCCGTGTGGCCAGCAGCATTGCCCGCAGCGCCGAACGGAAAAAGATCGAAGAAGTGGCTCTGGTCGATGCACTTCGCGACCAGTTCGAACGCTGGTGCGAACGGGGCGACTGGATCAAGCTGAAGTGTATCGAGTTGTTAATTGTTCGTGGATTTACCAACAAGCGGACGGCCACGCTGCTGGACATCACCGAACAACAGGTGGCCAACTACAAATTTGATTTTCTCGCCCG
>Ga0163150_10001285_pt1 | contig 43354 bp, 45 predicted proteins | sample OliLakLV19P2IB_FD_148628 | JGI IMG/M metagenome (GOLD analysis project Ga0163150, IMG submission 148628) | Freshwater microbial mat bacterial communities from Lake Vanda, McMurdo Dry Valleys, Antarctica - Oligotrophic Lake LV.19.P2.IB | ecosystem: Environmental > Aquatic > Freshwater > Lake >... | reverse complement strand
GGGCACCACTCGCCCTCCACCCTCTTCTCAATAACACCCTCTCGCGAACTCCCGCCTCCTACAGCCCATCCCCGCACTATCTAATCCTTAATTTGTTATGGCCGATTTTGGATTCTTGATTGAACGGCGAAACGCATCGCTGCCGTTTGAGAAAACCGATTGCAGGATACAGGGCGGTAACGTTACCCTGGAAGGGACTTGCACCCTCCAATTCAAACGCCTTCAAAGGCGCACGCGTCGTTCGCTCCGAGAACGAAACACGAATCTCAAACAAAACCAGTACATTTCGAGCTTCACGCCACATTCGCGGAGCGAATGGCGACTAAAGAAGATGGCATTCGGCGCTTGTCGTCGGAGCGACGGCACCACTAGGATCAGAGATCAATATTGGCTGCGTATTACTTTCGGGGATATTGATTTCGATCTTTGGCTTTCTGGGCGATATCAACAAGTCTGGAATTAAACGCGACGTAGGAGTTAAAGACGGAAGCACGCTTTCGCCTGGTCAAGGTGGTATGATCGATCGAATCGATAGCTTGACGTTTGCAGCACCTGCCTTTTATTACTTTGTCAAAGTCACGACGCTTATGATGGGAACAGCACTTCAATGAATCCCGTAGAAAAGCATACCAGTGCATCGAAGTCCGACAGGTGCGTGACAGAACCTGACCATGATAGCGAAAATCGGTATCGCAATCGAATGCTAACGATCCCGAATATCATTTGCTTTGGGCGACTAGTTGGAGCGTTGTCGCTTTTCTTTTTAGCTGTGGCGAACCGCTTGCAACTCTTTGTCGGTGTCTTTGTCGTGTTGAGTCTCAGTGATTGGATCGACGGTCGGCTTGCGAGATGGTTAAAGCAGCGATCCGATTTTGGTGCCCGCTTAGACAGTTTCGCCGACTCCGTCCTATACGGCGCTTTGTTGTTCGGAATGCTTTGGCTGCGATGGGACGTTCTCGGGCCTGAGGCAGCGTGGTGGATCGTCGGGGTTTTCAGTTACGCTCTGACGACGTTTGCTGGCTTGTGGAAGTACCGTCGAGTTCCCAGCTATCACACCTACGGAGCGAAGTTTTCGCAGTGGTTGGTTTTGATTGGGGCTGTTTGCTTACTGCTTGATTACTCGGTCTGGCCATTTCGTTTGGCGATGCTCGCAGGAACGCTGGCGAATCTCGAGGCGACTGCGATCACATGGTATCTTGCTGAATGGCATGCCGATGTTCTATCGATCGTACATGCGAAGACGATGCGCGATCCTCACCGATCTAGAGAGGCCGCAAAATGAATGGCGGAATCCTAGAGGTTCTTGGCGGCGTCGGGCTGTTTCTGCTCGGAATGACTGTGATGACCGAAGGCTTGAACCGTTTGGCCGGTGAATCGCTTCGAAGCACGTTGAGCACTTTCACGAAGACGCCATTCACCGGTATAGTCACCGGGACGATCGTCACCGCATTAATACAGTCATCGAGCGCGACGACGGTGATGGCGGTTGGATTTGTAGGAGCCGGGTTGCTCACCTTCCTGCAAGCGTTGGGAATTATACTGGGCGCGAACATCGGCACTACTGCGACGGGTTGGATCGTGGCCCTGTGGGGCTTTACATTGAGCCTCAAGAACGTCGCACTACCGATGCTATTCGTCGGAGCGATGTTGCGACTGTCCCGGAGAAAACGGATCGCCGCAATCGGTTATGCGATCGCTGGATTCGGAGCGGTATTCATCGGGATCGCCATGTTGCAAAGCGGCATGGAGGTTTACAAGGATGCGTTTACGCCAGAGAGCTTTCCAACCGATACAATCCTCGGACGTTTGTTGCTGTTGCTCATCGGGCTAGGGGTTACGTTGGTGACTCAATCTTCGAGCGCAGGAGTCGCCATGGCGGTCACCGCTGTTCATGTCGGGAATATTTCTTTGTCCCAGGCCGCAGCGATGGTGATCGGGATGGATATCGGCACGACGGTGGCTGCTCTGCTCGCGTCACTCGGCGGTAACGTGAATGCACGGCGAACGGGTTTGTCACATGTCATTTATAACGTGATTACAGGAACGGGAGCGTTTATCTGCTTGCCGCTTTACATACGCGGATTGGTCGCTTTTGCGCCTACCATTCCGCGAGCGAACCCAGAACTTGCACTCGTCGCATTTCACTCATTGTTCAATGTACTGGGGGTGATTCTTGTCTTTCCGTTCATTCGTCAGTTCGCAGCCCTCATTGTTCGAATCGCGCCTGCGGACGAAAACAAGCTCACTGAGCGGCTTGAACCATCCCTACTCAGGCAGCCTCAAGTAGCTATCGAAAACGTGCTCGTTACCCTACGAGAAATCTCGCGTGTTGTCTTTTCATCGCTAGCCGGCCTGCTTTCATCGTCTGAAAACAGGAAACCAGATTGGACTCGAATGGAAGAAGCCGCTCATGCCATCGAAGAGACGAGAAGCTACTTGAATCGAATCAATGATCCTATTGCCGTGGAAAGTGGCTTCCGGCAAAAAATCACCGCTTTGCATATACTCGACCATCTGGATAGATTGATCGAAAGAATTCAAAAGCATGGGCGTTTGGAAGCCGCTGTAGCTGAACCAGATCTATCTTCATTCATGTCTCAACTAACGCGTTCGTTGAATTGCGACCTTGCCGACGCTAGCGTCATCGGTGAAGCCGGTCGAGAGTTGAGAAAAATTTCGATGGAGATCGATCTGCAAAGCGATCGGTACCGAAATGAAGCGATCGAGCGCACGGTCAAGGGCAAAGTTAAGATTGAAGCTTTGATCACTCAGCTCGATGCGATACGTTGGCTCCAACGCGTGACGTATCACTCTGTTCGGATCGTCCACTACTTGACTCCGTCGTCAAGCTCGGTGGCTCTTCCGCATGAGGAAGAGCCAAATCTCGATTTAGTTTAGCAAAGACCGATGCCGAGGGGTGAAGAGAGACTGGATACGATGAGTTGGGTCGATCAAGAAAGCCACGCGAATGTCAACCGACTCTAGAATTCCTCGAACGCGCTTCTAGCCTAAGTCTTCATTGATTCTACAGCTATAAACGAAGGGCCACTCTACCTTGCTTTGCGACAATTGGCGAGTCTGTGACGAACGGTTTAGCCGTCGTTCATTCAAAATCAAAATGAAGGAACGGTGTTTTGGGCGTCGATTAGTCTGGACTCGACCGCCGTAACGCGGCAGTAAGCCTATCAAACGACGGTGACCTGGCCGTTCATCAACATTGGAAGGAGCCAATCGCGGAGTTCGGTGAGCTCTTGATTCTGTTGGACAAGTAATTGCCTCAGAAGCCTTCCTGGCGTACAGGCCTCGTTTAACTTTGCGCCGACGGACATATCTGGACAGATTGCTTTTAGTCCTTCCAGATTCGCTCGCGTAATCTGAGGCTGCTCAGAACCATCTTCGTATCCCAACGGCATAAGATGCAGAATGGCGGGGATTTTTACCCTTGAGTCTTCGTTGAATTTCATCGGCCGATTTTCTGCTGCGTTGGGTCTAAATGGATGAAACAAGCCGTTCTTTTGCAAGTTCGCTAATCGCAACTACGGCGGGATGCTTCAACTTGCGTTCGACCGATATGGCATAAAAGCGTTCCATGATGCCATCGATGGAACCCAGTGTTTCGAGCGTGTACATGGTCCGCACTTCGGTTGCGATAATCGACGGGACCGCGATGAGCCCGGCTCCAGACTTTGCTGCGATTTTGAGCATCGCACTGTCGGCAAATTCGCCACGTATCTCCGGGCGGATGTTCTTGTCCCGGAACCATACGTCTAACGACCGCCGCAAGACAGTATTGTTCATGGGCAAGAGCATCGGCGCTAAGTCCAAAGACGCGGGAAAGCCTCGACGCAATGGACGAATGAGTTTCGACGTCCCCATGATCTCAACCTTCGATTCTCCCAGCAGGTGTGAGTAGGCTCGCACCTTCATCGAGGGGTTGAGCGGCGTATCGGAAAGGACAACATCCAGCCGATGAATGCACAAACTAGCAACGAGTTCGTCCATGTCTCCTTCGTGACAGACTAGACGTACACGATTCTCAAGATGCATGGCAGGTTCAAGAAATTTGTATGCAACCAACTTCGGCACGACATCTTTGACTCCCACGCGAAATACCAACGGCGAGCCTGTAGGTCGGCCGCCGACCATCTCCATTAGTTCGTTCCCTACCGCGAAGATCTCGTTTGCGTATTCCAAGACCGATTCGCCCATCTCCGTCAGCATCAGATTTCGGCCCTCTTTTCGAAAGAGTTTTACTCCCATCGATTTCTCCAGATCGCGAATCTGAACGCTCAGCGTGGCCGGCGTGACATGCAGTTGCTTGGCTGCGATCGTGATTCCGCCCTGGCGAGCCACCACCCAGAAATAGTGCAAATGATGGTAATTCAACCACTGCATACTTGAACCCGCCGCTTGCTAGCCCGCCTAAACACTTTAGAAAAATCAAACGATAATCGCATTGTAATTGCTCTAATCAAATGCTGGAACGGTCGTAATATACATTGTCGCCTTGAAAAATGAATCTGCGAAGGCGACCCTTTCGAAATCCCGACTCGTTCTCTCAAAGGAAAAGATTATGCGACTTTGCATTCACACCCAAGGTGTTGTGCTGCCCGAGGCACTCCGTCGATTTGCTAGCGAAAAACTAAATGTTGCGCTGGATAGATTGTCGGGCAGTGTCCAAGAGATCCAACTGCATTTGAACGACACGAACGGTCCCAATCGAAGCGGACCAGACAAATCCTGCCGAGTCATTGTTCAAATTCACAAACAAAAGCCCTTGGTTCTCGAGGACCACGATTCGAATCTTGGATTGGTTATCGATCGAATCACCGATCGGCTTGGGGCCGCCGTGAGTCGACGAGTGGATCGTCTTCGAAACAAACAACGCTTTTCGATGGGCGATACTCCGTTGTCGCAAGAGTGACCGAGTCGCGACGGCCGGAGTTACTACTTCCGTATTGACGACGCGGAGCGTCGAACAACTAAGTCGTGCATTCACAAGGACAATTTCATCATGCAGCTTTGCATCCACGCGCACGGTATCGATTTGACGGAGCGTATCAAACGTCAGGTGTACGAAAAACTGGACTTGGCTTTAGACCGGCTTGAGCAACAGATCACGAGCATCAGCATCTATCTGGTAGATACTAACGGACCTCTCTTGGGAAGGATCGACAAGGCTTGTCGCATCGTCGTACAAATCGAGAATCAAGAGCCTCTCATCGTGGAAGATTGCGACGAGAGCGTTGATGTTGTTATCGAACGAACCACCGATCGACTGGGCGTTGCTGCGTGCCAACGCTTTGAGGCGTTGTACGGTAAGCAGAAAAAAATTCATCGATTGCTTTCTTACGAAAACCTAAATCTTCCTCATGAAGGATTTGTAGAGCATGATCCAGTCTAACTCAGAACCCAACATCCGATCCAAGCATCTCGAAGAACTCGAGACGATAGTGACATCCAAGCTAGCTGGTCATGTCAGCCAATTTCAATTGATTGAATCCGTCGAGGGCTTAAGACTTCGAGGCTCTTGCAAATCCTTTTTCGCCAAACAAATGGCACAGGAGCTACTAATGCAAATAGGCAATTTCCATGTGTTGGTCAATGAGTTGGAAGTCGGATACTTTGACAACCGGATAATCGATCGGGATCCCGAACGCGTTTGTCGCATAGGGACTGTTTTCTATCCTTCCGGCTTTGCCGACTCAGGCGAAGTGGCGTTCATGCATGCATTGAAAATCACGATCGCAAACCAGGGATTGCTCTGGATGCTGAACGTGGAAAACAGCTCCCTTCAGGATTCCGAAGATCATCAATTCCCAGGTATTCGAAAGACACTTGAGCGATGGGGGACGATCCCAGTAGATAGTCCCAAGAGTGAAGTCGCAAGACTAGGTTTCGACGTTCAGAAAGTAACTGCAAATAGTCAGGACCCAGTTAGCAAATGCATTGAGTTTCTAAGTTTCTATAGCGTGGATCTCGTAGTGCTTACACTCCGCCAGCGCGACAGCATGGTTAGCTGGTCTGAGAAAACGATTGGCCTGCCCATATCACGCGTGCCGGGACAACCGACGTTGTTTATCCCCAAAGATGTGGACGGCTTTGTGTCCAAAGCGGATGGTTCGATTCGGTTAAAAAACATACTGATTCCTATCAATCGAAAACCTTGTCCTAGGGAGAGCTTAGAATTCGCTAAGCGGCTAGTTGATAGTTTGCAACAGCCTAACGGCACCGTGACACTTTTGCACGTTGGCAGCCTGGATACCTTGCCCCTCGTAGAGCCCCCCGAAGTTGCGGGTTGGAATTGGGTTGTGCAAACGCTTCCAGGCAATCCCGCAGATACGATCCTTCAACAAGCGGAACAATTGGATGTTGACCTCATCGTAATGACCACGGACGGTCCCGATCGATTCATCGACAAGTTCTTTGGCACGACCTCCGAGCGCGTGCTACGAAAGTCGAAATGTCCAATCTTGGTCTTGCCCATTGATCGGATGACAACAGGAGAGATCGACATCGTTGGAGCAACGTCAGACGCTTCGTAATTTCTATGCTCACACGAGACACTTCCAAAGGCAGTCTACGCTGAAACGCAAAAAAGCCGGATGGACAAAGCTTGGGGACAGGACAAAGCTTGGGGACACAGGACAAAGCTTGGGGACACGCACAAACTCCCTTTTGGACGATTTTATGGAATCGAATTGACCACAGTCGCCTCTGATTGCGGGTCTCCCCATGGTCTCCCGTTAGCGGGAATGATTTGGTTTAACCGCGTGCCCAACGGGCCGCGACCGCGGGGCGGTGCCCACGCGGTTAAACGAAATAACCTCTGCACACATGCATACAACGCCACATCCATTCAATTCCTCATGAAGTTCTGGTAACAAAATGAAAGATATAGCTGTTCCGATAGCGATCTTGGTCGCCTGGATTGCCCTCAATGTTTGGGTTCTTCCAATGTTTGGTATTCGCACTTGCCTTAGCGGCTCCTGTGGAACTAAGCAGTCGTCCCCAGAAGCGGAAGACACGGCGGGACAAGAGAATAAGGCCCCAGATCAGAAGTAGCGAACCAATCTGAACAGGCGGTGAATGCGTTTCGCTCATTTTGCACCTAGCGCCAGAAACCGGAAGTTCCTTCCGGTTTCTTGGATTGAGCCTGAGGCGCTCGCCGAGCCACGCCGCCGGAAATCGGCTAGTACCTCAGGCTCAACAAGCAAAAATCAATCGGAACGAACTTAAGGGTTTTGGCACTTGTGCCGAAGCCTTTCTAGTTGCATCCCTCCTAGTTTCCAGGTTGGCACATTGGCTACAATGGGCGTTTTAATCGCAATGCAGAAATTACCACGATGAAGAGAGAACCAACAATGCAGCGATCGGCAATGGCATCGGCGCTTTTGGGCTTTTCAGTCTTAGTATCCTCTATCATGGCCCAGGAAAAGAGTGTTCGTCCGGGCATCAACGACTCCTTTCGAGATCCTAAAGTCAGCGAATTTCAAGAGAAATTTGAGATCGAGAGTCGAGAGGTTTTTGCAAAGCGGATCGCGATTGTCGAAGCATGCAAGGTCACTCAGGGAATGACCGTGGCTGATATTGGAGCAGGGACCGGTGTTTTCACTCGACTGTTCTCCGAGGCGGTTGGCCCCAAAGGCCAAGTGTTTGCCGTTGATATAGCCTCGAACTTCCTCGAGCACATCAACAGCACCAACCGAGAGGCTGGTCGAAAGAACGCTCAAACGGTTCAATGCACTCCCGATTCAACCAAGCTGGAACCAGCGACGGTGGATGTTGCATATATCTGCGACACCTATCATCACTTTGAGTTTCCCTTGAAGACTATGAGTTCGCTTCACGCGGCGCTCAAGCCGGGCGGGCGATTGTTCCTCGTCGACTTCGAGCGAGTCGAAGGCGAAAGTACGGAATGGACGATGAAGCATGTTCGCGCCGGCCAAAAAGTTTTTGAAGCAGAGATTCTTTCATGCGGCTTCAAGAAGGTACGTGAGCATTCAGGCTTGTTGAAGGAAAATTATTTTATCGAGTTTGAAAGAGTTGAGCCAACAAAGTGAGTACTAACATCGCCGAACCGCCAAAGGGCGACTTGTCCAAGGGCATTGGAACGGAAGCGACAGATCCTAGGATCTACTTTGCGGCGGAGCGAACTTTATTGGCTTGGTTGCGAACGGGTATTGCCATCATCGGTCTTGGCTTTCTGGTCGCTCGATTCGGCCTGTTTCTCGCTATTGCTCGCAATCCACAGGCGACAACTCCTTCGATCACCGGTTCGACTGTGATCGGTACTGGATTCGTGTTGCTGGGTTCATTAGTCATTGCCGGCTCAGCGTTGCAGCACGCTCGCTTTGGCAGAACTCTCACGCCCGCTCAACTCCCAAGTCACTATTGGACACAATTCAGTTTGGTAGTAGCAGGTAGCGTTTCATTCCTAGGGGCGGCGCTAGGTGCATATCTACTGTACAGCATGCTTCGTTGACAACGTAAACGCGGATGTTGGCATCCATCGAAATTAACCGCCGCAACTCGGCTCACACGTAGAGGACGCAATGACTGCAAAGAACAAAAGCCAATCTTGGATCGCGATCATGGTCGCCTCTGGTCGATGGATACTCATGAGCGCTGGTGTGATTGGAGTTACATTACTGCTGATGATTTTTGCTGGCGTGTTTCATCCGAAGGTCGCACAAGAAAGCGCTTCGCACAGGAATCCAATTCCCATGGGTGCGCAGTTTGCAATCGTCAAGCAAATTACTCAGCCTCGATTTGAATCGGCCATTGGAGCGATTAAAGCCGTCCACGAGGCTAGTGTCGCATCGAAAATACTTGCCCGAGTCCTCGAAGTGAATGTCACCGCAGGCAAAAAAGTAAGTGCCGGAGAGGTTCTCGTTCGGCTAAGCGATGACGAACAACAGTCACGAGTAAGGCAAGCTGAAGCCGACCGAGACTCGAGACAAGCTGAGTTTCAATTAGCGAAAGTGGAACTCGAGCGTGCAACCCAACTTCTGCGAACAAGCTCAATATCTCAGTCAGAGTACGACTCCAATTTGACACGCGTGCAAACAACTCAGGCTAACCTGAATCGCGCTAGCCGCGCCGTGGAAGAAGCCAAGGTGTTTCTCGACTATGCAACGGTAATCTCGCCATTCTCGGGCATTGTGATCGATAAGGCTGTTCAAACAGGCGACACGGTTAGTCCAGGCCAAACTTTGCTGAATCTTTACGATCCGACACAAATGCAACTCGTTGCAAATGTTCGAGAGTCGCTTGCGATGAAACTTAAGGTCGGGCAACAGTTGCCTGCGGAATTGGAATCGCTGGGGCTTAAATGCTTTGCAACCGTCAGCGAAGTCGTCCCAAAGGCGGATGCTTCTAGCCGCTCGTTCGAGGTCAAGGTTACTGGCCCCTGTCCGCAAGGCGTCTATAGCGGCATGTTTGGAAGGTTGATGTTGCCTCTGGAAGATGAGCAACTTCTGCTGGTTCCCAAAATCGCCATTCAGCGGGTCGGGCAATTGACCTATGTCCAAGTTGCCAACCAGGCATTTTTAGTTCGTCGATCCGTTCAGTTGGGACGCACATTCGACGATCAAATCGAAATCCTTTCTGGATTACAAGCAGGCGAGCAAGTTCTCATACCTGCAGCATTTGAGAAGGGAGTTGTAAAGTGACACGGAAGTCTCATAGTTCTACGGGCGAACCAAGCGATCCATTGACCGCAATTGTACGGATCTTTTTGGAATCGAATCTATCAATCATCCTGATCATTTTGTCGCTGATCGTTGGCTTTGCCGTACTATGGATCACCCCCCGGGAAGAAGATCCACAGATTGTTGTGCCCCTTGCCGACGTTTATGTCAACTTCCCAGGTCATACGGCCGCTGAGGTAGAGCAACTCGTCGCGTCGCCTCTCGAACGGATGCTCTATCAGATCGACGGTGTCGAATATGTCTACAGCATGTCTCGTGATGATACTGCAATTATCACTGTTCGATTCTACGTGGGTCAGGATCGCGAGCGTAGTTTGGTAAAGCTTTTTAAGAAGCTAAATGAAAACTCCGACACGATTCCTGCGGGCGTGTCCGGATGGGTCATGAAGCCGGTGGAAATTGACGACGTTCCCATTGTGACGATGGCCCTCACAGGAGCGGCCGACAATAGCTACTCGCTCCGCCGAGCTGGTGAGGAACTCGTTGAGCGGTTGTCCGTTGTGCCCAAAGTAAGTCGTGCGTTTGTCGTGGGTGGGCAAGCTCGAACGATCACGATTGAATTGGATCCAGATCGATTGTTGGCACACAAGCTGGGCGTTCGAGAAGTTCGAAGCGCGGTCGAGATGTCTAATGCAGCGAGTGCGGCGAGCACATTCTCAAAATTAGATCGAGAGTTTCAAGTCGCAGTTCAGCCAAAACTGCATTCGTCCGAAGATGTTGGCAATTTGGTCGTTGGAGTCTTTGATGCGAGACCGGTCTTTCTCAAAGATGTCGCCAACGTGTCCGACGGTCCAAATGAAGTGACCGATTATGTGCGTCACGGATGGGGCTCCGCATCATCGTTTGAGAAACATGAAAATACTCCAGGGTGGCTGATCGGAAAAACTCGAGACGAACAGGAAACGTTACTGCATGATCCGACAGACGCGATTGCAAGTTCATCGACATTGGAATCACGACCCGCTGTAACTGTCGCGATCTCGAAACAGAAAGGGGCCAATGCGGTTCATGTTGCGGAAGCCGTTATTGCCGAGGCACATCGACTGCAAAAGGAAATATTGCCCGACGATATCGACCTTGTTGTAACTCGCAACAACGGGATCGTCGCCAATGAAAAAGTGAACGAACTCATCGAGGCACTCGGCGTCGCTATTGTAATCGTCGTGCTTCTGTTGACGTTCGGGCTAGGGTGGCGCGAAGCGTTGATTGTGTCGATCGCAGTTCCTGTTGTTTTTGGCTTGACGTTGGCAGTCAATTTGCTGTTTGGTTACACGATCAATCGCGTCACGCTATTTGCCCTTATTCTTGCATTGGGCCTATTGGTAGACGATCCAATTGTGGATGTCGAAAATATCGCTCGACATTTCGAGCATCGGAAGAAAGCAACTCGCAAGATCGTTCTTGATGCAGTATCCGAGATTCGACCGCCCCTGATCAGTGCGACGCTCGCTGTGATCGTAAGCTTCTTACCGATGTTCTTCATCACAGGGATGATGGGACCTTACATGTCGCCGATGGCATTGAATGTGCCAGTCGCCATGCTTATGTCGATGCTCGTCGCTTTTACGATTACTCCCTGGTTGTCGTACCATATTTTAACATGGGGGACAAAGCTCATACCGACCGCAGAACTAGGTTCTGAATCCGGTACGCACGATAGTAGTGCGGAACCATTGTACGAGGAGGCGTATGACCCGCTGGTGGTCCAGCAGTCGCTCCTATACCGTTTCTTTCGGCCTTTGATGTTACCATTGCTCAAGACCCGCTTTCGTGCAGTTCTTTTTCTTCTCTTCATGGGTGGATTGACGGTTGCGGCAATGGGACTCGGTGTTCTCCGAATGGTCCCTCTCAAGATGCTTCCATTCGACAACAAGAACGAGATTCTATTTTTGCTCGACATGGAAGAAGGGACAACGCTCGAACGCACCGATGCCGTCGTGCGACAGATGGAAGCAGTATTGGCTGCTCAACCTGAGACCATTAACTACGTGAGCACTGTGGGTACCTCGGGGCCGATCGACTTCAACGGCATGGTTCGACACTATTATTTGAGGAGCCGAGCATCGCAGGCCGAGGTCCGAGCAAACTTTGTCGGCAAGAAAAATCGCAAATTACAAAGCCACGGGATCGGCTTGCGATTGCGGGACGAATTGGAATCCGTTGCAAAACAAGCGAATGCAAAAATACAAATCGTCGAATTGCCGCCCGGTCCGCCTGTGCTGGCATCGCTCGTAGCGGAAGTCTATGGCCACGAAGGGAGCGACTATAGTGACGTTCTTCGATCCGCCGAAACCGTCGCCGATCGCATGAGACGCGAGCCTGGTGTTGCCGAGGTAGATGACATTCGGGAGGCAGCAATCACGAGATTGGTTTTTGTACCCGATCAAGAAAAGGCAGCCTTATCGGGTATCACTGTAGCTGACATTTCCAACGTGATTCAAATCGCACTGAAGGGAGACCAGCAATCGGTCATTCGCGTGGAGGGGGAGCGTAATCCGCTGAAGTTAACTTTTCGATTGCCTCGGTCATTGCGTTCGAGTCCAGAAGACCTTTCGCAGCTTAGCTTGAAGAACACCAATGGACAGCTCGTTCCTTTGCGCGAGATTGGAAAGTGGCGAACGGAGCGAGTAAGCCAAACGATCTATCACAAGAACTTGCAGCGCGTTGCCTACGTTTTTGCGGAATGTGTTGGACGCCCACCGGCCGAATGCGTCATCGACATTCTCAGCGATCAACAACCTAGCGGTGCTGATTTCGTAGAGGACGCTAAGCCGTATTCACTGGCTCGGCGTACGTTTCTCAACAATGGCAGCGGTATCGATTGGCGTGTTCCAGAGGGGATTTCAGTGACCTTCGCCGGCGAAGGGGAATGGAAGATAACCCTGGATGTTTTCCGTGACCTTGGTCTCGCGTTCGGCGCGGCAATGCTGATGATCTACATCATCCTAGTTGCCCAGATGGGATCGTTTCTGGTTCCCATTGTTGTCATGCTTGCCATCCCACTTACTGCACTTGGTGTGATGCCAGGCTTTTACATGCTGAGCACGATGCTTAGTCAACCCGTTGGTAACTATCCGGATCCAGTCTTTTTCACAGCAACAGCCATGATCGGCATGATTGCATTGTCCGGTATTGTCACCAGAGACTCCATCATACTCGTCGACTTTATGCAACAGTCGGTTGCACGAGGACGACCTTTGGTTGATGCAATCCTCGAAAGCCGAGTGGTTCGATTGCGTCCGATTTTGTTGACCGCCGGCGCCGCATTATTGTCTGCAATCCCAATCACCCTCGACCCAATCTTTTCGGGTTTGGGCTGGGCCCTGATTTTCGGACTAATCGCGTCGACACTGTTTACACTATTCGTAATACCTGTGACATACTGGCTACTCTACGCTGGCAGCGAGAACAAAATGTAACTGATCCAAATCTGCAGCTATTTCGCGTATTGGCACAGCAAATGCTATTTTAGTTCACTATAGCCACACTTTTTTGAAAAGGAGCTTTGCAATGCTCGGTACTGTTTGTTAGTAATTTTGACGCGTATGCTACTGGGCGCGCTGCCGGTGTGGCCGCATAATGCAAATGCATTTAACCTGTTTTTACTTTAGATTCTGAGGTGATTTATGTTGTGGACGATTTTGCTAATTTTACTCGTGATGTGGGCCTTGGGACTTGGCTTCGGCGTGGCCGGCAATCTAGTGCATGTGCTCTTGGTGGTTGCGGTCGTGGTGCTTGTCCTCCAGCTTCTTCAGGGACGCCGAGTCGTTTAGCCATATTAAACTGCTCTGGGGCGTATAGCCCTCAGCCTGACCGAACGAAATCAGCGAAGGTCGCTGATCGTTCAATGTACGAACAGAACCTTAAAAAGATGGAGACATTATCATGAGCGGTAAGACAGACATAGTCAAAGGCCGAATCAAAGAAGCCACTGGCGCGCTGACCGGCAACGAAAAGCTAAAAGAAGAGGGAAAGACTGATCAGGTTGTCGGGGAAGCCAAAGAAGCTGTTCAGAAGGTCGCCGACAAGATTAAAGAGGTCGTAAAAAAGGTGACCGAGTAGCCGGATCAACAACAGTCGAGCTTGTTCGAGGCGGTATGGGGTCGCTGCCACACGAATCTGGAACAGCGTTTCGTGTTTGGGCTCCCCACGCCGACGCGGTGTTTGTGACAGGCTCGTTTAATCATTGGTCGCCCGATGCGGATCCAATGGCAAAGGACAGTGACGGATACTGGTATGCGGATATCGCTGAGGCGGCCATCGGCAATGAATATCGCTACCGAATCGTCGTCAATGGCGATAAGCAATTACTTCGCATCGATCCTTATGCGCGGCGGGTGGAGGTTGGCGACCTGCCGACCGTAGAGGCCGATCCAATGCAGATGCGGCAGCTACTCCAGAACCTCATCAGCAATGCCCTGAAATTCCACAAGCCTAATGTGCCGCCCGTCGTCAGGGTCGAGGCGAAGGTACTCCACGACCCAGACCATCGCTCGAAAGCGCAGGTGCGTCCGCTTTATCAAGTCACCGTGCAGGATAACGGCATCGGGTTCGAAGAGCAGTACCGGGACCGCATCTTCGAGTTGTTCCAACGCCTGCACGGGCGGCAGGATTACGAGGGGACGGGCATGGGGCTGGCGATCTGCCTGAAGATCGTTGAGCGGCACGGCGGAACTATCACGGCGAAGGGCGCACCCGGAGACGGGGCAACCTTCACCATCACGCTGCCCGCCACACAATTGAACCTGCCATACAATTGAACCTGCCATACAATTGAACCTGCCATACAACTGAAAGCGAAAGACACCATGAAGAATCAGAAGCAGATCATCACGATCTTGATGGCCGACGATGACGCCGACGACCGCCAGATGACCAAGGATGCGTTTGTGGAGAATCGGCTCACCAACGACCTCCGTTTCGTCGAGAACGGGGTTGAACTGATGGACTACCTGTACCGCCGAGGCAACTACAGCGATCCAGAGCAGTCGCCAAGGCCCGGCCTGATTCTGCTCGACCTGAACATGCCTAAGATGGACGGGCGAGAGGCGCTGGCGGAGATCAAAAAGGACCTGAACTTGCGGACCATCCCGATTGTGGTGCTTACGACCTCGAAGCAGGAGGAGGACATTCACCGCAGCTATGAGCTTCACGCCAACTCGTACATCACGAAGCCGGTGACGTTTGAGCAATTGGTAACGGTCATAAAGGACGTGCAGCGGTACTGGCTGGAGATCGTGGAACTGCCGGAAAGGAGCCTGACATGAGCGCCGCAGCCCAGGCCGACATGGGCCAGCACCCTCTGCGAGTCCTACTGGTCGAGGACGACGAGGACGACTACCTCTGCACCCGTGATCTACTGCGGGACATTGGTGAGGGGCGGTTCGCCCTCGATTGGGTAACGAAGTTTGAGGACGCCGTGGCAGTAATGGCCCGGCAAACACACGACGTTTATCTCGTGGATTACTGTCTCGGCAGCCACGATGGCCTCGAACTGTTGAACGAGGCCAACCAGAGGAGCGCGCCTGTCATCCTCTTGACTGGCCTCGACGACCGAGACGTGGACCTGCGGGCGATGCAGGCGGGGGCGACGGATTATCTGGTCAAGGGCCGGATCGACGCCGCCCTGCTGGAGCGATCAATCCGCTACTCCATCCAGCGCAAGCAGATGGAGGAGGAGTTGCGCCGTTATGCGGAAGCCTTGCGGCAGGCGGACCACCACAAAGACGAGTTCCTGGCGATGCTGGCCCATGAACTCGGGAATCAACTTCACCCGATCCGCAATGCGGTTGAAATCTTGAAGCAGGAAGGGACGTCAGCGACCGCCTTCGTTTGGGCCACGGATTTAATTGATCGCCAATCGAGCCAACTGGCCTTGCTCGTGAATGACTTATTCGACGTTGCTAGCATCGTCCACGGCAAACTCAAACTTCGTAAAGAATCGGTCGAATTGGGCCGAGTCATAGCCCAGTCCGTTGAAGCCAGCCGAGCGAACATTGATGCCCGCAAGCAAGAACTGACAGTTTCTTTGCCCCCGAAGCCCGTGCGTCTTAACGCTGACCCCGCCCGATTGGTTCAAGTGTGGACAAACCTCTTGAACAACGCCGCCAAGTACACCGAAGAAGGGGGTCGTATTTGGATCACTGCCGAGGTACTGGAAGGGCAGGTTGTAGTTCGGGTGCGGGACACCGGCATCGGCATCTTGCAAGAGAAGCTACTCAGTATCTTTGAGCTCTTTACCCAGCTAGAGGATTCACAAGATCGTTCGCAGGGCGGTCTTGGCCTCGGCCTGACGATAGTGGGCCGTCTGGTTAAAGCGCACGGCGGGACGGTCCATGCCCTCAGCGATGGGCTGGGAAAAGGGAGTGAGTTCGTCACTCGCCTGCCCATTCTCCCGGAATCGTCTCTCCGTCCTGGGGTGGGGCCGAAAGCGAGCTCACTCGACGAGTCTGTTTGCCGCCGCATCCTGTTTGTTGACGACAACGTGGACTTAGCAGAAAGCTGGGGTTTGCTGATGACGCGGCATGGTCACAAAGTTCAAGTTGTTCACGACGGCCCGACCGCTATTGCAGCGACAATGACGTTCCAGCCAGAATTTGTTTTCATGGACATTAGTTTGCCAGGGATGAATGGCTACGACGTGGCCCGGAAGCTACGAAACCAACCGGGGTTGGAGAATCTGCGACTGGTCGCCGTTTCGGGACACGGGGACGATAATGACCGTTGCTTGGCCCACCAAGCAGGCTTTGACGAGTACCTGGTGAAACCGTTCGGTTTTGACGTTCTTCAAAAGTTGGTCGCACGGGGGCAAAGTCGAAGCCGCAGGATCAACTACGACCGGCTCAAATCCAATGAACCAAGCAGTTAGAGATGAACCAAGCAATTAGAGAAAGTGGGTGTGCCAAATCATCGGGATGGGGTTGTCCATCCTACGCGTGATGAAGCGGAAGCCGACAACGAACACTTCGACGGCAAGACGACGGAATAGGAGGTCGAATTGTTGGGCAAATTACGCGATGGACACACCAATTCTCAAGGCGCATTCAAGGAACCGCAATGACTCCGGCCAAGCCCTTACTATTTTCGGAAGACGTCGAAGAAATTCCAGCCGATGAGGCGGAGGATATCCAGCGAGTGGTCGCCGCAATTAAGTTGCTGCTTTCCCGCAGCCAATCAAAGAGCGGGCAATTTCGCGCCGATGTGCATGTGAAAACGCACGGGTATGCCCAAGGTGAATTTCGTGTACTCCCCAACCTGCCAGAAGAACTTGCGCAAGGACTCTTTGAGCGCGATAGTGTCTTCCAAGCGGTAGTTCGATTTTCCAACGCAGCTAGTCAGGCTCAGCCCGATGTTATTCCCGATGGTCGCGGGATGGCAATCAAGGTGCTGGGCGTGCAAGGTGAAGTGGTGCAGGCCGATGAGCAAAACGGGCAGACGCAAGATTTCGTGATGATCAATCATCCCGTGTTCTTCGCGAGGAACGTGAAAGACTATCTCCGCTTGGAGCAAGTCCTTGTGCAGGCCAACGAAACGACGTTCGCGACCTTGCCAAGGGCGCTGACCGGTGGCGACTGGAATCCATTGCACTGGCATTGGCGCGAGATGCTGACCGTCGCCCGCATTGCGGGACAACTCCCTGCGCACCCGGCGAGCAACACCTATTTCAGCATGGCCCCGATTCGGTTCGGGAACTACTTGGCCAAATACCGTGCCAAGCCTGTCGGGGATCGTCACGATTCCTATCTGGAACTGGTCCAGCGATTGGGTTCGCAGGCCGACGCGCTGCGATTGGCGCTGGAAGAGACGCTGCACACGCAGGAAGTGCTGTTCGAGTTACAAGTACAACTGCGCACCTCCGAGTCAACAATGCCCGTCGAAGACGCCACCATCGAGTGGCCGGAATGCGAATCTCCCTATCGCACCGTCGCACATCTGCTGCTGCCGCGACAAGAGATTACATCGCTGCGAGAGCAGTCTAAGTATCAAAGCCTCGCTTTCAACGTGTGGCATGCGCTAGTTGCCCATCGTCCTCTGGGAGGCATCAACCGTGTCCGTCGCTGTGCTTATGCGCTCTCCTCGGCATGGCGTCGCCAGGGAATTGTGTCGACGTCGGCAGGATCGTAGGAAGCTGATGCCTCAAACACCACACATCGAGCGATTGCGATGGGACTCGGTGGATACACATTAACAGTTTTCCAACAAAAATTGCACGGCCTGGCGGTTCAATTCAGCGGCGTTTTTTAGGCCGAGTTTCCGCTTAATGTTCTCGCGATGGGTGTCAATCGTGTGACTGCTCAGAAAAAGCCCCTCCGCAATGGCTCCGCTTGTTTGACCTTGTCCAATCATTCGAAAGATCTCCAATTCACGATCCGTGAGGAGATCCAGCGGATTCGTCGAATCACCCTTTTTACCGAGCGCCTGTGAAACCAAACGCTGGGTGATCTCTGGGCTGACATAGCGCTCGCCGCGAAGCACTGTCCGAATGGCTTCGATCACTTTTTCGCCGGAATCTTGTTTGTTCAAATAGCCAAATGCACCTGCCCGCAACGCCCGCTCCGCATAGAGCGATTCTTGGAACCCCGAAGATACGAGCATCTTGATACTCGGGTGACTCGACTTGATTCGCTTGATCAGCTCGATACCGTGCCCGCTCTTGAGCGATATGTCTATGATGATGAGGTGAGGATTGATTTGCTTGATAAGCGACATTGCCTCCTCTTCCGACGCCGCTTCTCCACAAACTTCGAGATCCGGAAAAGCGGAGATACGCAATCGCAGACCCTCTCGGACCATCGAATGATCATCAACAATCATGATCCTTGCTGGTGAAACTTTACCCATTACAAACTACCTCCTTCAAAACCGCGCATTTTACCATGGCTCCACCCTCGGGGCACTGGCACAATTCGTAACCGTCCACCAATCAGTGTAAATGGCAGCCAAAAATCAGGCCAGTGTGGCAGCCATTTCCAATCAGGCTAGCTCCGTAACCAACGCCATCAAGCTAACGGCTTTCCCAGAGCAGTCCGGTAGCGTTGCAACAAATTTGCGCACTGCAACAAATGAGCCATTTTTGTGCACATAGAAAATCTCGCGAAAGCACGCATCACGCTCACGTTGTTCAGCCTCACCGTGATTCTAGTGGAATCCGCCATGAGTCGAATGGTTCGGCGTTCGATTGAACCGGTACTGCACATCGAAATAATGATTCATGATCGTTACCATCCGCGTTTGGCAGTTTCCAATGAACGGAGTAACCAATGTGCGTGTTGTTTTCTAGCTTGAGGAAGCCAGACGTTTCACGCAGGTGCATCTAAGGCGTTTCCGCAAACCAAAAAATCAAGAGCCGAGCATGAATACACTCGAAATGACTTCGTACCCGAGGATCGGCTTGAGCGAAAACAATCGAGCGCAAGAATCGAAATGTACGACTCTATTCTTCGATACGTTGCCGGCGCCGACTCTCTATTCATTCTTGGACCGGGAGAAGCGAAGAAAGAGTTTCAGAAACATATTGCCACTTCTGGAAAAACGAAGCATGTCGTTGATATCGAATCATCCGATAAAATGACAAGCCCACAATTGGTCGCGAAAATACGAGAGCACTTCCATTTGTCTCTCGCAAGGCATAAAATCATCTCTGGTGAAATCCGCCAGTCCCTAAATCCTTGCGACCAATGTTATCGTGTTGAGCGATGTCCAATTCGTCGAACAGGTCTCGTAGGCGCTGGATGGCAACCGGTTTAGTGAGATGGCGATCGAATCCAGCACTAAAGGCCATTTCACGGTCGGATGGTTGTCCGTAGCCAGTCATGGCCACCAAGTAAACGCTGCTTAGGTCGGCGCGCTCACGTATTCGCCGGGCCAACTCGTGACCGCTCATTCCCGGCATCGAAATATCAGAAAACACTACGTCCGGCTTGAACGAATCCATCATTTCCAAAGCCAGCTTTCCATTCTCCGCAAGTTGTACTGTGTGGCCCAATTTCACTAACAGTTGTTCTGTAACGACGCGCATCGCGCGCATGTCGTCCACGACCAAGACACGATACGACAGAGAAGAATGTTTAGCTACCCTTTTCGATGCATTTTCCAGCAGGATGCCTGTCACGAGCGGCAATCGAACGGTGAAGGTGCTTCCACAATTGGGGCCGGGACTCTCCGCATCCACACATCCGCCATGCAAGTCAACCAGGGTCCGAACCAAAGCCAAACCAATCCCAAGCCCTGCTGAACCTCGACCCTGAGCACTTTCAATTTGAGAGTACATTCTAAAAATATCCTGCAAACGGTCGGCGGCGATACCTATCCCGTCGTCTCGTACTCGAATGACGACTAAGCCGTCGCAAACATCTAGCTCCAAAACAATTTTGCCCCCGATCCGTCCATATTTAGCGGAGTTGTTCAAGAGATTGCATATAACTTGAGTCAATCTACTTAGATCACCACAAACACAAGCGGCCTGGCTGTTGTCTCTCACCTCCAACGTCATGCCGTTTTCGGAAATCAAGATTGTCGATTCTTCGATAGCGGCATCGACAATTGCTTTGACGATGCATACTTGCTTATCCAAAACTAACTTGCCGCAACCAATCCGCGAAACGTCGAGTAGGTCGTCAACCAAATGAACAATCTGCTCCACCTGACGAGCCATCATGGCGCGCACGTTTTCCGCTTCCTCGCCCAGTTTCATGAATGCCATGAGTTGCAGCCCATTCTTGATGGGTGCAAGCGGGTTTCGAAGCTCATGAGCTAACGTTGCCAAGAACTCATTTTTGCGTTTATCCATTTGGAAAAAAACGTCGGATCGATCAGCCGACCGTTCTGGAGAAGCTGGAAAGATATCGAACTCGGTCGTGGAATTTGTCATTTTTGAATTGCTCCTAAATTTCCGCAGTACGAAAGTTCAATCTGCCCGATTGCGTGATTCTCTGCGAATACGCAGAAATGCAAATCGCGGGATCCGCGTAAAGAAAACTGGCGGATTCCGCCACGGGGCGTCGTCTAGCAGCACTCGAAACGCGTCGGATTGCGAGATCAGCCGTTTCACAACCTATTGAAATGATTGAGGTGCGGTCCATCGTCGCCACTGCGTACAATCGAGCGCCGGACAAAACAGATGACGTTGGGAATCGTTAGGATGCGATCTCGCATCGGACTATTATCCTTGTCGGCATTCGTTTCGTTGGATTCAATGACGGTGTTACCGTGTTGCAAAGAGGACAAAGCAGTAAAAGGCCGGAGCGGTAAAGGTCAAACTATCGATTCGATCCATCATGCCACCTTGACCGGGCAATAACGTGCTTCCGTCCTTGACACCCGAATCGCGTTTGATGCCAGACATGTTCGCGCCCCCTAAAAATCCAAAGACGGAAATGAGCAGGCCCGACAGCATCGCAAGGCCGACTCCGGTCCAGCCTGCACTGAGCTTCCAGGTGGTAAGCCATGGAGCAATGGCTGCAGCCAAGCCAACGGTGACAATCATTCCTCCTAGAAGCCCTTCGAGCGACTTGTTAGGGGAAGTTCGAGGAATGATTTTCGTCTTGCCGATTGCCCGTCCAATGAGCGCTTGTGCAATATCGTTTCCTTCGGTCAGTACAACGAGGTAGAGAAACCACCCAACTGCTCCCATTGCCGGCTCATGCGTTTCCGAAAGCGTCGTGACGAAAAAGGCATAGGACGGTCCATAGACGAACAACATCAATCCCAAAAATGCACCTGCTGTCGTTCGAATGTAACCTTCCATGAGTCCTGAAAGAGACCTTGTGCTGGCAATAGCGATGAGAAAAACGACAGGTGCCGTCCATCGAACGACTTCTCCGAAGCCAAACCAAACGAGCACGTAGTAAATGGATACCGATCCAAACAAAGCGATCAGAGTCGGAGTTCCCAGGACCTGCCAACCAATGAGCTTTAGAAACTCTCGAAGTCCTAGAGCGCCGGTTGTTGCAAGCAAAAGAATGATCCCAAACTTGCCCATCAAGGCAGCAAGCGACATCAGCACAGCCAACCCCCACCAAGTCTCCAGACTGCTGAAGCGAGCATTAGCTGTTTTCGTGGATGCCCCTCGCTGTGCGACCAGCCGAAGAACTGTTCCTAGCGCCAACGCCGAGAAAATCACGGCGATGAATTTTAGCAAGAGAGCATTTCCTAATTGCATTTTAATGTCCCCGCGAGCCTTTCTAGTATGCTGAGCAGGGCAGATTGCGTACCACCAATGGCTTATTTCAAAAGAATTATTCGAAATTGGAACGGTATTTGTTCCTGCAATCGCTAACTCAATTTTCGCCACAGCATCGAGGGACGACATTTAGCCTCGCTGCGAAAAACTCTCTATTCTCGCTTAGTTATTTCGATGTTGCATGTTCCGTTTCCCTACCTTATTCCATCGGAAGTAGACTCACTAAGACTGCTTCATATCTCGGACTTACATTTTGGACCTCCCTATGTCGAGGTGGTCGGTGAGGCAGCACTGCGTATCGCCCCACTGCTGAAGCCTGATGCCGTCATTGTCAGTGGCGATCTGACACAGCGCGCAGAACGAGACCAGTTTTTGGCTGCGAAGGCATTCCTGTTGCAGCTTCCCAAGGTTCCTCAATTGGTGATTCCAGGAAATCATGATGTTCCTCTCTATCGTCTCTACGAGCGTTGGCATCGCCCGCACCGACGGTACCAACAGATCATTTCCGAAGAACTCAATCCTGTTCTCCGATTGGATCGAGCAGTCATCGTAGGGCTTGACTCGACGGCACCGCGAACCGCGATCAGCAATGGCAGGATTGATAAGTGGCAACTGGATGCCTGCGAAGAAGCCTTTCGGGGAGTCCCTGCCGATCATGCCCGGATCGTGGTCGCTCACCATCACTTTACGCCAGCCCCTGACTATCTCCGCGACAGCATCATGCCTAAAGCCAAGAGATCCATGGAACGTTTTGTCGACTTACGCGTCGACATCATTCTGGGTGGACATCTTCATCGAGCCTTTATCGGCAACTCGTTGGACTTCTACTCTGGCTTTCACCGCGATCGCGGCATCATTTGCGCTCAGTGTGGAACGACGACCTCCAGGCGTGGACGCGGTCGTGAATGCGAAAAGAATTCACTCAATTTAGTCGAGGTAGGGCGGCATTTCATCTCGATCATTCATTACATCTATTTTCACCAGACAGGTGAATTCGAGGCGATGAGCCGGCATACATTTCGGCGTCAGGCTTTCGACAACTGACTATTCGCGAGGGAGACAGAGGTCGTTGAGAACCCACAATCACCGAAAGTCATTCCTGGCAACTGCATCATGCCCAAGGAGGTTGGTATTCTAGTCGTGAGGCTATCAATATGAGGCAAGTCCACAGGAGAATTTTGGCGTCTACCGCGTTTGTGTTCATCATCGTAGCCTTGGGCTTAGTGGCTCAGCGGTATACGTTAAAACGAGTTCTCGCGCACAGAACTCCAGAATGTCGTGACAATCCGCAGTGCGATTGTTTTCGAGGAATGGTAAGCTGACGCAAGCAGTCGTGGCCTGCATGATCTTTGGGCTCGGCTTTGTGATCGGTTGGAGAATCAAGCCTGGTAGATAGAAGCAAGTACCGCTAAAGATCGTATCACAGACTCCCAATCGATTGCTGCAAGTTTCGAATGCCGATAGCGAACGCGTTCTGCGCGAGCTTGATTCGCGGCTTTCAGGATTGAGCCAAACCGAGGTCGAGGCTCGATTGAAGCAGTATGGATTGAACGAAATAGCTCGCGACAAACATCAATCGCCGCTGATGCGTCTCTTGAGCAACGTCATGAATCCATTGGTCATCTTGCTGACGGCGCTGGGCGGGCTTTCCTATTTAACCGGTGATCTACGGGCAGCCATCGTCATTGCGATCATGGTCGTTTTGGGAGTTGTTCTGCGTTTCGTCCAGGAGATGCGAGCCGACGACCAGTTTCGATAAAGGGGTCAATCAATTCACCTGGCTGATGATCGGTTTCATCGCCGTGATGGTTCCAATGGTCTTTCTGATCAACGGGCTGAGTAAACACGACTGGCTTGAAGCGTTCCTGTTTGCCATGGCCGTGGCCGTTGGCTTGACTCCGGAAATGCTGCCGATGATCGTGACCGTAAATCTTTCTAAGGGCGCCCTCGCGATGGCGCGCAAGAAAGTTATCGTCAAACGACTGAACGCGATTCAGAATTTTGGCGCGATGGATGTGCTGTGCACCGATAAAACCGGCACGCTTACGGAAGGAAGAATCGTTCTCGAAAAGCATTTGAATGCGCATGGCGATCCTAGTGAGAAGGTCCTGCATTATGGCTACTTGAATAGCTACCATCATACCGGGCCGACGTCGGGATCTCGGTGAACAGCGCTGTCGACATCGCCAAAGAATCTTCCGATATTATCCTGTTGGAAAATAGCTTGTTGATCTTAGAGCAGGGCGTCTTGGAAGGTCGGCGCGTATTCGGCAACATCGTCAAGTACATCAAGATGGCTGCCAGTTCCAACTTTGGGAACATGTTCAGCGTGGTAGGGGCCAGTGCGTTCTTGCCATTTCTCCCGATGTCGTGTTTCATTGCTGGGACAACCCGACTCTGTTTCATACTGGCTGGTTTGTCGAGTCGCTCTTCACTCAAACATTGATCATTCACGTAATCCGCACCAACAAAATTCCGTTTATTCAAAGTTGTTCGTCGAACGAACAAGGACTAACATAAGGGATGTATAAATGTAATGATTTGGTAGCACTAACCGTCGTAGCGCCGTCAGGTTGCTTGCAATGGTATGTAACTTGCTTTCCTTCATCGCGTAGTATTCAATTTATCTTAGGTGCAATTATGAAAACCGACATTACGGCCAATTATTTAGGGATGGAACTTGATTCACCCGTCGTCGTCGGAGCTTGTCCGATCACATTGGAGCCGGAAACGGTTCGTCAACTTGTCTGTGTGGGCGTCGGAGCGATTGTGCTACCTTCGATACTTCAAGAACAAATCGTCTATGCGAAGATGCGTCCGCATTCCCCGATCGAGGCGATTGAGTCGAGTGGCTTTCGGCCGCAGCAAGATAAGTACAACGGTGGCCCTGCCAATTACTTGCAGTCCATCGCCCAGTTGAAGAGTAACTTCAACATCCCGATCATTGCAAGCATTAGCGTTGCATCCGAAGGGGATTGGCTGGACTATACAAAGCAAATCGCCACCAGCGGGGCAGACGCGTTGGAATTGAATTTTCAATCGGTCACAAGCAATCCAAACGACTCAGCAGACGATATCGAAAACAAACTGTGCCGGATTGCCCAGGAAGTGTGTGCTAGTGTGTCGATTCCGGTAGCTGTCAAACTCAGCCAACGATTCACGAATATTGCTTCGATCGCGAAAAAAATGCAGGCGGCTGGGGCGGCTGGATTGATCTTGTTCGCTCATACGCCGCAATGGGATGTCAGTATCGATCAAATGCATTGGACGATTCGCTGGGAACTCTCGCCGGTAAATTCGTTAGGCGCAGTCTTAGAGGGAATTGTTCGCGCCCGCGCAGGAGGTTTAGAGGTGTCCATTGCCGCCAGCGGTGGCGTTCGATCGTCTGAGGACGCGCTCAAGTCGATGATAGCGGGTGCGGACGTCGTAATGATCACCTCAGAGATCTACCGCAAAGGACCTGATGCGGTGCGCGATATAACCGATGGAATCCAACGTTACCTTGCGAGCAGCCTTTACGATTCGCTTTTATCGTTTCAAAAAGCTCGACCAAGTGTATCGACGATTTCAGAGCGACTGACGCGATTAGAATACGTCGATCCGCTCACGCGATCGACGCGTTACGATGATCCGACGCCCGTAGCCGCTCGTGCTCGCGGCGATTCGTTTGGACATGAAACCGGTCTCATTTAAGCGCTGCACAGCAATCAGTTTCCGAAAACGGTATTTTATTGTTGTACAGGTCCTTAGCATCCATCCAGTAGCAATGCACTCGAGCAAGTACAAGATCGTTGCGATAAGCTTTTAGTTTTTCGAAACTAAAACGACAATGGATCGATCAGCCACTTCAAAGCTGACTGAATCGACGATCTCACCGCTCAAAAGAAAATCTTCGGGACTGGTTCTTGAAGTATCGACGACGCGTCGCCAGTTGCCGACGACCCCTTCGAAGATTCCGAAGGTAACTGGCTCGAGTCCAGCGTTTATCATGGTGTAAATGTCGACGTCTGCCTGCGATCCACCGTGCAAGCAAAATGCCAACTTCTTCGAAGACTCTGACATATCGACCAAGTGTGTTGCTCCGTACCATCGCACGTCATTTCGCCAAAAACGGGAACGACTGATGGAAGGATGGGTTTTACGAAAGGCGATCATGCACTTGAAAAAACGAAAAATATCGCGATGCGCTTCCAAGCGGCTCCAATCCAGCCAAGTCGTTTCGTTGTCCTGATTGTACGGATTGTTATTTCCGTCTTGAGTTTGCATGAATTCGTCGCCCATCCGGAGCATCGGCGTGCCATTCGACATGAACAGCAAACAGGCGAAGTTCTTGATCTGCTGTTTCCGAAGACGTAATATCTCGGGCGACAAATTATCGTCACCATTCCAGCCGTAATTCGAACTGTAGTCGGATGTTCCATCCGAATTATTGTGTCCGTTGGCCCAATTACGTTTCGCATCATAAGAGACTAGGTCGTACATCGCCATACCATCGTGCGACGTGATGTAATTGACGCTGAGCGGCGGTTGATAAGCATGCAGTTTGTCGTCAGGAAACAAGTCGTCGCTTCCATACAAGCGCCTCATGAGATCGCCCACCAATCCAGGATCGCCGCGAACGAACTTTTGAATCGTATCGCGGTAACGAGCGTTCCATTGCATCCATCGTTGACCTGGAAACTTTCGCCCCAGCTGAAATTCGCCACCAGCATCCCAGGGCTCGGCAATTAAACGATTGTTGCTCAACTCAACGTCCGTTCCGATCTGGTCAATAATAGGAGCGTTTTCGATGTCGATCGTGCCGTTGGAATTGCGAGTGAACACGGACGCTAAGTCAAACCGGAATCCGTCGACATGCATTTGCGAATCCCAGTAACATAGGCTTTCAACAATCATTCGTCGCATGGCCCGATTCGCGGTATGAACGGTGTTGCCACAGCCGCTATAGTCGGCGAAGGGTGCCGCAGGATTATTCGTCATCATGTAGGCCGTACTGCTATCGATGCCTTTCAAGCTGAACGTTGGACCGCGATGATCGCCTTCGCAAGTGTGGTTATAGACGACATCCAGGATGACCTCGATGCCGGCTGCGTGGAGCGACTTGACCATCTCACGAAATTCGTTTTGCTGCTGACATGAATCCGGTTTTACTGAATAAGCATGGTGCGGCGCGAAAAAGCTCAACGGCATATACCCCCAGTAATCGTCTGTACCAGGATCGAATTGGAAAACGGGCATCAATTCGACGGCTGTCACGCCCAGTTCAACGAGATAGGGAATCTTGTCGATCACACCAGAAAACGTACCCCTTCGATATTCCTCCAGATTCGAACTGGCTGAATTGGTAAATCCGCGAACGTGCAGCTCGTAGATCACCAAATCATGTTCATGCCGGGGGAAGATATCGTCCTTCCAATCAAACGGGCAACTCGCTGTCGGAAGCAAGCCAAGCGGTGCTTTGCCTGAGTTGTCACCCGGCTGACGAGCGGCTTCACGCGAGAATGCCTTCGGAAAAAAGATGCTTCTCGCATAAGGGTCAAGAAGAATTTTCGAAAAGTCAAAGTGATGCCAATGGACATCGTCACCTGAGATCGGACCGTCGACACGGTAAGCGTAGTATTTTGCTCCGGCGGCGTCGCTGGCTGAGACACGGCAATGCCAAATCGGTCCAGACTTATTCTTCAGATAGTCGAAGTTCATCTCATAGACTGGCTCGATGAACTCCGACTCCGAGTACAAGACCAATCGAACCGTTTCGGCATGTTTCGAGTAGATCGCGAAATTAAAATCCCGATCCTCTGCGATCCAGGTTGCACCCAGCGGAAAAGGCGAACCTTCGATTTGCTCCCAGCGGTTCATCGTTTAGCATGCCTCATGAAACATACGATCAAAGTTGATCTTGCACACGTTACCGAACATCATACTTTCCCGCAGTGCGCATTTGTTCTAGCCATTGCTTGCGTTTCGCATCCGAAGCGGCCTCCAACATGCCGAACAACGACTCGCGAATCGGCTCCCTGAATGACAACGACTTTCTTGGACATGAAGATTGTCTCGTAAAACGATTGAATCAATGTGAGGCACCAAACCATCGTGCATTATGCATGCCATACTTGACGCTTCTGGTAGATCTCCACCAAAAAAACTTCCGTCAGAGTCACATCTGCGAGCTGCTCCATTGCGTTGAAGACGACACTCGCAATGAAGCGAGCAGTGTGCGAGTTCGACACGAAAACAGCACACTATGTGAGCAGGAAGCACACTATTAGCAATCATCCATCGGATTCGTTTTTTGACGATTCTTCGTCTCAACAAAAAGGTTTCGCCATGAATGCAACCAAGCTAGCAGTGGAAACGGTCTCAAACGGAATAGGATGTCTCTACGCTTTGAGAGAAGTCTTTCCAGATGTGCTTGTCTTGGAACGGGATCTGCTTTGGGGGTGGTTCGGAAGGAGTGATAGCTCGAATGATCGCTAATCTAACACTCGCAGAGATCCGTACGATTCCGATGGCTGACAATGATAGAGCGATCGAACCTATCTCTTTCGCTTGTCCGAGAAAGCACAAATCATGAGGAGGAACATGCAATGATTGGTACCTCAAAATTGCATGACGGTCGAAGGACGAACGACCGGACAAAACGAAGACTATCTCCGAAGCCTGCAGAAATCGATGCCGTTGACGAAGCCATCATCGGCGATTTGACTGCGGGAACGATCGAGCGTATGACACGCGACGAACTAGTTCGCGTCATACTTTCTGCGAAACTTCCGACCCTGACGTCGGAAGATATCGATTGGCAGCTCGCGTTTTACGACTGCGAAACGTTGCGACGCCTCGCCCATCGCTCGCAACAATGCTGTATGAATAGACGACGCCCAACGAGTTCAAAGGTCGCGGACGAATCACTTGGGCATCATTTCTGGACGGGAGCTCAATCGTGGTAAAGACACTGATCATTTCAGATCAGACAAGCAATCTTTCGACACGTCCCGCAACTGTCGAAGCACGCAACGCGCCGGAAGATATCCTTTATCGTAATCTTTTTATCGACTGCATAGGATTGAATAAACGCTAACCCCCAAGGAGCCAACGTCGTACCCAATGTTGCTGTGACGGCAATCCAACCTGCCTGATTCAAGGGCATTCTTGGAATCAAAGAACCTTGTAGAACCATCGACCAATCAGGTGCTGCAAGAATGCCGTCGACGATATACAAACCTAGTGTCGACGAGATCACGAGCAGGATGATTTCGACGCGATGAAACGATCCGAGCACAACAACCAAACAAATCAACAAGCCCGCCAGGGGAGTACTGATCCAGGAAGGTATCCCAACCAAGGAAGCTGCCGCAGAGATACCTGCGTATTCCGCGCAGATCGTTCCAGAGTTCGCTATCAACAATCCGACGACCGCAAAGTATCCCATACTGGCACCCCATCGCTCGCGGATGATTGCAACGAAGCCTTTGCCGCTAGCAGCACCGATATGGACCGCCAACAAATGGAAATAGACGAGCAAGACTGTCGATGCGGGAATGATCCAGAGCAGCCGATAACCATGATCGGTGCCAAGTAGCGAGTACGTTGTTATTCCAGCTGGGTCGTCATCCGAGAGTCCCGCCAGCATCCCTGGTCCGAGGACAGCGATGAATGACCACATTTATTTCACGAAGCCGCGCGAGGGATAGCTTCTTCTTTTTGCGACGAGTGTTCATGCGGTTCTGTGCGGGAATGCGATGCCTGGGCTTATTTTCCATCCGTGGTTCAGTTTTGCTTCCTGGTCCATCGTGTAAGTCTCCAACGGCAATACGGGCGGTGTATTCACAAGTCGAATAATTCGTTTAACCCACAAGCCTACATGACTTGCCATCCCAACGCTTGCCGAAAGTACGACGGAAAAAGCATATAATTATCCAATGCTACTCACAAAATTGCTGAACGATCAAAATTCTTATTGACGGACCTACCGATGCACCCATCATAACATCCTGCATATACCGACCGTGCCCCATAGAAAGGCTCTCAAGCAATTCATGACCAATAGAATGACAAAAAATCTCAATGACAACCATTTGTGGCGAAACAGTACCACGATAATTGCAGTATTCGCCGTAGCGGCCATTCTCGTCCACCTGATCCTTCGATTTATTTTCACGACGAGTGTCAATGTTCATGAAATTCCACTTCTAGCGACGCTCGTGCTAGGAGGCATTCCGCTAGTTTATAGCCTCGTCCGAAAACTCTTGGGCAGAGAATTTGGTTCAGACTTACTTGCCGGAATTTCTATTGTCACATCGGTGCTACTAGGAGAATATCTGGCGGGTTCCCTTGTGGTATTGATGTTGTCGGGAGGAGAGACGTTGGAGAACTACGCATTGCAAAAGGCATCCTCCGCGTTACTCGCACTAGCTAAAAGAATGCCGTCCGTAGCGCATCGAAAGAGCGGTTCCATTATCCATGATGTAGCGCTCGATGAAGTTTCGATAGGCGACGTACTCGTCGTTTACCCACATGACGTATGCCCAGTGGATGGAACCGTAATCGAGGGGCATGGGGTTATGAATGAAGCGTACTTAACCGGCGAACCGTTTGAGATCAGCAAAGCACTGGGCTCCGAAGTTATTTCTGGTGCGGTCAACGGCGATTCTGCGCTGACCATCGCTGCTACTCGACGGGCCATCGATTCTCGCTATTCAAAAATCATGGAAGTCATGCACGAGTCCGAGCAGAACCGTCCGCAGTTGCGAAGGTTGGGAGATCAGTTAGGAGCGATCTATACACCGGTTGCCGTGGCTATTGCGTTGGCTGCCTGGGCACTCAGCGGTGAAGCCATTCGCTTCCTCGCCGTGCTGGTGATTGCCACGCCCTGTCCGTTGCTAATCGCGATCCCAGTAGCCATTATCGGTTCGATTTCGTTGGCCGCAAGACGTTCGATCATCGTTAAGAACCCAGCCGTCCTCGAACAAATATCGAGTTGTCGTACGGCAATCTTTGATAAAACAGGGACGTTGACTTACGGTGAACCAAAGTTGACGGAACAAATCGTTATCCAAGGTTTCTCGCAGCGAGAGGTGCTGGGACTAGCCGCTAGCCTTGAACTCTATTCGAAGCATCCGTTGGCACGAGCCATTCTCGCAAAGGCCAAGGAAGGTCGTCTCGATTTGCAGCAAGCTTCTAAAGTGAGCGAAGCGCCTGGCCAGGGATTGCGCGGAACGGTAACTGGTCGCGAAATACAAGTCACGAGTCGCGGAAAAATCGCTTCACAGAATGTTCTCGGTTTTGAGCAGCTTCCGCCAGTGGCCGGCGGCTTAGAATGCGTGGTCGTGATCGACGGCCAGCTTGCAGCGACTTATCGTCTTCGCGATGCACCTCGTACTGAAGGTCATTCCTTTATTCAGCATCTAGGACCAAAGCATCAGTTTAAACGCGTGATGGTCGTCTCTGGCGATCGCGAATCGGAAGTTCGATACTTGGCAGAAGAAGTTGGTATAAGCGAAATCTACGCCGAGCAAAGCCCCGAAGAGAAGCTTGCCATCGTAAGGAAGGAAACGGTGCAAGCGAAAACGCTCTACGTTGGTGACGGAATCAATGACGCACCAGCCATGATGGCTGCTACGGTCGGAATAGCAGTAGGGCAAAACAGCGATGTGACGGCAGAAGCAGCGGACGTCGTGATCATGGGGAACTCGCTGAATCAAGTCGACGAGTTTATGCACATCAGCCGTAGGATGCGAGCGATCGCACTGCAAAGCGCAATCGGAGGCATGGCCTTAAGCCTTGTCGGAATGATTTTCGCTGCTACTGGCAATTTAAGCCCCGTAGCTGGAGCGATCAGCCAAGAAATCATCGACGTGCTGGCGGTAGTCAACGCTTTGCGTGCCGCGTATCCGCCTAGTTTGATTTCAGATGTCGAGTGCCGCCACCTGTAGATGCTTCAAGGTATTGAATTCTTCGCCATGATTATTTGCGATCATTTCGGTGTGCGAGTCGACCGCTTGGTGCGTGACTCATTGGCACAATTGTCATTCAAGAACGTGCGAAATAGCACGCAATGCTACGTCGCTACCAAAAACTTTCTCCCCTCTCCCCGAAGACGGGCAGAAGGGAGCCAGAATTGATTCGTAGGATAGGATGGCATTTCAAATCCCCCCACGTTTGCTCGAGGAAGACGTTTTCATTCGTCCTCCGTCTGGCAGGCGGATGCCGTTATTCAAAGCGGCAATGATGAATTGGGTTACATGGCATGGCGATTGCCGTGAATGAACTCGCGAATTCATTTTTCTCACTTTACCGAGGACTGTTTGATGTCGATTCGACATTTGGACCGACTGTTTCAACCTCGTAGTGTCGCCGTGATCGGAGCGAGTTCGGAACTGTCGAGTGTCGGCAGAACCGTGCTGACGAATCTTGCGGACGAGACGTTCCCTGGCGCTGTCTATCCGGTCAATCCGAAGCACGAATCCGTCGATAACCTTCCATGCTTTCGGAGTATTCTCGACATCCACGATCCCGTCGACCTAGCCGTGATCTGTACTCCAGCAGAAACGGTCCCGGCTATCATTGACGAATGTGGTCACGCGGGAGTCACGACTGCGATCATACTTTCTGCGGGCTTTCGTGAAATCGGCCCGAAGGGAATGCAGTTGGAAAGCGAAATCCGCAGCTTGGCGGCTAAGCATTCGGGAATGCGAATCGTCGGCCCCAATTGCTTGGGGATTCTCTCGCCCTATCACGGACTCAATGCAAGTTTTGCTCGACGGCTTCCTAAGCCAGGACGAACCGCCTTCATATCACAATCGGGAGCATTGTGTGCTGCCATTCTCGATTGGGCGATCGATGAAGGGATCGGTTTCTCGGCCGTTGCCTCGGTAGGAAATACACTTGATGTCGATCTCGGCGACATGATCGACTATCTCGCGACCGACCCGTATACCGATTCGATTGTCTTGTACGTGGAATCGATCCACGACGCGAGGAAGTTCATGTCAGCAGCTCGAGCCTTCACTCGAACGAAGCCGATTGTTGCATACAAGGCTGGCAGGTTTGCTGCCTCCGCACGAGCCGCCGCATCGCACACCGGTGCAATGGTCGGTGAAGACAGTGTTTACGATGCCGCCTTTGCCCGCGCGGGGATCGTTCGGGTCAACGACATGAACGAATTGTTTAGCAGCGCTGAAGTCCTGGCGAGAGGTAAGCTACCTAAAGGACCCCAGTTGGCGATTGTCTCCAACGCTGGCGGTCCAGGCATTATGGCAACGGATGCCTTGCTGTCGCGGCATGGAACGATCGCCACGCTTTCTCACGCGACCATTGAATCGCTCAATCAAGCGTTACCGGATGCTTGGTCTCACCAAAACCCGGTCGATATTTTGGGTGACGCTCCGCCTGCACGTTATGGCATCGCAGTCGATACTGTTCTAAAAGATGACGGTGTCGATGGTTTGATTGTTCTTCTAACTCCGCAGGCCATGACGGATCCAACAGAATCAGCTAACGCGATCATTGCCTCGAGTGCTCACTCAGCGAAACCGGTGCTCGCCGTTTGGATGGGAGGAAGTTCGGTGCGAAGTGGAATCCAACGACTCAATCAAGCAGGAATCCCGACCTTTGAAAGTCCCGAACAAGCTGTTGCCGCCTTCGAATGCTTGGTTCAATACGGTCGCCGTCGCGATGTATTGTATGAGACGCCTCACGAACATTCGATCGAGTTCAGTAGACCGCGTCTTAATCGCGACGCGATGATTCAACAGAAATCTGGATTGTTAAACGAAGTCGATTCGAAAGCGATCCTCGCTGCCTACGATATTCCTGTGAACGAAACGCGTCTTGCAGCGGATCCGGCTGAAGCCGTTGAGATAGCCAAGAAACTTAACTGTCCGGTTGCGATGAAAGTGATGTCGCCAGACATCAGCCACAAAACCAACGTGGGTGGTGTTATCTTGAATGTGAAAGGGGATAGCGAAGTTGAAGCAGCTTTTGATAAAATTATTTGGTCAGCGACCAATTCACGTCCCGGAGCACTCATTGAGGGCGTTTCGGTACAGCCGATGGTCGTTGATCCGAACTCGATCGAGTTAATTGTAGGAATGAAACGCGACCCGACGTTTGGCGCCGTACTGATGTTAGGATCGGGAGGGACGATGGTAGAGCTCGTCGGCGATCGAGTTGTTGAACTTCCACCTTTGAATGACCGTCTTGCCCGCCGAATGCTTGAATCGATGCGAATGTGGCCATTGCTCAACGGGTATCGTAAGCGTCCAAAAGCCAATATCGAAAAGCTAATCGATACACTGATTCGACTTTCCTACTTGGTTGCCGAACGCCCTGAGATTATGGAACTCGATATCAACCCGCTCGTCGTTACCCCGTCTTCGGTGGTCGCCGTCGATGCAAGGATTGCCGTCGATGGAACTTTGGCAAGCACGTGGGATCGTCCGTATCAACATTTGGCGATTCGACCCTATCCATCCGAACTAGTACGCAACGTCAAGTTGGATAATGGACAGCTCGTAACGCTTCGACCAATACGTCCCGAGGATGAAGAAAAATGGATTCAACTTCTCAATAGCTGTTCTCCGGCAACCATCCACGATCGATTCGGTGGCTTGATTCATAGCTTTGATCATCAGTTTGCTTCAAGATATTGTTTTACCGACTACGATCGTGAAATCGCGATGGTGGCTGAGATCGGCAACGAACGCGATCGACAACTGATCGGAGTCGGACGCCTGATCGCCAATGCAGATCGAGTTCGAGCCAGTCTCGTGTTGCTGGTGGGTGACGCTTGGCAACATCATGGCTTAGGATCAATGCTAGCCGATGCTTGTTTGGATATCGCGAAAGGCTGGAAGATTACTCAGGTCATCGCTGAAACGACGACCGATAATTTCCGAGCAAGAGAAATCTTTCAAGAACGAAAGTTTAATGAAGTGGTAGGCACAGACGGAACCGTGATTGTCCGTCGTCAGATGCTCATCGAAAGCTAAGTTGCCTCGCGACCGAGTGTAGAACAATTGTCTCAATTGTTCTACACTCTTAAAAACCGATCTTCAATTTGGAGAATGTAGTTTTGTTGAATTTTCGAGAAGAGCTTTCGTGTCTCCCGCTGACGGAAGGAATGCCGCTAGCCGCCATCGAGCGACTCTCGAAGATCGCAACACATAATTCCTACCCAGCAGGACGAGTGCTGTTCAATGAAGCAGAGCAACACGATCGAATCCATATTGTCTGTAGCGGGTTAGTAACCTTGAAAATGCGAGTACCTAGTCATGACGTTCAAAAGATTCTCACGTTGGGTCGAGGCGATATTCTGGCTTGGTCGGCACTTTTAGCGAACGGCGTGATGACGACGTCTGCCGTTGCTACAGAAGAGGCTGTTGCTATCGAATTTGCAACCGATGATTTGAAGGCGCTTTGTGACCGGGATCATGAAATCGGCTATCATATCATGCGACAGATCGCTGTTTCCCTGTCGAAGCGTTTATTAGCCACTCGATTGCAGCTCCTGGATCTATTTCGAGATTAAGGTTGTTGGATATGCCTGACGCGAACGTCTCATCCGACGCAGCCTTTCTCGAAAAAGCCGAGCTGAATCAGCTTATCAGGATATTGCGAGAAAGCGGCTATCGGGTTGTTGGCCCGAAAATCGAGCAAAATGCGATCGTTTATGCGGAGCTCGAGTCCGCGAACGATTTACCGATCGGATGGTCCGATGCTCAAGAGCCCGGCATTTATCGATTGCGACGCAATGATACGGAGAGCTACTTTGCCTACAACGTGGGACCTCATTCCTGGAAACAATTTCTGTTCCCACCGCGAATAACTGTCGCAACAGCCGATCGAACCGAGGATGGTTGGCAGATGGATGTTCCCGAAGATAACGTTCGGATGTTCGCGTTCCTTGGCGTTCGAGCATGTGAGCTTAAGGCGATCGCTATTCAGGATCGTGTCTTCATGGGCGGAGCGTATGTCGATCCAATCTACCAAAAACGGCGAGAAGCAGCGCTCATTATTGCTGTCAATTGCACACAGGCGGCGAAGACCTGCTTTTGTACATCAATGAATTCTGGACCGCGTTGCTTGGACGGCTACGACTTAGCCCTGACGGAGTTCTTCAATGGTTTTGAAGTCGAAGTCGGTTCGGCTGCAGGCGCTGCTGTTCTGAAGAAGCTGGCTCATCGACCCGCGACGCTTGATGAGTCATCGACAGCAGCCAAAGAACGATCACGTGCCATCGATCAAATATCGAAGCATATGTCGACGGAGGGTATTCGAGATCTGCTGCTTAAAAACTTGGAGCATCCACGTTGGGACCAAGTCGCTGAACGTTGTCTTTCATGTGCCAATTGCACGATGGTTTGTCCGACATGCTTCTGTTCCACTGTGTCGGAAGTCGCCGATCTTCAAGGTGATCACGTCGAGCGTCTGAGGACATGGGACTCGTGTTTCAATCTAGATTTTTCCTACATTGCTGGTGGTATCGTTCGGAATGATCGCCGCAGCCGCTATCGGCAATGGTTGACGCATAAACTTGCATCCTGGCAAGACCAGTTTGATTCGTCGGGCTGCGTTGGCTGCGGAAGATGCATCGCATGGTGTCCAGTGGGAATCGACCTCACGGAAGAAGTAGCGGCGATTCGAAATGAGCCAAGCGAAAACCGAACCTTGCCAGTGATCCAACCTTCCGACTCAAGGGTTTGCGGCATCTCCCGTGTTCCAGTCGCTCCGTCGACAGATCCACCTCCAATCCAACCCAATGACCCAAGACTCGATCGAAGTGAGAGGAACCCATCGTGAGTTCGGTAGACTCTTCGGTCACTCGAGATCCCTGGCGATCACATTCCGTCGGTGTCCGACATGTTATTGCCGAGGCACCTGGAATCGCAACCTATGAACTTACTTTTAACAATCAAAACGTTGCAAGCACATATCGATTTCTGCCAGGACAATTCAACATGCTATACGTCCCGGGCATCGGCGAGTCGGCTATCTCGATCAGCAGCGATCCACATTCACCACAAACACTTCGTCATACCATTCGTGCCGTCGGCGGCGTCACCCAAGCCATCGCGAAGGGTGGCATCGGCATGTCGCTTGGTTTGCGAGGCCCGTTCGGCTCCCATTGGCCCATCGATCGATGTTTGCCCACCAATGATGGACAAAGAGACATCATTATCGTAGCAGGCGGGATCGGTTTGGCACCTTTGCGATCCGTGATTTATAGTTTGTGTCGACAACGCGATCGACTTGGTAAAGTTGTGGTCATGCTCGGAGCGAAATGGCCTGAAGACTTGCTCTATCGGAATGAATATTCGAGTTGGAAAGAGCGTGGCATTGAAGTGCAAACGACGGTCGATCGTGCCACGGACGATTGGCATCGAAACGTTGGCGTGGTGACAGCTCTCCTAAATCGATGGCGAGTGGATCGGCCTAAACAGACGATAGTCATGTCATGTGGTCCCGAAGTGATGATGCGATACGTTGTTCAATCGGCTTTACAGCACCACGTTCCTGCTTCGAATATTTGGGTTGCGTTAGAGCGCCACATGAACTGTGCCGTCGGGCTTTGCGGGCATTGTCAATTAGGCCCCGCGTTTCTCTGCAAAGACGGGCCAGTGCTTCCGTATCCTCGCGTCGTCGATTGGCTGAAAGTTCAGGCTCTTTGATGACGAGTGAACTAAAAACGAAAATGAAAGAAGCTGACAAACCTCGTTTAGCCGTCTTTAAGTTTGCTTCCTGTGATGGATGCCAGTTACAGTTACTTTCGTGCGAAGATGAATTATTGACGATCGCAGATCGAGTCGATATTGTTCATTTCTTAGAAGCGTCCAGTCACATTGAACCGGGACCCTATGATATCGCGATCGTAGAGGGCTCAATTACCACCGCGGAGGACGCAAAACGCATCCGCAGAGTGCGAGATCAGTCAAAGTATTTGCTCACTATCGGAGCCTGCGCGACGGCCGGAGGCATCCAGGCGTTGAAGAACTGGGGAGATCGGTCTGAGTTCTTGCGATGCGTTTATGCAGAACCTCAATACATTGAAACCTTGGCAACTTCGACGGCGATTGGTGATCATGTCCGGGTCGATTTCGAATTGCGAGGCTGTCCTATCAATCGCCACCAGCTTCTCGAAGAACTGCGAAGTCTGCTCGAAGACCGACGTCCGAAGACAGCTGCTCACGCTGTTTGCATCGACTGTAAGTTGAACGGGACGGTATGCGTAGCCGTGGCTAGCAACACTGCCTGTCTCGGACCGATTACGCAATCGGGCTGCGGTGCGATCTGTCCAAAATTCGATCGAGGCTGTTATGGTTGCTTTGGACCTGCCGGTCAATCGAACTGTCATAGTTTGTCTGATTGGTATCTCGAGCATGGAATAGGTTCAAAACAGTTGGTGCCACTTCTGCGAAATTTCAACGCGAATGCTCCCGAGTTTCGCGAGGCAGGTGATCGAGTTGATCCTACTTCGAATCCAGGAGCAAGGTTATGACCGATTCGACGCCAGCTCAACCGCAAGAACGTATCATCAAAGTCGATGCCCTCTCGCGCGTTGAAGGGGAAGGCGGCTTGCATGTGATCGTCGAAAACGGTCTTGTCAAAGACGTTCGCTTAGCGATCTACGAACCACCACGATTCTTCGAAGCGTTTCTTCGAGGGCGACCGTTAGAAGATGTTCCGGATATCACAGCCCGTATTTGCGGCATTTGTCCAGTCGCATATCAAATGACATGTGTTCATGCTTTGGAAAAGGCTCTGAAGATCGTCGTCTCGCCTGAGATTCAAACGTTGCGACGACTGCTCTATTGTGGCGAATGGATTGAGAGCCACGGAGTCCACATTCATCTGCTACACATCGCCGATTTCTTTGGCTGCAGTAGCAGTATCGAACTCGCAAGAAAGTTTCCGGCAGAAGTCAATCGCGGGCTTCGGCTGAAAAAGATTGGAAATCGCTTGCTTGAAATCCTCGGCGGACGAGCGGTTCATCCGGTGAACGTAGCGGTCGGCGGATTTTATCGAGTTCCAAAGAAGGATGAGCTTACTGCGCTGTTGGATGATCTAACGTGGGGACTTGATGCAGCGATCGAAACCGCTCGCTGGATCGCGAAATTTGAATTCCCGGATTTTGATCAGGCGTACGAGATGGTTGCATTGCAGAACGACCACGAGTATCCGATGAACGAAGGTCGCATCGCATCGACGCATGATCTTTCGATCGAAGTCGAGGCGTTCGAACAAAATTTTGCCGAGTGCCAAGTGCCACATAGTACCGCTCTGCACGCCATGCGAATTCCGCAACAAACGACTTACTTTGTCGGACCCTTAGCGCGAGTCAACCTCAATCGAGACCGACTTTCTCGATCAGCATTCCAACTATCAGAAGAAGTGGGCGTGCGATGGCCTTGCATGAATCCGTATCGATCGATTATTGCGCGAGCCTTGGAAGTCGTTCATGCCTACGAAGAAGCTTTACAGATCGTGCGCAACTATCGCTCGTTCGCTCCGGGTCGCATCTCCTATAATGCGTTCGAATCCGAAGGCATGGCAGCTACTGAAGCTCCGCGCGGCTTCATGTTTCATCGCTATCGTATCGACAAAGATGGAAAGATAACGTTCGCCAAGATTGTTCCACCCACCTCGCAAAACCAACGACAGATCGAAAAAGATTTGCAGGCGATCTTGCCTTCGCTACTGGAACAGAGCGACGAGGAAATTGCATTGAACTGCGAAAAGCTGATTCGCAGTTACGATCCTTGTATCAGTTGTTCGACGCACTTCTTGAAGCTTAAGGTTGAGCGACGATGATTGGAAAACAGAGCCAGAACTCGATTAACAATTGCCTCGTTCCCGGCTTTAGCGATCGTCTAATTTGTAAAAGAGTTCTTGTCGTCGGTATAGGAAGCCATCACGGAGACGACCAGGCCGGTTGGAAGGTGATCGAACTTCTCGACCCGTTGAATTTGCATGGCGTAGATCTACGTCGAGCTTCAGTACCTCACGATCTCATCGATTGGCTTGACGAAGTTTCTTTTCTGCACATCGTTGATAGCTGTATCACGACACAGCCCCTCACCGCCAGCCCCTTTCCCCGGAGTACCGGGGAAAGGGGAGCAAGACTTGGCGTTCATATCAAAGACTCAAATCCCAAAGATTTGAAAGAAGCAGTCATCGAACCAAGTTTGCAACTTAGGTCTGCAGGATCGCATCAGTTAGATGTCTTGACGGTCTTAGAACTTGCTTACTCCTTGAAACGGCTGCCACCGAACATTGTGCTCTGGGCGATTCCTGGAACATATTTTTGTCCCGGCCAGCCGATATCTGCGGAATGCTCTTCAGTCATTGCGGAATGTGTCGAGCAACTTTCGAAGGAGCTTTGCGATGCATGAAACGACGCTAGTTCGGGAGTTGCTCGTCCAAGTCAAACAGGTCATGGTCGACAACAGCATTGAAAGAGTAACCACGATTCGTATCGAAGTCGGACCGCTTGCCGGCGTCGATCCATTGCTGGTCGAGCAAGCCTACTTTCTGCTGGTTCAAAGAACAGAATTCGAAAGAACGCATCTTATGGTAGACCAACCAGCTCTGATGGCCGTTTGCCATGATTGCCAGCGACAGTTTGAAGTCGTTGATTTTAAGTTCCTTTGTCCCGGATGCTTGTCTCATAGCGTGCAAGTCATCAGTGGCGATCAAGTTCGGCTCCTCGATATCACCGCAGGTTGCCATGAAAGTGAATTGATACCTTCTGGAGTAATCAAAGAATGACCCTAATAGAAGAGAATACGATTGCTATCAATCGAGACGTTCAAGGTGAGCGAAAGCGAGAGGCCGCAAAACTTCGATCCAAGATGGGTCGTCGTGGAACGCTTATCGTCAATTTAGTTTCTTCTCCTGGTTCTGGAAAAACAAGCCTATTGGAAGCTACCGCCAAACACTGGAACGGCACGCACCGCATGGCCGTCCTCGTAGGAGATATCGCTACCGATCGAGATGCTCAGCGTTTAGCACCATGGGTGCCTGTCGAACAGTTGACAACCGGTGGTGCATGCCATCTCGAGATCGAACTAGTAAAACGCGGTTTGGCAAAGCTCCCCGATGAAGATTACGAATACTTGTTTATCGAGAACATCGGCAATCTTGTTTGTCCTGCGTCCCACGATCTAGCTGAACATGTCCGGGTCGTTCTCGTCAGTACTACCGAAGGTGATGATAAACCTGGAAAATATCCGAAGATGTTTCGCACCAGCCAGGCAATGATCATCAGCAAGACGGACTTATTGCCCTATGTCCCATTCTCGGTCGTCAGCGTAATCGAGGATGCAAGACTGATTCAAGGTGACCTGTCGGTTTTTGAGGTTTGTTCGCTGACCGGCCACGGGATCGACGGTTGGTGTCGTTGGCTTGAGTCACAGCGAGAGAAACTCGTCGCAAGTAACTTCGTATAACATATTGCAACATGATTCCAATCACATCCAATTCAACCTCGCATGCCGAACGTTTAACCTTGCGAGGCGGTGTACAGGGTTTCGGAATTCGACCTGCGATCGCACGCCTTGCATTGGAACTCCAATTGAACGGAACCGTACGCAACGAAATGCGAGGCGTTGTCGTAGTGTTAGAGGGAAAGACGAGTGACATCCAAACGTTTAGGCTTCGCTTTCAACATGCACTTGCCGCGATCGTCTCCCCGGTCGAAATAGAATGTGAGACGACAATTGCCCAAGGACACCGAGGTTTCACAATTCTTCCGAGTCAGATCGATGGTTCGCTACGAACCGCAGTGCCGGTCGATTTGAGAATCTGCGATGCGTGCCTTGCCGAGATGCGAGATCCCGCGAACCGGCGGTTCGAATATGCATTTACAAGCTGTACTGACTGCGGGCCTCGCTATTCCGTTTTGCGAGACATGCCCTATGATCGCGAACGAACAAGTATGGATCGTTTCACGATGTGCGATGCTTGTTTTGCCGAGTACACGTCGCCGTTCGATCGACGCTTTCATTCGCAATCCAATTGTTGTTCGGAATGTGGACCAAAAATCTGGTTTTCATCCGGCAATCTTATTTCGGAATCGCGTGATGCCATAACCTTGGCGGTCGACAGCATCCTGAGTGGCGGCATTCTGGCATTAAAAGGTCTTGGTGGTTATCAACTACTTTGCGATGCTACAAACGAAGACGCAGTTCATCGATTGCGATTGAGAAAGCAGCGTCGAACGAAACCCCTGGCCGTTATGGTTCGGTCAATTGAGCAAGCCAGCGAATTGACGTCTTTGTCTAGAACAGAACAACGAGCTTTCATCAGTCCGGCTGGACCGATCGTTTTGCTCGAATGTTGTGCTGATACCGATCTAGCAGAATCGATCCATCCGCGGATCAAAACGGTTGGCTTAATGCTGCCAACGACTGCTTTGCATGCTCGTTTGTTGGATCGATGCGATCGACCGCTCGTCGTGACGAGCGGCAATTTAGAGGGAGACCCAATCGTCTATCGAAATGAAGATGCAGAACATCCATTAAGTGAAGTCGCAGGTGGCTTCTTGCATCACGACCGCGATATCGTTCGTCCGATCGACGACAGCGTTGTTCGCTGCATGGGAGAGAAAATCGTGACAATACGAGCCGCTCGTGGCCTGACTCCGATGGCGTTCGATTTACGGACGGACGCTTCGCTGCTCGCAGTCGGTGGTCATCAAAAGGTTAGCCTTGCCGTTTCGAACGGAGGGCAGTCGATTTTAGGTCCGCATATTGGTGATCTCGCCTCAAACGACTACCGCCTGCGGTTCGATCAACAGGCGAAGGAACTTCAAAGTCTCTACGGATGCCAACCCAGCGAGATTGTACACGATATGCACCCTGACTATTTCTCGACACGCTGGGCCAAGACAAGCGAAACAACTTGTCAGGCGATCCAACATCATCATGCTCATATCGTTTCCGGCATGCTCGAAAATGGTTGGATGGATTGCGAAGTGCTTGGAATCGCCATGGATGGAACAGGATGGGGGAACAACGATATCATCCAGGGCGGTGAGATCCTTCTATCGACGACCAAAGACTTTGAGCATATCGGCTCCCTGCGAGCGTTTTCACTCTTAGGAGGTGAAGCCGCGATTCACGAGCCCTATCGAATCGCGATCGCGTTGCTGCATGCTTCAGTCGATTGCGATCTTGATGAAGTGACTGATGTTTGCGGTTTGCGCGATGGTCATCTATCATTTGATCCGAGTCTGCTCAAATTAAGTCGATGGAGTCCGCTAACAACGAGTGCCGGACGATTATTCGACGGTGTTGCTTCAATAGGACTTGGTGATATTCGACCGAATTTCGAAGGTGAATGCGCGATGCAATGGGAAGCAATGTGTGATCGCGATGAACAAGGCGCATACCCGTTCGTTGTTGTACGAAGCGATCTGAAAGTCTCCTCCCTCTCCCCCGGCTTTGCGGGGGAGAGGGAGGAG
>Ga0163150_10001284_pt1 | contig 43356 bp, 75 predicted proteins | sample OliLakLV19P2IB_FD_148628 | JGI IMG/M metagenome (GOLD analysis project Ga0163150, IMG submission 148628) | Freshwater microbial mat bacterial communities from Lake Vanda, McMurdo Dry Valleys, Antarctica - Oligotrophic Lake LV.19.P2.IB | ecosystem: Environmental > Aquatic > Freshwater > Lake >... | reverse complement strand
GGTTGCTGAATCTATGGCTGAACTATACCGCACCGTTAGCACTAACGCAAGCACTCTTTTAAACTATTTTTAAGGTGTGCCCATAAAGCCGCTCGTGAGCCTGCGCAAATGTGACCGGCTGGCCTGCTGTCTTACCGCAAACAATGTCTGTGAGGCCTTCAGCCGCTATTAGGGCGGCTGCACGCTCAGCCCTGATGCTGAATCAGTTGTCCCTGAAAACACCCGTACGGCCTTCTCCGGGGCTATGGCGCGTAGTTTTGAAATGAACCATTGTTCGGCCTTCATTTGCCTGAGGCCCGGGTCGCCGTTCATCGCGGTACCAAGCTGTGGAGAAGCTTGTCGGCGGTGAGCCTGACTGGCTTGCGGGACGGGCCGGCGATCGCTGGGAGCGCTTCACGCGTGTCCTCAGCGTCCATCATCGCTTCGTAGTGCTCGGCGAAGCGGCGTTCGATAAAATGCAATTTGTCCTCGTTGCACATCGCAATCGCAACCCACCCGCCAATAGCACGCACAGCCCGCTCGGTGTGATAGTCGCCCAGCGCGCCCATGCGCCAGTCGCCGCTCCTAACGTGCTTCAGAGCATCGGCCCATGCCTCGCCTGCAGTCTGCCGGGCGGCTTTGCGTAACTGGTGGAAATGGAACGGCGAGGGCATGAATTCGGACGTCAGCGCGAGTCGGGCGGCGGCGGCCCTGAATTCGTCCAGCGGCCAATCCCGCATCGCCAGCCACCAGACCTCGAACGCTTCCGGCGTGAGCTTGACGCCCGGCTTGATCGTCGAGAGGCCGGCGAGGATCTTGACCATTTCGACCTTTTCAGACAGCTGCATCGGTGTTTTCCTGTTCTTGAAGCCATGCCAGACCTGCATCGACGTTCGCGTCTTGTGAGACCTGGGCTTTTGTTTTCGGTAACGGGAACGGGCCGCGCCAGAAGCGATCGGTGAAAAACTTAGCTGGGGCGCGCACAAACTGCGTGCCGACTGACCCCTTCGCGCGCTGTTGGTCGGCGTAAGCGCAAACGAGCGCCATGAGTTCGGCGTGGGTCGAGTCGTCGTCACAGCAGCGCAAATAAGCGCGTTCCCCCAGCAGCCAAGCTGACTCGGTGTGCGTCCCTGCCGGGTATGCGGCGCGGAATTCCGGGAAGTTTGTTTCACGTGGAACAATCCTAGCCCTCGCGCGCGTCTGATTCTGATCCGTGTCTTTCTCTGAGTCTGAGTCTGAGTTTGAGTCTGAGTTTGAGTCTGAGGGCGGGTGAGCGCGGGTCATCGCGGGTCGTCGCGGGTCATCGCGGGTCATCGCGGGTGAGCGCGGGTCATCGGCGGTCTCACAGTGTTCAGCCGGCATGGGTCGAGCGGCCATGCGTTCTTTGTTTCGCCCGTCCTCTTTCCGGCTGACGTCGAAAGCGGCCTTGCGCGCCTTCTCGCGGTATTTCGTGTGGTTGACCACAACCCAGCCCCAACTTCTCGATTCTGGGTCTATCAGCTCCAATCGTCGCCCTTCGTGCTCGCTACTGCGACTTTCCGGGTCTGGCGCTGTCAGCTCTGCAATGGCTTGTTTCAGCAGCTCGATCGGCCAGCCGGTGAGCGCAGACATGGCCTGGTAGGTCATGTCAATTCGGCCATGTTTGTCGGCCATCGGCAAAATCGTCATCCAAACCGGCAAAGTAGGCCATCGGCCGCACAGCGTGCCGTGATAAACACTATCGAAAACAGGTGTGTAACCGCTCAATTTGTCACCCTCATGTAGTCATGCGCTTACATTCTAAGCAGATACTGCCCGCTGTTGGGACGGGGCCTGTCTAGACCCCGTCCCGCCACGCCTGCCATGCCTTGCCAAGCCAGGCCGCGCCTTGCCCAGCCATGCCGCACCTCGCCTGCCATGCCTTGCCAAGCCAGGCCGCGCCTTGCCCGGCCATGCCGCACCTCGCCTGCCATGCCTTGCCAAGCCAGGCCGCGCCTCGCCACGCCTTGCCGAACCCTGCCTGCCATGCCTTGCCGCGCCTCGCCCGGCCTTGCCGAACCCCGCCTGCCATGCCGTGCCTCGCCTCGCCGAGCCACGCCCAGCCTCGCCAAGCCATGCCGCGCCTGCCCCGCCTTACCTCACCAAGCCCTGCCGAGCCTTGCCGTGCCAGGCCTGGCCTTGCCATACCCGGCCAGACCTAGCCCGCCAAGCCCAGCCGAGCTTTTAGGCCGAAGGCTGCTGATCGTCAGAATCCCGCTTCTTTTTTTCTATCAAATATCGATCGACAGCCTCATCAGCCGCCGCCCAAATATCAGCAAGCTCAGAGAGCCCCGAGTACCTTTTGCGATAAGACAGCAGTTCTCGCAGAACGGTTTGCAGCATGTCGGCCCGCAAAACGGGATCAGCCATGATGTCGCTGACCCGCTTGTAACTCGGACCGTTGCCGCGACCGCTTTGTGGGCTTTGCACTGATCGCGTTGCCGAGACTTTGATTAATTTTGTGCTCGGTTCAATCTTGACGATCACGCCTTTCCATCTGCGAATGATGTGCCCGGCCTGCACGAGCCGGTAAAGCTCAGCCGCATCTCCATCATCCCACTCGAAATCACCGTGAAATGGGCTGCTTCCGCACCGTGCAGAATCAAGCAATATTTGCGGCCCAATCTGACCATCGTGACTTTGAATCAACGCCTCTAAAGCAGCTGTTCGAATGTCTTGCATCGTTACGCTATGTGGCTTTTTCATATTCATGCTCCGTGTGATGTGTCGACAGCAAAGGTTCCCCAGCCCTGCCCGACGCTGTTTTTACTGAACGGGCGGCCTTCACCCACCCCAACTTGTCGACCTGCTCGGTCTAGAAGGTTGATCACGGATTCAGGGGATATCATGTCCGCGTCGAATTCAATCGTCACGTCCGCACTCCATGCACGCCACATCGGCCGCACGCGAATGTCCACGCTGCCATTGGCATTGCGCACAGCCGCATCCAGTCGCTCAGGCTCACCGCCGATTATCCGCACAAGCGGCGTGCCGTCCTCAACGTCGAATCCGTCAGCGATCACGAACACGGCCATTTTAGAAGTCGTCATAACCAGCCCGACCGTTCTGCAGGCGCCGATCATCGCAGATCGAAAGGCGGGACATGGAATGCCTGGCCATCCATCTGTGCTCCGGTGTTGTGCTGCCAGAAACTCTGCATCGTAATCTCGAATTTGTCGCTGATTTTTGGTCTTCTTGTCCGCCTTTGCGGTGGCCATGCCTTCCATCATTTCTGCTTTTTTCCAGAATCGATGCTGCACGAACGGAGCAGTCCCATTTATTCGCACAATCGCACGAACAATATTGGCCGGATGAACGACCGCAATACCCTCATCTTTCTTAGCAAATGCCATCTGAATCTCTCCAATGGTGACTTCGTGTAGTAAGGATGTGCCGTCACCACCTCAGGCCCTTACTACGAGCAGTGCCGCTGCCCGCGCCGGATTCAAACTCGGCAACTAGCTCGGAATCCAATACTCCGCTACGCGTTTGCCCTTTATGACCGTTGCCCGGGCGTGTATCACCCACCCTGCCTGCCTCAATTCGTACACCCTGGCGGCCAGCCTGAAGCAGCCGTAAAGCCTCAGCGCCGCTAGGGCGGTAATGGGTCGGTTTGTGAGCAGGTGCGCTGCAATGGCCTGTGCTTGCGATCTGTTTCTCACTCGAACCCCCGAGCGATCTTTTCGACTGAGACCCCGGTCACCGCCGCCAGCCGCTTGAGTGCTGGGTATTGCGGCACCCGCTCACCCTTCAGCCAGCGGCACAAGGCCGATTCACTGATACCGACCAGACGGGCGAACTCAGCTTGGTTGAGTCCGTTTGCTTTTATGTATTTTGTAAGCTCTTTCATTGCGCCAGTGTTTCACGGCTGTTGCCGAGCGTCAATATAAATATTAATCGTTTGACTGGTGGCAAAGATAAGCTAATCATGCAGGCATGATTTACGGTAGCGTGTGCAGTGGGATCGAATCGGCGAGCGCGGCATGGCACGAGCTGGGCTGGAAGCCCGCGTTTTTCAGCGAGATCGAGCCTTACCCTTGCGCCGCGCTCGCTCATCACTACCCGGGCGTGCCGAATCACGGTGACATGACAAAATTTAAGGAGTGGCCTGATGCAGATATCGATGTTCTTGTGGGAGGAACCCCCTGCCAATCTTTCAGCGTCGAGGGCCTTCGCGGCGGACTTGCTGACCCGCGGGGAAACCTCACCCTTACCTACCTTGAAATTGCTGAACGCTACCGCCCCGACTGGCTGGTGTGGGAGAACGTCCCCGGCGTGCTATCGGACCGAACAGGCGCTTTTGGAAGCTTCGTCGGTGGATTGGCAGAGCTCGGGTATGGGTGGGCCTACCGGGTTCTTGACGCTCAATATTTCGGACTGGCCCAGCGACGGAAGCGTGTGTTCGTTGTCGGAAGTGCTAGAGGATGGGCCAGTGCCGCCGCGGTACTTTTTGAGTCCGAGAGCCTGCGCGGGCATCCTGCGCCGAGCCGCGAAACGCGGGAAGGATCTGCCGCCAGCCCTGCTGGACGCCCTGACCGCGGTCGCGGCAACGGCGAAGTGCAGCGAGTAGTCACGCACGCGCTGCGGGCGGAAGGGTTCGACGCCAGCGAAGACGGGACCGGGCGAGGAATTCCGATTATAGCGGGGTGCCTGAATTCCGCTGGCGGTCACGCTGTGCCTGGTAACAGTTTGCAAGACGCAGATCAGGGCTATCTGATCCCCGTTGTGTCGCGCTGTCTGAACGCCGGCGGCATGGGCAGGATCGACGCGGAGTCGGAGACGCTGATCCCTGCGCCGGCCCACTGTTTCGACGCGCGGCAAAGCTCCGTGGTCCAGTATGGCAACCTAGCCGGGCCGCTCGATACGGACGGGCATTCCCAGGCGGTGGTCGGAGCGACATCCGTGCGCCGACTCACGCCTCGCGAGTGCGAGCGCTTGCAGGGCTTTCCTGACGACCACACTCGGCTGCCGTATCGCCGCAAGCTCGCGAAGGACGGCCCGCGTTACAAGGCGCTGGGTAACAGTATGGCGGTCCCAGTTATGCGATGGATTGGCGAGCGGATAGCAGTTGTGGATGAACTTTTGCACAAGTAATGCTTGACAGCAGGCAACAAGCTGTTAATATAGCTACATCGAATCACACAACAGAAGGCAGAACGAAATGAACACGAACACAAAGACCATCGACCAGCCGCAGGCCGCAAAAGCAGCGCGCAAGGCCGCGCTGGTGGCGTACCGGAAGGAATTCCGCGCAAGCTTGGAAGGGATGGCGTCGCGCGCGTACTGGCGCGCGTATAAAGCCGACGCAAGCGATAGCGAGGTGCAGTCATGATCGCGAACACGACCGACCAGATCCCCTCCGACTACCAGAGCGGGACAAAGCAAGATCTGGCGACGGCGCTGATATCGCTAGAGCAGGCGTTGGCCACGCTCACAGCAGCGCAGGCCGCTGTAAAGGCTGCGCGCCGCGCGCTGGATAAAGCCGCCGACCACGCGGAGAACGTCGGGCGCAAGTACAAGGCCGAGAAGGTGCAGTCATGAACACCGAAATAGAAAATGCGAAAAAGAACCTGTTCAACGCTCAGCTGGAGGCATATGCGGCTGTCGCGGTCAGCAAGCATATGACTAAGAACAATCATCCTGACCAGATTGAACAAGAAGAACGAGCGTGGGAAATGATACTGGCGCAGGACTTCGCTGAGGACGTTTTGTCGGAACTGGAAGAAGCTCAGGCTCTCATTGACGCGGGTGCGAAATGACCACGAACACGACTGAACTCGAACGCGCAGCGGCGACCGACTACGCCATCATGCTGACGCGCATGCGGGCACAGGGCAGGGGCGCGTCTCCTGTCGAAGTGCAGCAAATCGTAGAATGGTTCGGGCCATCCTGGGCTGCGGAGTGTGCGTCAAGCGCGGCAAAGACAGCCAAAGAACTGCGGGTAGCGTATGAGGAAAAAAGAAACGCACGGGATGCGCAGGCTCGCGAGGATTGGCTAGAGCGGGATGCAAAATGGAAAGCGCGACTGGCACAGCTGGAGCTGGCAAAGCAGGCAGCGAAGGCGGCGCAGTCATGAACACAAAAGCCATCGACAAGCTGCGGGCCGCAATGGCTGCTAAAGAGGCGGCATCGGCTGCTAAAGCGTGGCGAGAAGCCACTGAGGCGGTAACAGCAGCTGATGCGGTAGTGACTAAAGCCCAAGCCGAGGCCGCCATAGCCCGCGACGCTGCGTATGCAGCCTGGCGCAGGTACGAAATTTTGACGGCGGTGTCAACGTGACAACGAACACGGTGGCTGTATTGAGGGCGAAATGGGATGCGGCGGCATCGTTGTTAGTGGCGGCGGCAGTAAGGGTTAAAGAGGCGGGACTAAAAGTTAAGGCGGCGGATATCGAATTGCGCGAAGCGCGCGTGGCGCACGACGCGGTCTGGCAGGCGGCGGATGAGGCAATGGCAAATTACGTGGACGCACAGCTAAAGGAACGGCAGTCATGACCAAGACACCGGAAGAGCTGCACGCCGAATGGGAAGCCTCGGTCAATGCACTGCGGGATGAGTGGGACGTGGCAGATCGTGCGTGCGATACGGCATTGGCGGCCGAGTCTGCGGCGCACAATACGGCAATGGCGGCCGAGAATGCGGCGAATGCTGCGTGGGCGGCGTACCAAGCCGCTCTGAAAAAGGAACAGCAGTCATGAGCAAGACGAAAGAGGAATTGAGGGCGGAGTGGGACGCGGCGGATAACGCGCTGACGGCGGCGGTGAAGGCCAAGCACCTTTCTTGGGGAGATGCGAGGGACGCGGCGGTGAAGGCGGAGAACGTGGCTTGGGACGCGTACCTGGACGCACAGCTAAAGGAACGGCAGTCGTGACAACCAAGGCTGAATTGATCGCCAACCTGATCGGCCTGCAGCGACGGCTTGGCGAGTTGCTGCCACCTATTTACAGGTGCGCGGATTGCGAGCGCACGACGACAACACCCAGCGAGACTGACTGCAGCGAGCTGGCGAGTGACTACCACGAAACGGGCATGCTGATTCGCAGCCGCGCCGGGTATATCTGCCCGCACTGTTTCAGCAGCGCATTGACGAGGGAGCAGCAGTCATGAGCAAGGCGGTAGAGGAATTGCGGGCGGAGTGGCTCGCGGCGAACGCTACGGTGGTGGCGAGACAGGCGGAGTGGGATGTGCCCACGATGATGCGCTGGCTGCTGACCGGCTCGGTCGATCATCAGACGGTCCAAGAAGCTCTGCGCGCTGAAAACGAGCAGGTGCAGGCCGCACTGAAAAAGGAACAGCAGCCATGAGTGAAAACAGACTTACAGTGATTGAGGATTATTTAGTACTCGTGCTTAACAAAACGATGGGTGAGGCAATGGGTGAAAATATGGTGCAGTGCTTTCGCGATGCCCTGCTTGAAGCCGAGAAGCTGGACGCCCACGAAGCGCTCAGGGCGTGCGGCAAATGACCACGGCATCCAACGAACTGCGGGCGGAGTGGCTCGCGGCGTGCGCGGTGGTCAACAAAGCGTGGAACGCTATGCACGACGCGACGGTCCAGACGGCGGATCAGGTAAATGATTGAATCACACAACGAGGGAAACACGATGAAGACGATTCTGTTGATCGCGATGACACTGGCCGCAGGCACAGCCTACGCAGGCACGGCCTTCCTCCAGTACGAGCGCGAGACGGGCATGACCAAGCAGTGCGTATACGACTATCTCGGCGACGAGTACACGATCACGATCAACGTGGTGAAGCTGTGCCCGCTGACGATCCGGGTTTAAGGAGCACAAACATGAAATCAGCTATATTTGCAATACTGGCGTCGGCCCCGTTGGCAGCGTTTGCTGTCAGCCCTGCCCCTGCCACCTACGTAAAAAGCCACGCGAACTCGCAGTCGGCTGCGGTGTCGGTTGCGGCTGCGGCTGCCGAAGCGGCTGCCGAAGCGGCTGCCGAAGCGGCTGCACTGGCAGCAAGCAACTCGAGCGCGACCGGCGGCGCTGGCGGCAACTCGAACGCGAACGCGACCGGCGGCGCTGGTGGTGTCGGCGGTTCGGTGTCAGGAGTCTCCGCTGCCGGTGGCAATGCGGACGGCGGGGATTCCGCTGCGGTAGCGAACAACCAAATTATGATCGAGGGCGACCGGCAGATCCGCCAAGCCCCAGCCATCGGCCAGGGCTCATTCGCGATTCAAGGTTGCGGCGTCGCGGGCAACGCGGGTGGATCGTCTGCCGGCGGCGCGGCGTTCTTGGGCGTCGGGTTTACGTCGGCACAGTGCTACGATTTTATGCTCGCGCAGGCGTTCGCGTCGGTCGGCGAGCAGCAAGCCGCGTGCGCTGTGCTGAACGTGTCCAAGGCGGGCCGGAGAGCCGCAAAACGGGGCGTAGTACTGCCGACGTGTACGCCGGTCGCGCCTGTCGTGCTGGCTGCCCCGGTGCCAGACATGTCGGCTTACGTGACCCGTGACGAACTAGCTGAGCGAGAGCGCCGGCAGTTGCAGCGCCGACTGTCGAAGTAGGAGCCCAGGACATGAGTAAGACGACAGAGGAATTGCGGGCGGAGTTGGAAGCGACATACGCGGCGGGACAGGCGGCAGCGGAGGTGGCGGTCAAGGCGGAGATCGCAGCGTGGAACGAGTGTCAAGCCGCACTATACGCAAAGGAGCGCGACAAATGACGCCGATAATTGAATCGAACTGGGCTGTGCTGGCGTTGCTGCTGGGAGCAATCGCGATCATGGCGCTGTGTTGCATGTGGTTGGAACGTGACGAGGACGAATCATGAAACCTAAAAAAATACCGCGTCACATAACCCGATACGCAATATTGAACGGGGACATTATTCACTGGGTGATATTCACGAAAATACCCAGTCAACTGGGATCTCGACGCAGGAACGCGCCTGCAGTGTGGGAGCTTTACACGACTGAGGACGGGCAGGAGTGGCGCTGGCGACTGTGGGCGGGCAACGGTCGGATCATCGGCAGCGCGTCAGAAGGCTACGCGCGCCGGGCGGATATGCAGCGAAATGCCGCCCGCATGGGTTGCCCTGTCTCCGTCCACAGCTCACGGCTGCCGCTGATTAGTGTCTCGCCTATCAAGTGGCAGTGGGCATCACTCAGCGCGATTGAGATATCACGATGAGCCGCGACTATTTCCAGCGTGACTTCGCGACTGTTGACTACGCCCCCGAGCCTAACTATGTCGTCGATGAAAGCGCGAACCATGCCGAGCAGGTGTGGCTGATCGCCCGTGAAGCGATCGCGCAACGTGTGCGCGTGAGACGGCTTGAGGCTGACTTGCTTACGGCCAGGTCACACCTGACGACTCTTAAAGATCAGCTTACGAAACTTGAGGAAAACTTGAAATGAAACGATTTAGAAAATGGCTTAAACGACTGCTTGCCGATAACGGCCGACTGCCGGTGCCGAATTGGCGGACCAGTCGTGGTGGGCGCGATTATTTTTGACTAGTAACGAAGGAGAATGACATGGCGATTTATGCATCAGACACGGGCGGTAAGGACTTCAAGAAAGTCCCGCCGGGCTGCCATTTTGCGATTTGCAATATGGTGGTTGATTTGGGTGTGCAGCGTAGTGAATTCCAGGGCCAGGTTAAATCTCAGCACAAGGTTTATTTGCGCTGGGAAGTGCCGGACGAACGGATCACCTACGAAAAGGACGGCAAAGAAACTGAAGGGCCGTGCTCGATTGGCTCGACCTACACGCTATCGCTACACGAAAAGGCGAAGCTGCGACAGGTGTTGGAGAACTGGCGCGGCAAGCCCTTTACTGCCGACGAACTCAAGGGCTTTGATATCTCAAGCGTGGCCGGCAAATGCTGCCAGCTGATGGTCACACACACTGAGGGCGAAGGTAAAACCTACGCCAACATTACCGGCGTCATCGGGTTGTCGAAAGAGCAACGCGCGAAAGCGTCGGTGGCGAAATCCGAAGTGGGCGTGTTGCTATACAGTCTTGATGATCCTGATGCTGACACATTCGAGCAGCTGCCGAAATGGATCAAGGAAAAGCTGCAGGAACGTGTGAGCGCTCAGTCGGTAAAGACTGCAAATTCTGTTGCACCAGCCGGCGATGCGGATTTTGACGACGACATTCCATTCTGAGAAACCAGTGGCATTTTTATACCTAGACATTGAAACACTCCCACCGCAATCCGGTGGGCATTTCGACCGCATCCTGGCGAACATAAAGCCGCCCGGTCAGTACAAAAAGGAGGACTCCATCAAAGCGTGGATGGCTGAAAACGCCACCGCTGCTGCACACGAGGAACACGCCAAACTGGCGTTGAATGGGCTTTACGGCGAGGTGTGCGCCATTGGCTGGGCGATTGATGATGGCGACATTTTCTGTCTGCCACCGCTGGAGGGTCGCAGCGAGTCGACATTGATACAAGAAACATTCGCAACCATCGTCAAGGCCAGCTTACCGCGCAGTGGGACAATAGATGGTGACCTGATCTGTGTGGGTCACAACATCAACTTTGATTTGCAGTTTCTGTTTCAACGGGCAGTCAGGCACGGGGTTAGGTTGCCGCGATACATGGCTGCTGCGGTAGATTTCAAAACGGAACGCTACCGATCGCTGGACACGATGCGCATGTGGGCGGGATACAAGGGCTTTGTGAAGTTGAAGGATTTAAGCCGCGAATTGCTGGGCGACCTGAATGAGGATATAGACGGCTCACAGGTAGCCGAAGCCTGGGCGAGCGACCCGCTTAAAGTCGTCGAACACTGCAAGGCTGACGTGATGCGGGTGCGTGAGATCCACAAGCGATTCATCGCGGTGCTTTGATGCGCGTCTATCTCAAGCGCACGTTGACCGGGTTTGTGCCAGATGATGAAGCCAGCACAGAAGCCGTGCGCGGGTATCGCTTGGGGGAAGTTTACAAGGCCGACATTGTTAAGCCTCGCAACTACCAGCACCACAAGCTCGCTTTTGCGCTGCTGGGCCTGACCTATCAAAATCAGGATCGGTACGGCAACTTCGAGGATTTCCGCAAAGCTGTGGCACTGGCTGCCGGGCACAGCACCGAGCTTGTCGGGCTTGACGGTGAAATTGTGCGATTGCCGGCCAGCCTTTCTTATGACGCTTTAGATGAGATCGAATTCGGCAAGGTCATGGCCTCGATGATGACCGTATGTGCGCACCTGCTCTTTGATATGAACGTCGATGAGCTGGCCGACCAGGTTGCGGTCTATGCCAGCCAGCGTGCAGCATGAAGTTGCGCAATGCTGCCCGCGATCAGTCTTGCGTCGCTTGCGGTGCACAGGATGGCACGGTCGTTCTCGCGCACTACTTCGGGCCGCGTCGGCACGCTTATGGCGGCGGCATGGGCCGTAAGGGTAACGACCTGATTGCCGCGCATTTGTGTGCACGCTGTCATTTGGAAATGGACACCAGCAGTCGGGACAAACTGAAACGCTGGGAGTGGAGCGAGCTATTTTTGCACTACTGTGCGTTGACGTTGATCAGGCTGCACAAACAGGGGGTGTTGAAGTGAGCAAGACGGTAGAGGAACTGAGGGCGGATTGGAGTGCGGCGCGGCGGGCAACGGGGGCGGCGGATAGTCTGGCGGCGCGGCGTCACTTTGCGCATCGCGATGCATGTGAAGATGCAGCGCTGGCGTGGTCGGCGGAGATGGATGCGCATGAAGCGTACCTAGCCGCACTGAAAAAGGAACAGCTGCTATGAGCAAGACGGTAGAGGTATTGCGGTCGGAGTGGAACGCGGCGAACGCTACGGTGGCGGCGGGACAGGCGGAGTGGGAGGTGCGGGCGGCGGCTCGTGCGGCGGAGGTGGAGTTGATGGACGCGGCAACCCGTTTGGCGGAGAAGGCTGAGCGCACCGCGTGGGAGGCGTACCGCTCCGCGCTAGCGAAGGAAAAGGAAAAGCAGCCATGACCGAAGCCGATCGCATCGCCGGCCTGGTCGAGCAGTACCCTAAGGGCTGCCCGCGACCGGCTGGCTATCTTGCCTTTCACTCGTGGGCTGAAGCGCAGATTGCGCAAGGCATCTATCAGTCTTGGGACGAACGCTCACAGCGCTGGGTGTTCCCGCAGGAATCAACGAAACCCGTTAACTAAATCGGCATTTATGCTTTTTCTTTAGACAAGCATTGAGTTATTGATTACTTATAACTAGCTGATTTATATATTAACTTAAGCGATCTATTTGGTTTCTTTAGACAAGAATTGAGTTATTAGTTTACTCAAGCTTCGATTAGAACAGGCCGGCGCACGCGGCGACCCCAAACACCTAGCCGACCCTTGAGGCTAGGTGCTGGGGCGGACTTCTCAGCGCAAGTTCGTTTTCTGCCTCGCTATTTCGTCCTCGAGCGCCTGCCGCGCTGCGTCGTCCTTCAGTGCGAGGCCCTGCAGCTCTTCGAGCGTGATGTCCCGGCCCTCTTCTTCTGCACCTCGCAACAGCACGCTGATCTGCTGCGCTTGCTGCAATAGCTGAATGAGAAGACTTGTGGCAACCAATACATTGCTCATGGGGTTCGCTCCTGTAGATATGACTGCAATGCACTGAGCACGGTGAGCGAGACGGCGAGCCTGTTCTCTGCCGCCGTCACATCCGTCCCACTCAACGTCACAGCAATATCGAGCCCGGCGCGAGCGTTGTCGGCTTGCGCTTGGACGTTCTCCGCGTCTTCGACCGATATCTGTCGGCTCTGCAAAAGCGACAGCGCAGTCGTTCGGACCGTGGTCACCGTTACATAGCCGACCGCTAGGCGCTCGTTGAACGTCTCGGGGCTCCTGACCCCAAACGCGGTACACGCATTGAGCGCGAACAGCGCGGCGATCGCGAATGCAGTGGATTTTCTTTTAAGTAAATTCATCGCGGCAACTCATCCTGGCCCATGCCATTGATTGGCGGGGTTGGCATGAAGGTGCGGGCATACATGCCCCATGTTATGGCGACGAGCTGCACAAGCTGAAAGCCCGCCTCGACCAACTCGCCCGCTTGCGCGTCGACTGTGGTTGCATCCGCAACGCCCATCAGGATCAGCACCTGTGCCACAACCGCGAGCACTAGCGCGCGGATCGTGTTCGACTTGTAGAATGGAATGGCCTGCATTTAACTAGCTCCTATTGTTTACAGCAAATCGGGCGCGGCCTTCTTCAGCCACTCCCGTACATCAAAAGACGGGCACGCTTTCGCCACATTCGGAAAGTCCCGGTGCCCTTGGATTCGCGCCCCTGGCGCATATAGACGAAGGAAGCGAAGGGTGGCGATGAGCGCGGTGAGTTGCTTCTCTGTGAAATTGTTCTCTGGATTTTTCTTCTCATCCACCCCTCCCACCAAGCACACACCCACCGCACGGGAATTGTACCCGGAGACATGCGCGCCAGCCGCGTCGATGGGGCGGCCGACCTGAATTGTCCCGTCGCGAGGGATCACGACGTTGTAGCCGATATCGTTCCAACCTTTCGCCCGATGCCATGCTCGGATCTCGTTCTCGTCCACGTTCATCGTCGGCGGCGTCGCCGAGCAGTGTACGGCGATGAAGTCGGTGCGGATGCGGTTGCTAACCTGCGGTGAAAATGCCATTGGTTACTCCTGTAAATCCCGGCCATCAATCGCGGTTATCGTCGGGTTGGAATTCATGAATGACCGAAGGCGATTTTCGACTCGGGCTTTTTCTGATCGAAGGTCTGAGAGGCGTTCCATATAAATGCGGTCTGGTATTGCTCCGGCTCGCGTCCGCTCTGAGACTCGCATGTCTATGTTGAAGATCTCTTGATCCAAGCGCTTTATTTCTGTCTCTAGCTGCTGCACAAACAGCACCTTCCGCCACGTCTTCAGGTTATCGTCCAGTTTCTTTAAGGACGACTGATTGGCCTGCACCTCTTCGTGTACAGATGACAAGTCCTGCGCCTGAAGAAACCCGGACTGCGGCAGCCCAACGGCTACCAACAACCCGCAAGCCCACGCAATGTGAAACACCAGTAGGCTCCTGAAGAACATTGACGAGAATCTCCTGCGATCTTCTATAGTCAAGTCACCGACAGCAAAATCTACCAACCTCGATAGAATCATCCTTGATCCCCTCCTAGCCGCTCGTGGCGTAGCCGCTCGCCGGATCAGCGGCGATGGTCGAGGACTGCGGCACCGCGACCACGGGCGAAGTATACGACAAAACGCCCACAGGGCTTTTAACCGCGACATCCGCCACGATGCTCACTGGCGCGGTGATGCCTGCGGGGTCGAGGACTGGTGAAACGATTACCGCCATCCACCTATTCCCACAGCATCGCGAAAGCCAACCCGCCAACCGATAAGGACGATATCGAACCGAACGGTCCCGACTGTGTCGAAAGCGCTATGAACGTTCGCGGTGTTGAGCCGACGAGCGTGGTGGTGAACGTTCCGCCCGGAGCCAGCTCCGAGGTGTAGACGCCGCATAAAGAGAAAATCGGATTGGGTCGCGGTAGAGACATAAACCCCAGCGCTACTTGCGTATCTCCGTCCACGATCGTCGACACTGGGGCGAAGGGCATGAACCCGAGCATGGCGTTGGCGACCGAGACCTGTACCTCTAAAGCACCTGGTGATGGCGAGGCGCGGCGATGGCACACGCGCGCGCCGATGCCGCCCGCGGTCCCCGCCCCCCAAGAGATCATGAGCCCTTCCGCCGTTTCGTCTCCGGCAGAGTCGGATGAGCGGCTGATGAAAAAGGAGCCTGTGAGGTTGTTGATAGATGCCTTGTGCTCTATTCCGAGAAAGCCATCGACGAGGCAGATGTAACTAGAATATGCGGTGTCGGTTGTCGCTCCAGCAGATCCCATGATGTTCCGGGTTGTGCTTTGAATACCTGTCAGCGCGCCTGATCCGTTGGAACCTTCGCCAACCCTAAAGCGCAGCTCTGGCGTGGTCGTGGTGCCGCCAGTTCTATATTCGATGAGAATGAAAATGGGCACAGTCGCCTGCAGCGGATCGGCGAACCGCCAAACCTCGTACCCCGCCAAAGCGCCCGTTCCCGCCCGGTTCACCGTCGTCCAGTTTATCTGCCCGGTGTCTGCCGTCTGCACGAGCCCGACAGTCGAGAGACGGGTCGACAGCTCGAGGCCCCACTCGCGGAATGTCGCGTCGGAGTCGTGACGAAATCTACTTGACCAGCTCGTCGTCGCCATAATCAATCCACCTCTTGCAAGAACAGTGTGACGAATAGCGCAGCGAACCCCGACACCGACTCGAGCCGGAACGTCAGCGAGTCGCCCGCCAGTAGGTCCGCGCTCCATCCCGTCAACGCCGAGGACGAGTTTATCCTCTGCGCACTTAGTCGCGGCTTATCCGATGCCGCGATCGAATCTGCGACAGTCGGCGGGAAACCTGCCGCATCAGTCCGCCAAACGTCGATAGATGCAGAGCCAGTGGGCGTGGTTCGGCCCGGCCCATACCCGTAAACCGCCCAGCCGACAATGCGCGCGTTCCTGGGCACATGCACCACGACATCATTCACGGGCACACTGATCGTCCCCACCGACCGCACCCACGTCGCACCGCGCGGGATTGTGGGGACGGTGAACGCACCGACCCTCGATAGAGTCATGTGCGGCACGCCTTCGGTGGCGATTATATCCCGCGCTCCGCCGCTGTCCTGCTCGACGAGGATCTGCACCTCATCGCCCTGCGCAAGGTCCAGCACCGTTGCCACCTCGAGCGTCAGGTTCGCGAGCGCGGGCGAGGACGCATAGCCGGAGATAACCCCGCCTCCGGTCGCGTCCGGGTTCACGACGACATACAGCTGCCGTATTCCCGTCGCGTTCGAGTCCCACTGAACGCTCGCCGTGGCCAGGTACTTACCGGCGCGATCGACCGTGACTCGGTCCCCGCTGCTAGGGAGGTAGAAACCTTCGGTGTCGAACTCTTCAACCGTCCAGTCTATGGGCTCCGGCGTCGCGTCCGGAATCGATTGCAGCGCGCTCCGGGAAAGCCTCACGGCTGCGCCCGAGGCCTGGCCTGCCGCACCGAACAACGTGCCCCAGGCCAACCCTGCAGGGGCGATCGGGTCGGCCCGTAGGACCTGTCCTGCGGTCCCTACGGGCAGGCGAACAGGGTTCGTCCCGTCATGCGTCAGCAAGTCGCCCACGGTCGTCAGCGTGCTCCCCGAGGAACCGCCGAAAGGTGCGACGACCCCGCCCACCGATTGCAGGGTTTCGTCGTTGGCGACATCATAGAATATCGACCCATCCGGCACCGAGGCGAACGTCCACGCGCCCGCCGTCGCGTCCCACTCCGCGAGCGTCCCGTCCTGCCCCACCCAGTCCCCGGTGCCCCCGGGCGGTACGTAGTACGTGTCGCCGTCGACCGGCACGCCGGGCGGAGCGGTCACTGTGGCGGAGACCACATTCGCTCCCGCGTCGATCGCGTCCTCGCTGGTCGAGGGGCCGACTGGGGCGACGCTCGGCGCTTGTGAACCGATGCCCACGCCGAGTTCGTTCTGGTATATGTCCTCGATCGCATCGACAGTGATCGAGTTATCTTGCAGTGTCCCGCGATCGATATTCAGCACCCGGAAGACGCGCTCAACGCATTGCCGCTCGGGCCGGTTCAAGCGGAACAGCGAACCGAAGCCCAGCGCCCAAGCGCTGCGGTTGACTGTGAATTTAACCCGCGTCAATGGCGTCGATCGAGAAGCGACCTCGCGAGCGAGCACGAGCTGTGCGATGGCATGGTCGCGGATGCCGGGAAGCGACACGAGCGCGGGCAGGCGTGAGCCTTGCGCATCGATGTTGCCTAGGTCCTGCGCAGTGATCGATGTGGCCTTAAGCGTCGCGGGGTCCGTGTACGTGAGCGTGACCTCGTTTACCGTCTCGCCCCAGCCCTGTTTCTCGAACTTGGAAAAGGCGAGGATGTTGCTCGCGTCGAATACCAGCAGCGAATCGGGATCATAGTCAGCACGGAACAAGGTCAATTCATACAGGCCCAGCGCAAGGTTAAAGCTCAGGCCGCCGTCGATGTGCTCGAGGATCTGGCGGATGAAGTCCTCGATTGACGTGGATTGATTCCAGATCAAGTGCAGCCCAAACCCCTCGTCAAATAGATCGTCGGCGACGTTCCTAAAAACCGTGTCATTGATGAACGCGGTCGATACGCCCATACCCCACCGGGGATCGGTGAGGCATTGGTAGATGATGTGCGCTGGGTTCATCGCCGTCCCAACAGCCGCTGCTGCGGTGTACCAGGCCGATCCCGACCATCCCGCCGTGGTGCGTTGGACGCGGAAGGATACCGGGCGGATTGATTCTGAATCCCCTATGTACCCGCCCTTCCAGACCGCCGCGCACACGCCTCGATACGCTGGCGGCGTTTCGCCGATGCTCGCCGTTAGGTATGCGTTGGCGGTCTGTGCTGCCCCGCCCATCTCGATATCGAAGTCACCAATGACGCCACCGCCCCGCCCCTCCCCACCGTACAAGGACGGCGAGTTCACAGAGGCGACGGCGTTGGACGTGATGCTCCCGGCCCAGACCTCTTTGTCGTCCCACGCGATCCGCGCAATAGCGTTTACCGGGCCGTGGCACAGCGCGGCATGGAAACCGATCGAGTAGCGATAACCGACTGTGACTCTCGAGAAGCCGCTCCGCTTGCGGATACGTCCGACAGCCAAATCCCCGTACCAAACTATGTTCGGCCCGGTTATATCGATCTCTCCGAACACGACTGGGATCTCTCTGCCTTCCTCAGCTGTCGGGAATGCGAAGTCCTCTAGCGCCGCGGCCTTCGGTGCGCGCGGCTTTGGGGCGAGCGCGATCGACAGCGCCAGCGTGACGAAGTAGCCAATTATCTGCGGCCAAATCATTTAGAACACCGAACTCTGACCAAAGGGATTCTTGCGCGGGATGTACGGGAACCCTCCAAAGTTCACGAGGTTACTGAACCGGCTCTCGCATATAGTCCGCGTCCGATCGCAACCCGGGTAGACGGTGACGGTGGACGTGGAGAGGATACCGGGGATGGGATGGGTGAGCGTGATCGTTGTGCCGTTGTGGCGACGGATGCCGCGCCGTTCGATGATGCCGCCCCCGGGCTCCCAGATCAGTTTTCCGCCCGCCAGCGAGCCTGCCGGTAATGTGCCGAAGCCGGTTGCTGAAAGCTCGTAGGGGGATGACGGCACGGTGTCCATGACGACGACGCTAGCGAAGGCTATCTGGGACGCGCCGCACTCCGCGCCATAAAGAACATGCGGGCAGTTGCGCGAGTAAATTCGACGAAGCCCTGGGGAGCGGAGCCTCGTGTATAGGGACTCGCACATGATCTTCGAGTATCCGCTCTGCCATGAGACGTTGAGCACTCGGCCGAGCCATATTATTCTAGCGTCCGCCGCATCGCCACGGTGCAGCCGACGCACGACCAGCTCCACAACGTCCGATGGCGGAGCGACTTCAAACAACCGCGCCACGTCAAACGTATCGGGCGCAGTAAGAGACAGCGCCGACTTGTTGATCTCGCCCACATCGGTGATCGCGGATCGAGAGAGACCTGGCACTGGTATGTAGTCGCGGGAGTCATACGTGACGGGAAGCGGGCCGGAGGTGTAGTAGAAATTCTCGCCCGGGTACGTGAACGCATAGAGTTCGACCGGGGAAGAATCCTCGACGCTCGTCTCTTCGGTCTGGAATGGCATCGTTATTGGTCCTTCGTCGTCACAACGTCCATCTCTATCACGGCCCTGTTCTTCGGCTCATGAGTGATCTCTACCGAGTCATTGGACATACGAACGAGCCGCACCCATTCGATTCTCGCGACCTCTGCGGCTGTGATCGGGTTGATCGCGTCGAAGGTCTCGCTGATCGTCAACACATCGTCATCGCTGTCCGCCTCTACGCCGATGACCCTGCGGATGATCGCCTCGCCGTTGGTTCTCACGAGGCGGATATCTGCGAATGGGAACCGGAGGCCGATAAAGGATGTTATGCCGGTTTCCTCGACTCGCAGCGTCAGCGCATTCGGACCAATCGTAGCGGAGAGCTGCATGTCTTTGGAGAACGAAGGCAGCCAGAACGATTTCTGATTACCAACAAAAGAATGCACCAACCTCCTTACACGCCAAAGGTCCTCGCGGCTGAACTCCTTCCAGATCTTCTTCGTGTAGAACTTGCTGCGGTCCTGCAGCGATTGCTGAAACACCAATCCGGTTTCAGCGTCCAACACAATTACGTCTCGCGACCATCGATTCTCGTTTCCAGTTTCAATAAAATTGCAGTCGTCCAGCAGCACACGGCCCGCGTAAGTCGAAGCGCCTGTGGTGTCGGATAGATCGACGTTGTCAATCACTTGGAACTCTATCCGGTACTCCGTCACTTTCTCAAACACCCGCCTCGCGCTCGGCACTGTTCGCATGTAGCTTGTGCGGACGGGCATGACATACGCTGCGCCCGCTTCATATGAACGAGTCGCTGCCGATGCGAACGTCAATGCGGTCGGTGTGATGGCGTCGACCTGCAGCACCTCGAAGGACTCTTCATCATTGAACAGCATGCACGACGAGCCAACCCGGTAGTCGCTGGTCGTTGTGTCTATGGTCACGCCCAAGTCGCCAGCGATCACCGGCGTGGTGAGTGTCAATGCCTCGTGCCAGATTGGAAACGCGAATATCTTGTCCAACCAATCAAACAGAAGCGCATCAACCCTGCGGCGCGACCGAGCTGCAATTGGCAGGACGCGATAGGTGAAGGATTGGCGCGGAGCGGGACGCAGCGCGATTCGCTGCTCTGTGCCGTCCTCTGCTCGCAACATATCGGTCGACCACTCCAATCGTTCCAGCACTGGGGAGAGTGGCTTGAAGTGGAAGACGATAACGCGCCGTCCCGAAACAGGGACAACGATTGTCTCTGAGTCGGTGATGATTGTGATTGATCCGATTATTGTCGACGGGCCGTCAGCACTTATCCCAATCTCGAGCAAGAAGCTCCCGAACGGCAAAATGTCCAGCGGGAACGTGGGCGCATTGTTGAACGTGAGTCCGGTGATGCTCGTCAGGAGACTTGACCACGATCTCGTGGTGAGCCACAGATTCGCCACCTCCACGGTGCGGGTCTGGTCGGTGAGGACGTTGCCGAGAGCGAGACGAGATGGTCTGACGATGATGTGGTTGAAAAGATTAGACGACCATTCAGGGAACACGAAACAATCATTCGCCCTCACCAGTCTCGGCGTCGCCGCCCGCGTGCCAGCAGTCGCCGTGAGCACGTGGAAGCCTTGAGGGGCGAAAGCGATCTCATACGCTTCGGGCCGGTTCAGCCCATCGTCGAGGGAAGACGTGATTGGCTGCTCGTACATAATCGGCAGCGGCAGCACGAATGCGGCGTAGTTCGGCACTAAGGAATGACTCGATAAGCGATGCCGTAGTCGCCGGAGTTCTCTGTGTCGTCCTGCAGTGCTGGGCTGGACTTGCGCGCGGTCGGGAAGACGACCCACTCATCGGCCCCGATAAAGTAAGACTCCCCCGGGATGAGGTTCCGCATATTGACCGTGGCGATGTCGGGAACCTGGCCCGCGCAGCGCTGCGTGGGCGGCGTGTCGGCGATCGTTACCGGCCACACTGTGACTGGCATCAACGCGATCAAAGCAGAGTATGGGGTCTCTGCGATGTTCGTGAAGGCGTGGCCGAAACCGCCTCGAGCCGAGCCCCTACACCCTAATCGAACAATGGAGTTGAGGGTGGCCTCAGCCGGGCAGCGCCAGCTCACGGCACCGTCTACGAAGTGCAGCGTCCAATGGACCGATGTGCCGCCTTGACCGAGCTGCGATGAATCGAACGGCGTGGTGTGGTTGTTGTTGCCTGGCCTGTCCACGAACGCCGCTGACTGGTTCCAGCGCATCATCGAATAATATGCGCCCCCAGTCCATGTGCCGAACTTGATCAGGTTTCCGAACAGGAGATGTCGAAAGCGTCCCGCTACGACTTCGACGACAACGTGACAGTATGTACTCGGATCGTCGCTGAACAGCGTAGCGGTCGGGAACGGCCCAGTGAACTGCGGGTTGAAGCAGCGCGCAGTCGGATCTCCTGCAGCTATTATGTCGGCATCGGCCCGGATGCCAGAGTTACCATTCATCTCGTCTATGTCGGACGACGCATAAGCCGGAACGCCATCGAAAAGGTACAAACGATCAGCGCCAACACCTGTGGTCGTTGAACGCAGTCCTGCGAGAACGTCGCCATTCGAGGCGATGAGCTCTCTGCCGCCTGCTGCTGCGCCAGTGGACGGTGAGCGAAGATTCTCGTGAATCGTCCAGTCGCCGGTTGCGTTGATGAAGGTGCGAATCTCTCCGAGTAGCGCATCAAAGTTCGTGACATTTGTTAGGCGGGAAATTGACATTGGCTACTCCCTGCGAATCGCGAAAAAGTCCAGCGGCTCTGTTCGCCAAGTGTTCGCGAAAACGTCGTGGATCTGTGAAGAGGCATCAGTCAGTGTATCGCCTGGAACGAGTCCAAGCCCGAAGGTTGCGAATAATCCGTCCACCCTTCCCACAATCGCCGAAGCGTTGAACAGCGTGGCCGGGAACATGCTGTAAGCACCTATAAGCGAAGAGGTTACGTATGGCGCTACGCCCGTCGTGAATGCCTCAAACACTGCGTCCTCGTTACCCGCCGACAAGTTCGCTGCAGCTTCGCCTGAATCAGTGGTCGGGTTTCGCTGCGGCCATATGACGTTGCCAGTCGAGTTTCTGGCCTGAGTCCTTCCAGAATTAACCACTGCGCCATAGTTGGAGAAGCTCTGCCACGTTCCATCAACCCAACGAAGATGCGCGGCATTTAGCGCGGGGTCTGGCAGGCATGAATGGGCGAAGTTGTTTGTCTGAAAAGAGATCGCCGTATCTGATGCAGACCCAGAGATCAGCAACGGGTATGGAAACTGATTGCGCGTGCCGAACTGTTGAATGAAACCGAAGTGGATTAAAATGTCAGTGGTGCCGACCCTAGCCAGCGCCATCACGCGTCGACGATTGACCCAGAACCAACAGTTGAATGTCGCGTCGTCGAATGCAGAGTGGGCCGCGGGGGATCTGCCCGGCATCGTTGTGAAGGTCAGGCCGTCGTCAAATGCCGTGTAGCCCCTAAGCTCAATGCCGAAGATATTCGCGCCCGCGTTCCTGTAGGTCCTAAGCCCGACGATCACCTCGTCGGTCGGATCAGACCCAGGCCCCTGCAAATACACCTCTCCGTCCGTTGCGAAGCCCGACGCGGGAATGCCCGGCTGGCCTGCTCCGTTCGTCAGCACAGTCCATCGATCCGCAACGGGAACAATGACCCCGCTCGTTATCGAAGCGTGGACCGCTGGATCAATCGTGCCATCCGAGTAGTCGCGGATCTTCCTCAAGAAGTCCATCCAATCTGTTGCCGTTCCGCTTGCCCATGCCATCGCTTCATCCTCCCTGCAGCAACCCGCGCACGAAGCTGGGGTTGCGCGCTATAACGTTCAGGATCGCTTGCTCGCCTTCGTTGGACTGCAGCGCTTGTGGTATCTCTGACGGGTCGCGAACGTTCACGATCTGCGGCCGGACGGTGATGTTCGGCGAACTCATCATGTCGCGCGGGACAAAGGTGCCGGGCGAATCTGGAATGAACATCTCCGGCTGCGCGCCAGTGCCGATCGCATACGCTCGGCCCGGCTGCCCTCTGCCGCCGCTGTCGCGTGTGCCGCCGAATATTGAGCTGAACAGCCCGCTGAGGAAACCCCCACCGCCAGAGCCGAGTCCATCAGCGCCAAAAAGCTTCTCACCGATCTTCGCCGCCAATGCCTGCGCTTGCATCTGCAGCAGCAGGCGCGCGAAGTCGCGAGCGAGTCCCTGCAGCCCGTCCCGGAATGGGTCCTGGAGAAAGTTCGCAATAAGGCCCTGAATCTGTCGCGTTGCTTCTTCGCCGAACTTGTTTATTTTTTCAGCGCTTGCCTCGAGTTCATTCGCGGCCTGCTGGGATGCCCTGATCAGGGTCTCTGCAGCCGCGTCGGGATCTTCGCCAAAGGCCCCGCGGTTGTACAGGTCATAAATCTCCTTGAGCTGCTCGACGTACTTCTCCAACGGCGTGCGGGTTGCCTCGATAATCGAACGGCCGCGCTCCAGGACTACCGCGCGAGCGTCCTCAGCCTCGCGCACCGCATTCACCGCGTCGACCTGCTGCGCGAGGGATTCGAGGATTGACTGCTGCTGGCTCGTGATCCCGAGAAGGACCCCGTTATTTATTTCAACGCGAAGCTTCTCGACTTCGGTCAGTTCGTTGGTCTTGTTTATAAGCGAATCATATGCTTCCTCTCGCTTTGCGAAGTCGTCAGTGATCCGCTGCTGCTCTGCTGCCGTCGCCTTTGCCGCCTCCGCTGAGGCTGCCTGCGCGTCGATCTGACGAGCCAAGGATAGGATGCGCGCCGCTTCTTTCTCGCTCAGGTCAGCAAGCGATCCAGACGCGATCTCGTATGCCAATCTCGCCGCCTCGCCTGCCTTGCCAAAAAGCGCGATCTGTTTCTCCAGCTGCTCTTCCAGCTTGAGGAATTCTTGCGACGGTGGCGCAACAGTCGCAGTCGTGATCACTGCCGTCCCAGTCGTCGTGCCGCCCGCCGATTCTCTCGCGGCCTTCGCGGCGTCATAGTCTTTTATGAGAAGGAGTAATTGAGCGCGTTCCTTCTCCAGCGCCGCGGAGACGCTACCAGTAAAATCAAGCGCAAACGGGCTCTTCAGCTTCTCTATTGAAGCGCTCCGTTTTTTCACACGAGCATTCAGCGCGTCGATATCGTCGTTTGCCGTCAAATCTCTGAATCTTATGAAGAACTTTCCTAGAGCCTCGCCTTGGCGCACTAGGAACACGATGGACTTGGCGGCGGCTCCGAATAACTTGATGATGGCGTTGGCGAAAGTAGCTGCGGCTGCGACCGTTTCTGGCGAACGAAGGAACGCTACAAGCTCCTGGATTGCGGCCTTGTTGTCGCCGATTCCACCGTTGCCCTCGAACAGATCGCCGAAAGCCTTCTTGAGCTGTTCAATGGCTCCTGCAAACGTGTCGGCTGCCGCTGGTGCAGAACCGCCATAGATTTTATTCAGCTCTCCGAGGATGACGCTCTGCGCTTCGGCCGTCTGGCCGGTGGCTACGAAACCCTTGATGAGATCCTGCTGAGTCTTCGTAAACTCAATGCCCGAACGGCGCAGCCGCGTAATGCCCAGCAATGGGTTGTTGAGAGACTGGCCGACGACCTGCGCAGCAGATTTAAGGTCAGTGCCCATTGCGGTAGCGAGATCGAGAGCCGCTTTAGTCGCGGCTGTGAAATTCTCGCCTGTGATCCGCGTGAAGGCCGCGAGGCGGGCTTGCAGGTCCAGGATCTCTTCATCGCCGAACGTTGTGGCACCTTGAAGCTCGCCGGCGATCTTGGACAGTTCGGAGACAGTAAACCCTGCCGCGTTGCCCGTAGATTTCAGGCGCGCCTCGAGCTGCGCCAGCGCGCGCTCCTGTTCGATTGTGGCGGCGACGACTTTGCGAACGAGCAGCGCGCCGCCGATGGCCCCGAGGACGGTGGTGATGCTGCGCTGCAGAGTCTGCATTGATCGGTTTATCGATCGCGTGCGAGTGTCGGCAATGCGCGCGGCCTGATCCATGCCGGTCCTAAACCCGCCAATCTTTGCGATCAGGTCAAGCGTCAGCGTACCAAGGGATCTACTTGCCATCAGCCTTCACCTTTACGGCCTTCGTCTTCGCGGCTGCCACCTTAAACAATGCCGCCATGTCGTCCAGCGTCGCCACTCTTTCGTCTTCCTTCGGAAACGGCATCAGCTGCCGCACAGTGGCATCCTTTAGAAAAGGCTGCACCGCTCGAGCGATTGCCCAGTCGAAGCGCAGACCGAGATTGAGCGGACCGTTCTGTGATATGTACATCTGCCACCCAATCACCTCGTCCTGTGTTAGCCGTTGCTTAAGCTCGCCAACTGTGGTGCCACCGAGCGCGAGCGCGAGATCGAAATAAAAGCGATCAGTGGCTGTTAGTTTTTTATTTTCGCGTCGCTCACCTCCGAAATAGCATCGAGCATGGCGGTAGCAATGGCGGGGTGTAGCTGCTTCGACATAGCGAGCGGGATCAACTGCTCGCCTTTCTCGCCCAACCGTATAGCCGCGCAGATCATCTTCACGGAGTACCCAACATCCGGGTCATCGCTCTTCTTGAACACCGACTCTTGCGCACCGATGCTCAGGCGACGCACAAACACTGTGGCCTCCTGCTCATCGCCTTCTGCACCGAGTTTGAACCGCAATGTACGCTGCACAAGCTCATCGGGCACAAACGCGCCCATTGCTTGCAGTTCTTCAATCGTGCTCATTCGTCGTCCCTCTTAGGTTGTCGCAGGAATCAGCAACGGTTCGCCGGAGACCTGAATCCCGATTGCGGACTGCACCGATGTGTTCTGCTGGAAGCTGAACGGGAAGGAGTTCATGAAGCCCTCAAACGTCAACCACGAGCGACCAGTCGGTAGCGTGAACTGGGGAATTCCCGACGTTGGCGTCGTCACAGAAGGATCAACCCCCGTTCCATCGCTCCAACCCACAGCCCACACAAGCGAAGTGCCGAGGACTTTCAACACGTGCAAGCGCACGTGCGAAGTGTCGGACGGGTCAGTGTAGATCCCGAATGACGCCGTGCCTGGCGTCCCAAGCCCCGACTCGTAACGGCGAACGAGATCCTGAAGACACGTTACCTCGTTCTGTTCAATTGTCACATCGATTCCGTCGATTGACGTAATGCAGCCGACGACCAGCAGCGTCGCCGGAGATCCCGGGTTAATCACATACAGTTCTGTGCCCTGCGTTTTCATCTCAACATCTCCTGTTCATTAAATTCTACCAACCATCAAGTCCATCGAAAAAGAGTAACGAAAAAGCCGCGTGTCGGTCTCTCTTGTTTCTCCATTGTACGAAACAACATATCCGCTGAACTCCAGCGAGTCCCGCAACGCCGCCCCTACCGCCCTTGCCTGCGCGCCGCTGTCCGCGTAAGCGTCGATCTGCACAGTGTACGTGTCCTCGTCGGGTGCGCCCGCGAGTTTGTTCTCCGGCACACCCGACACCAACTGCCACACACCGTACGGAGTGCGCACGTTTTGCGGGGCTTCGCCGAAGGGGAAAAACCGAACAGGCCTCTCTCCCAACAGCACTCTCACGGCAGCGCTTTGCGATGCAATTTCAAACAATGGAACCACCGCCCCTCCCATCAGCGAGTAAGCCAATCGCGCGATTCAACTCTAACGACACTGAATTCGTTGCACGATCGACGTTGGTCGAAAGCGCGGGTAGCAGAAACGGTCGCGCGCCAACCTTCGAGGTCCCGAACTCAAGCATTCGCCAATACCACGTGTCGCCGCCAGGATTCGTCGAGCTTCCGAGCACCGAGTACGACTGACCTGCACGACCTCCGCGCCTGTTGGCGCTTGATTTTGCGTACTGCATCGAGCCACCCAGGACACCGACCTTAAATGCCAGTCCGCCGTTGATGCGACCTAGACGCTTGTCGGTTCTGATTCCAATGTTGCGCCATATCTTCTCCGCCGTGCTCTCGTCATCGATGCGCTTCGCATTCTGAACTGCTGCGTTCTTCACAATCACAGCGCCCTTGCGCAGCGATCGGCCGAGGCCCTTTTTCTGAAGCTCCGGGCCGAACTGTTTTAATCGACGGATCGCCAAATCGGTACCTTGGAGCCTAAATGGCTGGGTCACTTGGAAGTTCCTCCGATATGTCGCCCATCGGAAAGCAAGTCAGGACGCTCCCCTGAGTGCAGTTGATGACTGGGCATTGCTCCTGCGGCCATCTTGAAAATTGATCTGCAAACATCTTGCGCCTTTGCACGGAGGTATCTTTCAACGGTAACTTGTGCGGCCCAAAAAAATGAGTTCCTTGCGCGTCGAATCCCAACAGCAGGATTCGAGAAGCCCCCAGCATCCTTGCGACCCTCATGCCCAACAGCCCGCTGTTGGTCCCCTGCACGAACTCCGGGCAATGCGGAACCAGAGTCACCCCCGGCACATCCACAGCAGAGAACTTGCGCGACGGAACCAGCAGCGCATCCGGTCTCTGACGCCACCATGCCGCGTCTGCGCTGACCAGCGCGTCCGCCCACGGCGCAAGGAGGTAGGCGTCTGACACGGAAACAACGCAGCAGCGCCCGCGCACGAAATCCGCCAAGCCCTGCGACATGCTCGGTCCGGTAGCAAGAACAGTCCACGTGCTCATCCTTCATTCAATCCCTCTGAGCATGGCGCCGTCAGGTACTGAATGCCGCTGTCGGCATCCGCTAGCCAGCCCTGCGGATTATATATCCTGCCGTTGTGCAAGATTCGCATGGACGCATCGAGTCCCGCCCGGTAACGAATCACGATGCGAGTCGTTATGCCGCTCTGCACAGACTGCGAAGCGATGAACTCGCGCACGCTCAACGGCACTATCTGCGCGGGCACATTGGCCGCGACCTGGAGCCATGATGTCGTCACGGTGCCGTCCGCATTCTGTCTGGCGATCGGTCGCTCGATCGTTATGCGGTGCCGAAGTGATCGCGAGTCAAAAGCCACGCATTACCCCAGCGCCGGGTCGCGTAGCGGATACAGCAACGCCATAACGGGCCGCGGCAAATAGCCGTGTTCCATGAGGCCGCGCTTCGGGTCATCGCTGAAAAATTCCCTGACCATAAGCATAGTCGCCGCGCGAACCTCAAAAGGCACGTCCGGTTCACCATTCGCATCTGTTGGAATACTGCCCGAGCTGTCATCATAAAACGTCAACGGCACCTTCAGATAATTCAGGACCACTGACGACGCCATTGCGATCTTCATTTCAATCTCTTCGTCTGAATCGTCGTGATCCATGTTCAAATCCTTTCGCATGAGTTCGAGAGACACGAGCAGCTTCATGGTCACTTGCCCCCCTTACCAACGACCAACCCGCGCTCAAAGTCCTTCCCGTCGCGACCGCGTTTTACGACCAGGCGCCAGTCCTCGTTCCCTTCGCCCGGCCGAGCGTCGGTGGCCTTAAGAGCGTGCCACGTGCTGCCCGCATAGGTGACTTGATCGTGGTGCTCGTAATTTGTCCCCGGCTTGAACACTTCGCGGTATATCGGCAAGGGCAGCTTCATTGTGAATCTGCGCTCAGCGCCGTCCCGCTCAAATACGATGTCGAGCGCGCGCTCATTGTCATACTCGACCTTGACATCATCGAAACCCAGCCCGTCAATACCGTCCTTCGCTTTCGGAAGGGCGGCCATAAATTTGTCGTACTTGTCGGATGCGCGACGCTCGAACTCCAGCTGCCATTTTGCCGCGACCCTCTCGACAGCTCTGCCAACGTCCTCGTCGCTCGGCGTCGCGCCATTTTCGGGTAGCTTAATTTCATCGATCCAGCTATCCATCTTCTTAACCAAATCACGCTCGATTGAGCGCAAGACCGGCTCAGCCGCCGCGCTCACCTGCTCGTCCGTTGCGTCCTTCCCGTCTGCGGGCTTCATCGAAGCGAACAGCGCGACAGCCTTATCGAACTGAGCGGCCACCAGCGCGCCCTGATCGTTTCTGTCCTGAAGGAGATCGCCCTTTGATGCCTTTTCGTTTAGGGCTGATACCAGCCCCGCCATCTGCGCGTCCTTTTCTTCATTCAACGCAGCGAACGCAGCAGCGTCAGCCGCTCGAGCTTCGGCGAACTCTTTGCGCAATTCATTCGTGTGCTCAATGACCACCGAGGCAATACCGATCATGAGAGCCTTAATATCGTGCATGATTTGAGCCTCTAATCTCTGTCCTAAGAAACGACAAGGCCTGCTCCATCGTCCCTTCGTCTGGCGTCTGAGGCTGAGGCGGTTCAACGGGCTTGAGCGGGTTCACGATCGCAGAAACTTGAGCATCGGTAAGGAACGGGAAAGCGACGCGCATGGCGGCGGCTATGGATTCAATCGGCAATGCTGCCGTTGCCCCCGCGGTCATCAAAGACTGCAGGGCGGCGACCTGATTGCTGAGGTCTTGCTGTGAGCTTTTCCGGTCACGATCGTTTAGAGCTGCCAGCGAATAGTTCTGCTGTTGCATGTACGGAGTATCGCCCCCGGCAACGGGCTTCAGATCTTCCTCCCTGCGAGCCTCATTGGGGGACTTCCAGCCGCCATTGATCGCTTCGTTGTGAGACTTGTACCGCGCTTCCGGGTCCATCCTGAGCAGTCCGCTCAAATCAAGCCACGTCTCGAATGGCGGCTCGATCTCAAGCCCTTCGTCCAATCGCAGCTCGAGCTTTTCGATGATGTACTGCAGGCACTGATCGTAATACTGTTGGTTGAGAGCGGCGGTGTTGCTGACGGTCGGCATCGCGCCGACGCCGATCTTGTAGCCGGGGACATGGAAGCACGCGGCGATCATCTCCCCGGTCATTTTGAGCTGTTCGATCAACTGCGAATCCGTCGCCGTGATTGTCATCCCCTCATACTTCAACCCGTCGCCCAGCACGCCAACTCGCCCAATGTTGTTGCCCGAATAGTTCTCTTCCCAAAGTGTCTTCAGACGAGTCGCAGTCACGTCAGAGATCGCGCCTGGGGCGGTAAGAACTCCGCTTGGGCGGCTCATGTTCTGAAAGAACTTCGCGCTGTTGTCTTGAATCGCGAGCCCCTGAACTGCAGCAATACCGCAAGCGTATATAGGAGAGACGCCGACGAGCGGATGGTGCAGCGTGTACATGCGATCGTGGATAATTTCAGAGGCCGGAACAACAATCCCTTCCTGCATGTTGGCGAGGTTGTCGGCGTGAAGTTGATAGTAAACAGACCCATCCGTCGATACCAAAGGCATCACACGATTGGGGTCAAGTATGTACAGCGCGTCCACAAAACCGCGCGAGTCCCGACGCTTCAACACATAGGTGTTGCCGTAGAGCATCTGGCAGATGATCCATGAGAATAGAAACTCAACGCGCGTCTGGTAATGGTTCGGTTTATTCAGAACTGGGCGCATCTCCGTCACACTGAAGATCCCTGCAGCTCGGTCGCGCTGCATGACGCGCGGGCGCATTTTGGAAATGTCCTTGGCTATGAGCGTGATGCAGGCAAACACCGCCCAGTAAGATCCGGCCGAGAATCGATCGACGACCGTGTTCTGCTGCCACGCTCCGGGAAAAGATTCAATAGACCGCGGCCACCAGCCAGTAGACCCGACCGGAGCAAGGAATGATTTGGGAATCAATCGACGCGCGAAGCGGGCAACGGCATTCACTCTTCACCATCCTCTGCTCCGCTATTTTCGGCAGTCATGTCACGTCGCTTGTACTTCCTTCGCGCGGCCTTCTCTGAACCTCCTTCAAACAGGTCTGGTCTCTTCGCCTGATCTAGCTGCTGCAGCCTCGCCAATCCGATCGCCACGAGCACCGATGCATCGCTTACCGATGCCTCAAATTCTTCTCCCGCCTTTATCCGATTTTTACCGTAATCAACTCGATTGATCGCAACTAGCTTCACCATCATCAGAATGCCCTCCGTTAAAACAGGGGCGGCCAAATTGCCGCCCCTGCCGTTACCTCAAGCTGATCGATTACGGAGTCCAGTTGACATCGTCGAGAACCTGCACAGCAGCAGGCCGTCGCTTCTGCCAATTGATCCAACGCTCGGCGCGCATGGCGACAGAGTTGGTCTGGAACATTGACACCATAGTGGTTGCCGTAGGCACAACCGAGTTATTGGTCGGCGCATCGTCCATCTGCAAGGACGCCTCGCGGCTCGCGTCGAGTACCACCTGACCATCGTCGGCTAGCCAGATATCCGAAGCGTTGGCAAGGATCACGATGGCCCCACCGGTCACAGTCGGCACATACTCCGAGGCGATCACCGGCAGACCCTCAAAAGTCCCGCCCATCATCGTGATGTCGGGGAACTCCTTCTGGCCCAATGTGTTGCGCATCAGCGAGAGCGCCAATGCCACTGTCGACGGCATGATCCAGACAGCAGTCGTCGGCGTAATGTTGGCGGCAATATATGCCGACATCACTGCGCTAACATCAGCCCGGACCGCAGCCGCGTTGTTGCCGCTTGACGTGATCGCCACAACTCCATTGGTGATCGAAGCGGGTGAGACGTTGGCAACGAGCGCCTTTGCGGGCAGCACGAAGTCAATGTCCAGCCGCGCGATCAGCGCTGAAGCCAGCGTATCGCGAACAATCGCCTCAGCCGAAGGATTGCTGAATCGCATCAGCTCTTCCGACAACACGGCAATGTTCGCGACCTTGGCCCAACCAAGATAAGCGTCCGTGAAGGTGCTGCGCGTCAGGGGCTTCGGTGCGCCCTGCCCAACCCAGTACCCGGAACCGCCCGCCGATTCACCGCGGATGTGAACATTGAACGGAATCCGACGAAGCGACGGAACACCACCAACGCCGAACTTTCCAATGATCGTCTGTGGGCGCAGGAACTCAACGAAGTCGCCGACAAACTGGTTGTATTCAACCAGCTCCGCCGCCCAACCCGTTGCTGTCGTGGTACCCGCGGACACCGCCGCTTTGAGCACGGTGTGGATGCGGGGGGAGTTCGGGAAGCGCTGCTTGGCGATCAGCTCGGCCTGCGGGAGATTTCCCTTCGACACACCAAGGCACATCGCGTAACGCGCGAACTCGATACCCTTGTCGAGCTTCGGCTCGGTCACAACGATCGACGGCGAACGCAGTGCGGCTGCACTCTCGGCCACCGTCGAGTCCTGCGGAGCGACAATGCGCTGCGCTGACTTCATGTTGCTGACCTCAAGACGACGAAGGCGCACGAGGTGCGTGTCCACCGTCTTAACTTCCAGCTCCAGGCCGTCATACTCTTCCTCTTCAGCTTCATTCAAGGTGCGGCCCTCATCGGCTGCGGCCTTCATGATCGCTTCCAGTCGCTCAGCGAGCGCTGCGCGCTTCGCCTCGAACTGTTTCAGTTGCTCTTGAACATTCATTGCATTGCCCTCCTGGGGCTTGTTTAGTTTCGCCGTGACGCCGGCAGTTTTCTTAATGCTCACAGTCCGCGAGCTGTTGCGACCTGACGCGGTCAATAGCTTCTGATCGAGAGCCTTAATGTTTGTGATCGTTGCATCGCCGTTGGCTGGGATGGTGACGAGCGAAAGCTCCAGCCATTCCCATTGATCGTATTTGACGCCACCACCGTCGAGGAACTCGACGTTTGATTCCAGCGCTTGAAAGCCAATCGAAACGCCCGCGATCAACTTGTACTTGATTGAATGGACGGCCTCGTCGATTCGATCTTTGAGCTTCCCGGGTTCAATAACCTTCGGAATTTTTGCCTCAAATGGGATACCGTTTTTCTGCGGCTTCGCAAAATCCACGAAGCCGACAGGATGGCGCGCGTCATGCTGCCAGAGCAAAGGCATCGGCAGAGCGAACTTCGCGCCCATTGGGTTGACCACGTCGCCATATCGATCTGGCTTCGGAGTCGTGGCGACGCCGGTGATGACGTAGTGCTCGACTTCTTCCTCTACGCTCTTCACGTTCAGGACGCTGTAGGCTCGGCCCGTTTTCATAATTAGTTGAACTCCTAGCCAACAAAAAATAATTTATATTCAGGGGCCGCTACACCCTGCGCAGTCACAGCAGCGCCGATCGCCATAGCAAGCGCGACGGCCATATCAATCCTGCCCTTTGCTCGTTGCTTCGAGAAACGACGCAACCCAATAGGGCTTTCGTCGAAGCGCGCCGACATTATAGCGGATCGAAGCGGAGGGCTGACGCTGACGCGGAGCCTACCCTCCAGGATCAACTTCTCTAAAGCCTGCACAGACTCTGGCATGGAGAGGTTTGAATTCTTGCGGCGGTTGAATCCTTGCGGATGCTCGAGCGCGGGCAGCTCCACGCCGATCGCGTCGAGTTCCTCTTTGAATCGCTTGATTAACCACACGTCATAAACCAGCGCCTGCAGCTCGTACAGGTGCGAATCCTCTATGCAGTCCCGCGCAACATAGTCGAGGCGCGTAACCTTGCCCGGAGTCGCTGTCAAATACCCCTCTTCGGCCCAGATATCATAAGGAGCTCGATCCTCTTCGGATTTTTCCTTTATGCCCTCCTTCGGGAGGTAGCCGTGAACGTGCGCGGCGAACTTGGTGCGCCCGTCCTCAGTCTCTCCATCCGGCCAGACCAGCGCCTTCGCCGTCAAGTCACGAGAAGAACCAAGATCCAATCCAATCCAGCAGGGCTTGTTCGCGAAATCTTCGAGACAAAATGAAGCGTCTTCGATCTGCTCCCACGCTTCCCGCTCAAGCCATGCCGTCTCCGCCTCAGTCCAAACGCAAAAGTGCAGCCTCAATATTCCGTTACGTTTCCCGGGCATGGCCTTGGCCATAGCGGCTTGCTTGGATAGGTAGTCTTCTGTGATCGTGACGCCGAGAAGCGGGTTGGCCTTCGACCAGCATGAAGGATCATTCAGCGGATCGTCCCCCTCATCGAGCGCGCAGACGAATGAGAACGTTGTGTCGTCGAAAACTTCTACGCCTGAATCGTCGTGTCCTCGAGCAACGTTCACCGCGTGTTCGTGCTCTTCCCAACAGATCGAATTTCGATCACTGCCCGCATTCGTCGCCATAGCAAGTAGCGGCTGCCTGCGGAACTTAAACCCGCGCTCCAGCATGTCAACAGTTATTCGGTCCTTGTGCTCGTGGATCTCGTCGCACAGCGCCATGTGCGGACGCGGGCCGCTCTGGCTGTCGTCGGAGCTGATGGGCCTGAAGAACGAAGCGGACTCAGGGTGTCCAATATTCCACACAGGCGTGCCGCCGCTCTTCTTTGTCCGTGCGCTGAGGACTGGCGATAGATCGACCATAGCCACAGCGTCGCGGAACATGACCTGGGCCTGGTCCTTCTTTGCGCCAGCGGCGTAAACTTCGGCTCGCGGCTCTTTGTCGGCCATCAGCCCAATCAGGCCAATCCCGGCGAGCATCGGCGTTTTTCCGTTCCCCTTCCCCTCTTCGTCATAGAACCGACGAAAACGACGAGGGCCGTTAACGTCGCCGATCTTCCAGCCGAAGATCGAGCCAATTCTAAATACCTGCGACGGATGCAGCACGAACGGCTGCCCCTCGAATTGGCCACCGTTCAGGAGCAACACTTCCTCGAAGAACTCGATTTTTCGGTGGGCGTCCTTCAGGTCCCAAAACAGCCCACGGGCGGGGCCGTCTTCTAGGTCTCGCAAATGGCGCGCACAACTTGCCCGGACCCAAGGCCCTTGCACAACCTCGCCAGCGACGACGAGGCGAGCCCAATCCGTGACCGGATCAGCTGCGGTACTTGTCGAGCGCGTCCTTTTTGACACCTTTTCGAGATCCTATGCGTGTACGGGAAACAGGATCAAAACCAAGCTCAGAACCCAGTCCACGAAGCTGCCACATCTTCGCTGCGATCATCTTCTCGGGGTCCGCTTCATACTCCGCCATTAGGTTGCACCAGATAGCCGACTTCGTTTCATCAGCTCTCGTGAGCCAGTGCGCCGGGACGATGTACCGATTCCAGTAACGGATCGCTTTTGGCAGCAGAAGAAAATCAGGCTGTTCGCATTCCCCGTCCATCTGCACAATCGAAGCACCATTGGTCGGCCTGCCCTGCAACAGCCGCAGATCAGGGGGGATCACTTTCACGCCTCGTATTGCCATTACAGTTCCATCCTCACTTCGATGCCGAACGATTCGACGTGCGGCCCGGAGAAAGTCACCAGCGCCTCGACGCGATACTTCCCAGCGGGCTGCGTGCCGTTGATGTAGCAGGAGACGCGCTGTTCGCCAGCGCTGTTGACGATGAACTCATCGGTGATCGTGAACCCGTCGCCGCTCCAGGCCGCAGAGACAACCGTCTTGAATAGGCTGTTGTTGCTGATCGCTCTGCAAGTCCACACAACGGAACCATCGTTCACCGTTGCGGCAATCGTCGTTGGCCATGCTGGCTCGGAGACTCCGACCTGTCCCGCTTGCGTACACTCGTACTCGTAGCCGTTGCGGCTGAAAGGATTCGGCCGGACGTAATCGCCCAGCCGATATATCCCCGTACCGCACACAGCGTCCCACCTTCGTTCGCAGAAGTCGGTCAGGTCAATCTGCACCGGCAGCGACTCGCCTGCCAGCTTGCAATCTCGCCCAACTATGCGGCAGGCCATATTCAGTTACTACGGCGCTGCGGGCGCACGAACCTCAATCCCCCAGGTCGGAATAGTCACCGTTCCTGCGGCCGTGAGTGTCTGCGTCGTGCATGTCGTGATGTACTGCACCACATCCGCATCGTCGTCCACGATCGCCACATGCGTCGCGTCGCCGCTCGTGGAGATGCTGATGTCGTTGAAGGCGGCCACGTTCAATCGTCGGCCGGAAACCGAGCCAGCCGCTTCCGTCAGGTTCGCATCCACAAGCGCTGTCGCGGCGAGCGTGCCCGCTGCGATGTTCGCATAGACTGTGATCTCCGAAGTGAGCACAACAATCCGCCGCGCTGCTGCGTTGCGGATCGAATTGAACCCGTTACTATAAAAATTATTCGGTGCAAAGCGCGCCATTTATTTAACTCCTTCGGTTTCTTGACCAACAATAGTTTCGTCCGGCCGCACAATCTTCGGCGACAAATCCGGGGAGCCCGTTAGGATCTCTCCTGAAATATCCCGCGCCCAGCCAGTGCTGCAAAAATGCCCAGCGTCGCCTTCTGAGACCACGCGCAGCTCGCCCTTGTAGTAGTTTTGACCCTTGGATCGGAAATCCGTCAGGCATTCAATTCGCTTCATATCCTCGCGCCTCTCATGTAGTTAATCCTGCCCAGCCATCTAGTCCCTGCCGTTCCTTTCCGCGCTGTACTGGTCTGTCCTGATCGCGGAATAAAGACGAGGGTTTCTGTCGACAAAGAAAACATTCCCATCTGTGAGTTCCCCCGGACGAATCAGCGCAACAAATGAGCTGGTCAGGATGTGGACGCTTTCGCCGACAGCTAACGAACTTGCCTGAGATAATACAGTATTTTCGGCGAAGTTTAAATGTGCGGACGAACCCACGGCCAATGTTGATGACGCGCTGAGCTCGAATGAGTCCGAGATGTGCGCGTGGAATGAGTCGTCGGCAAACACAGTGATGCCGAATCCCAGCGCGGGGTTGCTCGATACGTGGCTGTGAGCGGAGCCCGCCACAGCCAGTGTCGATGCCTGCGTCAAGCCAACCCCATCCGCCACATGCAGGTGCACCGACTCGAGGCCAGACAAGAACGGAACCGTCGAGACTGCGGGCTGATCCGAGTAATGCAGGTGCACCGACTCGCCAATCCCCAGGGCCGCCGATTCGGTAAGCGCAAGCGATTCGGAAGCGTGCGCGTGGACCGACTCGCCAACAGCCAGTGCACTGGCCTGCGTGAGGCTCGGTTCGTCGCTTACTTGGACATGAACCGAATCTGCCGGGCTGACTGCGTTACCTTGAATGAGGTTCGCGGAGTTGGTCGCGTTGAGATGGGCTGAACCGTCGACGGTGAGCGTCGATGCCTGCGTCAGTCCTGGCGCATCGCTCGCGTGAGCATGAGCGGAGTCCTGCGGCGCAAGGTTCGCCGACTGGTCGAGCACGACTGTATCGCTTGCGTGGGTGTGCGCGGAGTCTTGCGCGGCCAGCGAAGATGCTTGGGCGAGGTCCGCTGCGTCGCTTGCGTGAGCGTGGGCTGATCCTTCGACGACGAGCGAGGATGATTGAGTCAGCGCCGCGCCGTCCGACACGAACAGATGCGCGGACTCATCGACGACGAGAGACAGCGCCAGCGACACAACGGGCTGGTCTGATACGTGAACGTGAACCGAGCCATCGATCGTAAGCGTGAACGCTACCGTTACCACGACAGCATCGGTCGCGTGCGCGTGGACCGACTCGAGGACGGTCAGCGAGGCGGACTGAACGAGCAGCGTCGCATCGGTCGCGTGCGCGTGGGCACTGCTGCCGACCGTAAGAGACGCGCCCGCCGTCAGCGCTAGGTTGTCCGATGCGTGTAGGTGTGCGCTGCTGCCGACCGTAAGAGACGCGGCCTGAGTCAGCGCTGGGCCGTCCGTCGCGTGCAGATGCGCACTATCGCCGATTGCGAGGGACGCGGCCTGCGTCAGGTTCGCACTGTCGCTCGCATGAAAGTGAGCGCTGCTGTTGATCGCTAGCGTTGCAGCCTGCGTCAGCCCTAGGCCGTCCGATGCATGCAAGTGCGCGCTGCCGTCGACCGCAAGAGACGAGCCCGCCGTCAGATCTAAGCCGTCCGCTGCGTGCAGGTGCGCGCTACTTGCGACGACGAGGCTGTTGGCCTGCGTTAGCGCGGGGCCGTCCGATGCGTGAAGGTGCGCACTGCTGCCGATCGAAAGGGACGCAGCCTGCGTCAGCGCTGGGCCGTCCGATGCATGCGGATGTGCGCTGCTGCCAACCGCAAGGGACGCGGCCTGCGTCAGCCCTAGGCCGTCCGCTGCGTGCAGATGCGCGCTATCGCCAACCGCAAGAGACGTGATTGCAACAGGGCGGTACGCTACGCCGATGGTGTACCAAGTCGGCGAGTTAGTAAGCGTTGCGTCAAAATCCTTCGACCCTGCCGCGCCCGCGTCTGCGCGGCTCATCCACCGTTCCCAATTTCCCGCCGTCCCCAAAGCGGTGTAGCCCGACCCGGATGTTAAGCCGCCGTTATTAACAGCCCTCACCATCCCCAACACAGTTACGCTGGCAACGGTGGTGGTGAAGGCAGTAGAGATCGCGCTGCCGCTTCCCGTTCCGTCAAACAGCACGTCACGCGGCGTCGTCGCGTCCACGTCCGACAACTCAAACGCCAGCAGCCACCCGTCGCTCGCCACAGCAAATGTGATAGTGAAATCTGTCGGCGATCCTGTTATTGCCTCAGTGTCATACAGATAAAGATTGTTGGTCCCGTCCGCAGCCCGAGTCCTGCGTTGCGTCAGCGTGTTGCTGCCGACAGTAGCCGTGGCAGGTGCTTGCTCTGAAATAAACAGCAGCACCACCCTGTTGCCGTTGACAGGGGCGGTGCCGCCGATACTCGTGAAAGTCGCGGTCCACGTTGTGCTGCCGAATGCGTCGCCATTCGTATCAGAAACAATCGTAGGCATCGGCTTACTCTATCGCTTACTGAACAGTGACCGACGATGGAGCGTTCGGGATCGCGTTGATGCTCTTGCATACCTCGCCAGACGGTGCCGATTCCATCCCATTGATATCGACTGCCGTGACCGTGTAGCAGCGAGTGCCAATTGGGTTCGATCCACGTGGAACTGTCGCAGTCAGCGTGGGGTGCAGGATAGTCGCGACGACAGCTTTCGAGCCGCCCGGAGTCGTGCCCATCGACACCCGATATTCCCGCAGTTGCGCGGAGGGGAGTGCGGTACCGTCAACGCGCTCGGTTGGAGCGGCCCAGCGCACAACGTCAGTCACCGTTTGCGATACGACTATGCCGCCAATGCCCAGCACCGTCGCCAAGAAAACAAGCCACCAGCCACGAATTCTTTTCAAGCCATTTTTGATCATATCAATTTCTCCTACAGGTTAAAGGTCAGAAAAAACTAGCTATTGCTCACGTAAAACAAACAGTGAGTCGATGTAAACTTGAGCCAGTCCACCGAGGCCCCGCAATCCTTCAGCCTCTCGCACCACCACGGCCCCTGCTCGATCGTCAGGTGCAGTTCCTCCCCAATCAGCTTGCCGCAATGATCGGGGAATGTTGCGATCTGAAAAAACGTGCGCTCCGCGCAACTGATTATCGTACTGAGAACGGCGTCGACTTGGTTGCGCGGTACGTGTTCCATAACGTCGCAGCAATACCCAAAGTCCACCCTCAGCGCCAGCGGCTGCGAGAGATCGTGGACCAAGAACTCCATGCCCTTGTCGAACTCGCGCGCCTCCGGGTCCACAGAGTTGTGCGCAATATCCACAAGCGTGATCTTGCCGATGGCGGTCGACTTTGCGAGCAGCAAGGACGCGCGGCCGGTCCCACAGCCGAAGTCCGCGAACGTCTTGCCCGAAACATCCCCCGCAAGCGAAAGAAACTGCGCGAGGCATCGCTCCCCGGGAGAGTTTCTGCGGTACTCCGCCCGGTCCCACATCGCCTCGTACTTATCGCGTTCAGTTCTCATGGTGTCCCCGTTGCCACAGCGTCGGCGCTGCGGCCGGTGTGGGTTGCGTTTTCGTATGCGTCGACATAGACGCTCGCGGTGTTATCGAACCAGGTGAATGAATAGCTGCCGTTCCCGGTTCGAGAGGCGACCTTGATGCGTTCGCCGGAACTCTCGCGATGCAAGGACAGATCGACAACCCCGCCCGCAGAATCGGTGACTGTGCCGGAGACGGTGAACGTGATCGAGTGGTAGGTCAGGTACATATCGAGATGATCGAAGCTGGCGCAGTTCCCGCCAAGCATCACGCGCCAACGGCGCTCGGTCTGCAAGTCCAGCCTCCCCGCTTCTGGGTCTCCGCTCCAGCGATTGAACACTCTTCGAGCTGTCGCTAAAGCTTGCCGAATTCCCGTTTCAGGATCAGTCCCGCCCATCGACTCGTAAACATTCTCCCAGCCGCCGTCTGTCGAGTTCTCCGCGCCGATGTGAACGCCCGCAGCGGTGCCCGTGGTGTTGCTGGTGTAGACGTAGTGGATGCCAACTGAAGTGATGAAATAATCGGTTTCTGGAATGCTAGGAGCGACCGTCGCGATCAAACTCTGCGCCGACGCCGCGGTGGTTCCCACGACGCGAAGGTTTCTGATCACTGTGTGATTCGCTGCCCAGATCCCGTTGCTAGGGACGTCGCTCGAGTAATTGACCATCCACAGCGCCGCGAGGTTATAGCCCAAGTCCACGGTGTCTGTGTTGTAGATATCAACAGTGAGGTCCTGCCTGCCTCTCGCCAGCGTGAAAGCCGCATCATTGCGAATCATCAACCCGCAGCCGCCGCACAGCATGGTCGCAACACTGGTGTACGCCAAATAAGCGCCCGTTCCCATTCGCGCATTCAAGCCCGTCAACGGGGCGAGCTGATCCCAGAAAACCATGCACGCGACACGTTCTGTCGTGATCGTGCCCGGCTCTTCAATCCACAACGATCTGCGACCACGCTGAAAATCCGCCGCTGCCGTAGCACCCATCGCTCCGCCGAACTCCATCGGCAACAGCAACGAGTTCATAATCCTGCTGGTGCCCGAGACGGTAAACGTATACGTCACCACCAGCCAATTCTGCGGGTGGTCGAAATCGGCAGTGCTGGCCCACATGAAGAAGTCGTGCGCCGTGCTCGTGTTGAACGTAACAACCTGGTTCAGTCTGTACCAGCAGTCCGAGATAAAGCCCGACTCGAACAACCCCGAAGTGATCACTCCGGAGGTCCCCAGCTCCAAGGAGAGGGACTTGTCGGTGGCGTTTGCGGCTTCGGTGTTTCCTTGAGTGACGATTGTGGTCTGTACAATCGTCTTGCCCGCCTCGGGTAGATACGTGTCGAGCGCGGGAATGGTGGAAATCGGCGAGCCGGGCTTACTCGTGGCCAGCGCGATTAGAACCGCATTGAGAGGAATCCAAACCGTCTTAACGTGCGTCGGCTGCGTGTCGTCGAAAGCGTAAGTGATGACGACCTTGATCGAAGCATTGGTGCAGCCCAGCACGCCGGTATTCACAAGCACCGAGCAATCGAGAGTGCGCGATGCGTTGCTGCCCCAGTTGCTCGTGAAGTAGCCCGTAAAATCGGCGGAATGCTGAAAGATGAACTGCTCGCCGGAAGTCGTGTAAGTCTGCCCGTTGCTCACGGTACTCGCAGACGCGCCCTGAATGGTTAGCTGGATGTTGCGGTTCGTGACGTTCGCGGCGGCTGTATTCGCGTCAGCAATGACTAAGTCAACGAAAACAGTGCGGAACGTGACCACACCAGCTGCGGCTTCGGGGATATGAACTGTGATCTGCGTCGCAGCGGTCAGCGTGTTGTCCGCGACCGGCGTCAGAAGCGGGAACCAGTACTCAACCGTTTTAAGTCGCGTCGCCATACTACCTCACCCGTTTTCCGTCGAGCGTGAGCTCGATGTCTTCCTCATCCTGAGCCGCTGCTGGCGGCAGGTTATCAATCAGCTTTTGGTGCTGCTGTAGCACCTGGGAGAAGATCGTCAGCAGCTCGTGCTGGCAGCGGAGCACCGTTCCGAGATCGCTGCGAATCCCGTGCACCAGTTCGACCAAGTACGATTGCGACACGTTCTGCAGCGATGGCTGCCCATTTTTTGGCCCAAGCTCTTCGTCGTTCACAGTTGCTGCACCCGGTCACTTAGGCCCTAGAAACATTGGTCAATTCTATACGCGGACTTGGGTGTGCGATTTCCGCTTCGTTATCAAACGCAGTCGACACCTCCCCCCCGTGGCATCCCACCCCCACGGTCCCATCAGGGGTCATCGTCGAAGCCCTCTGCGTGGCTCTACGTTCGCCTGCTGCGGTGTGTCCTGCTCAGTCAACGGCCAACCGTCAGTGCCGTACTCGTCCTTCAGCCCGAACTCGTTGACTGTCTTGCGGTGATGGCATGGAACGCAAAGCGGCTGCAGGTTCGCTTCTTCATCCTTGCCGCCACGGAACAGTGAGACGATGTGGTCGACCTCCGTGGCAACAGAAACGAGCCCGAGTGCTTTGCAGATCCTGCAGAGCGGTTCACGCTGCAACAACCGGGCATTGCGAGCGATCAGGCCGCGACCTCTTAGCCGGGTAACGTTGCCTGAGACGGATTGCAAGGGCTGAACCCCTAAAGCGCGACTTGCCTGCGCGGAAGTATGCCCGCCCGGTGTCGCGCCTTTTATAGCATATGTCAACACCATATTGCAGTCCTGCTCAGGGCATCGGCTCGATCCTCACGAACATGCGGGCTGGGCCTTTCGATTGCGTCCAGCTCGGTGCGCCGATGCAGTGCGCAGAATCGTCTGCGACGATTTGATGCTGCACCAGCGAATCGATCAGGCCCTTTCCACCGCCGATCAGGTTGTCGATATCGGCAATCGGTCGCATGCATTGCCTGATGATGCTGATCCGGGCTGACTCATAACTCGGCCGGTCCCAGTATTTCGCCCGCCCTCGAGCTTCAGCAATAAGGTTGTACCAGTTCGCTTGTTGCCGCTGACGAACCCGCCAGTGCATTCGCAGTGTCTTGTTGAGACTCGGCGTAACGCCGTCAATCTCAAACTCTACAACAGAGCCTTTTGATGGCGTCATGCGCGACCCTGGTCAATGGCTCGCGATAGCAACTTGATCCAGCGCAACACGAACCGCGCACCGCTGCGTCGTCTGTTCGAGCGCACGGCAGCTGCCCGTCGAACTTCGATGTTCTGGCTGTAGTACTCGCGATGATATTTGCGCCGCGAGTTGTGCACCCGGCAAGCGTTGGCTGTTTTCCAGATCGCCACGTTGCAGGTCGGACAGCGCTTGATCGGCTTTGGCAACAGCCCGTATTCGGCTCGAAAATCCATTGTCATATCAACCCAACCTGCACCGGCTTTGGCACTTCCTCAAACAACTGCGCGGAATTTTGCGCGACGGCGGGCAAGCTTTGCAGCAGCTTCGCGCACGGCCTGCACGTCGCCCCGGTGCGCCCACAGGTTTGTGACTGCCACCAGGCCGGCCGCAATGCGCCGGGCCTTCAGATCGGCCTGACGCTGGGCGCCAGTCTTAGCGCCTTGGCTCATTTCACCCCCAGCGCATTCTTCATCGCGCCGCTGGCGATCTGGAACAGATTTTCTTCTGTGGCGGTCGGGAACTCCCGGCGAGCGGCTGCCATTATCTTGTTCCAGCCATTCATCATTTCCTGAAGGTCTTGAGCGGTGTTGGTGTTGGTGATCATGTTGCTTGCTCCGTCTGGTTGCTGAATCTATGGCTGAACTATACCGCACCGTTAGCACTAACGCAAGCACTCTTTTAAACTATTTTTAAGGTGTGCCCATAAAGCCGCTCGTGAGCCTGCGCAAATGTGACCGGCTGGCCTGCCGTCTTGCCGCAAACAGTGTCCGTAAGCCCTTCAGACGCTATTAGAGCGGCGGCACGCTTAGCCCTGATGCTAATATCAGTTGTCCCTGAAAACACCCGTACGGCCTTCTCCGGGGCTATGGCGCGCAGTTTGGAAATGAACCATTGTTCAGCCTTCATTTGCCTGAGACCCGGGTCGCTGTTCATCGCGGTACCAAGCTGCCGAGAAGCTTGTCGGCAGTGAGCCTGGCTGGCTTGCGAGACGGGCCGGCGATTGCAGGGAGCGCTTCGCGTGTGTCCTCGGCGTCTATCATCGCTTCGTAGTGCTCGGCGAAGCGCCGCTCGATGAAGTGCAGCTTGTCCTCGTTGCACATCGCAATCGCAACCCACCCGCCAATAGCACGCACAGCCCGCTC
>Ga0163150_10001280_pt1 | contig 43472 bp, 47 predicted proteins | sample OliLakLV19P2IB_FD_148628 | JGI IMG/M metagenome (GOLD analysis project Ga0163150, IMG submission 148628) | Freshwater microbial mat bacterial communities from Lake Vanda, McMurdo Dry Valleys, Antarctica - Oligotrophic Lake LV.19.P2.IB | ecosystem: Environmental > Aquatic > Freshwater > Lake >... | reverse complement strand
TATTTAATCTGTGTATAAGTAAGGGGATATGCTGAGGAAAAACTGCTATAATTATCTCGTATTATGGCTACTTACCCTCGCACACAAACCATTGTAACTTTTATGGTATGCGCAGTTATTATTACTGGTGTAGCCACCTATGTATACGGCGGATCATTAGCTTCTATTATAAATAAAAAAGGTTCAAGCATAGCCATTGTTTCTGGTATAGCAACTTCTACTGATCAACTCGTAGAAACTGCGAGTTGGAAAGAAACATTCTTTAATGTAACTGATGCCAGTGATAAAAAGTACGAAACTTCATCTGCTGCAAACGTATCAGCTGGTTCAGAGACCGAGAAAATAACCGCAACAGATATTTTTGGTCGTGAATTCTTTTCAAAATATATGACATTGCGCAAAACGGGCATGATTTCAAATGCAGATGCAAGAGATGCTTTGGTCGATCAGATTATAGAAAGTGGACAATTGATTACCGATGGTCCGAAAGTATATACCATGGCCGATCTCAATATTGTAGCCGTAGAAAGTAATGCAACTCGTGAGACATATGCCAATGCGGTGGCATATACTATGATATCTAATCAACCAGCCGAACATGAGGGAGTAATTGCCAAAGAAGCCTTGGAAACAGGGAATAATGAAAGATTAGTGGATATAGATCCAAATATTGCGGCATATAGCATAGTTCGTTCGGATCTACTGGCAATACCTGTACCTTTTTCTGCGGCACAATATCATTTGAAATTGGTCAACGGAATGAGTGAAGCGGTAGCAAATGCTGTTTCTCTTCGTAACACTCTGACTGATCCACTCCAAACACTTGCCACACTATCACGATATCAAATAACAGAAAAAAATGTATTTGATACGGTCGTTAATTTACGTAATTATTTCAATAATTACGGTATTACATTCCTTCCTGCTGATATTGCTTACAGTGTATTTTCATTAAAATAATATGTTTCCTTATTTTATTCCTGCAAAAAAAATCATAACTACTATATTAATAATGGTTATGATTTTTCCTGTGTTTGCACGAACCACTTATGCACAATTCGTAGTTTCTGATGTAGGTAACACCGTTCAAGGCGTACTTCAAGTAGTACAAGGAAGTGCTCAGTCATTTTTGCAAAACTCTTTGGTATATAAGGAATACGTGCTGGACTTGCTATTGAATCTTGTTGCCAAGCAACTTATTAGCTCAATGACACAAAGTATCGTAAATTGGATCAATTCTGGCTTTAATGGAAGTCCGGCTTTTCTCACTGATCCTGGTGCCTTCTTTTTGGATGCTGCAGACCAAGTGACGGGTGCAATGCTTGATCAAGATGGGCCATTGGCTTCACTTTGTACACCATTTAGTTTTGATATACGCCTTTCATTGGCACTCCAGATTTCCAGTCGTGCCCGTCAACGCTATACCTGTACATTGGGTACAATCATTCAAAATACCCGCGATGCGGCTGCGCGTGGAATAACCATCAACGGATTTATGGCAGGAGATTTCTCTCAAGGTGGATGGCCAGCATTTCTCGCTCTCTCAACGGAACCTCAAAACAATTATTCAAGTGCTTACCTCTATGCACATAGCGATCTATTGTCACGAATTGCCCAAAAAGAAGCTACGATCCATATCGATCTCAACCGTGGTCGAGGATTTATGTCATGGAAAAAATGTGAAGATGTCACCGATTCAATCGGAGCAGGAGGAACTCTGACGAGTCCTCAGGATGATGCCCAACTTAATCAATTTGGTAATCAAAACGTACAAACTGGCAAAACTGAAGATGGGGAAGATAACAGTCTCAAGAAGACTACAGATAAAAAAACCGGTATTGTAAAATATGAGCGATGCAAAACAGAAACTCCTGGTTCACTTATTGAAAATACGTTGGCTAATCAACTAGGAAGTGGTGTACGTCAACTCGAATTGGCTGATGAGATAAATGAGATAGCAGGGGCATTAGTAAACCAACTAGTCACGGCAATTCTCACTACAGGCCTCAATGCCGCAAGTAACAGTTCAAGCGGAGGACCATCAACAGTTAATAAGATTTTGAGTGAAAATACCAAATCTGTCGCTCAAGTACAAAAACTTGGAAAAGAGTTGGCGAATGATATAAAACCATATCTGAGTCGAGATCAGGATGTCGTTGATACCTATAAAAAGGCAGTAGTAATTGCACAGAATACCGAAGCAAAATTCGTTGCAGTACGCACCTGCTGGCTACAAAAAGGTCTTCCTGTGCAAACGGCTCAGACTGATGCAATCATTGCCGAAAAAGTCACTCCATTCGTCAGTGATATTACTTTCAAATTACAAGAAGCATCAACTACTCTCGAAACACTCTTAGAACTACAGCGTGCAGCTTTAACTGCAACTACTATCGCAGAACTTCAACCAGTATCCGAAGCATTCTCCGATTTGCTCCGACGACAGGAACTCCGTACTGCTTCAGACCAACAAAATGCAAAAGATGCACTCAAGGACACACGCAGGGATGCACCTGATCTTAATACTGAAGCGGCACAGTTACTGAAGGTGTGTGAAGCATACTTTACTCCATCAAACCAATGAAGAATTTCTACTTAAAAATTTCTGCTATATGCCTAATCGTTCTCGGAACATGGTTTTTGGATACACAATTAGCACATGCACAAGCAATCGTCACTAAAATTCTCGGTATCGACGGTATTGCGGTAATGATTGCACAGGGTTTGGCCAATATACTGAATATATTTCAAATGATTGCAGCGTGGATATTGGCAATGGCAGGTTTTCTGTTGAACTTCTCTATCAACTTAACCTTGCAAATGAAGTTGTTCTTGGAACAGACTCCTGCAGTTTATATAACATGGAAAGCACTACGCGATATCAGTGGATTATTCATCATTTTCTTTCTATTATTTGCCGCGATAAAGCTTATTCTCAGTATTCAAGATGCAAAATTTGGCGGTCTGATCAAAAATATTGTCATTGCAGGAGTGCTCATCAACTTCAGCTTCTTCTTCACCAGTCTCGGTATCGATGTTTCAAATATCGTTTCGATTCAACTCTACAATGCTATCGCGCCAGCTAATAGTCTTAATGACAAAAACTTAAGTCCTGCGGGCATAGTCAATAATATCAAAGACGGTGGGCTCTCGGATATCTTTATGAAATCACTCCAGATTCCCGCACTATATGACACAAATAAAAATATCACTCCAGCAGGGCAAGTAGCTGCTGCGGGCGGAGCATGGACAGCACCAATCAAAATCATATTGATTGGAAGCGCCTCGATTATCATTATGCTTACTGCGGCTCTCAGTTTTGCAGCAGCATCTTTGGCATTCATCATTCGTTTCGTAGTGCTTATTTTCCTGCTGGCTTTTTCACCGATCTGGTTTGCATCACGTATTCTTCCTGGAATAAGTACCTATGCCACAAAATGGACAGATGCTTATAAGAGTATGTTGCTATTCATGCCAGTTTATTTACTTTTGATGTATTTGGCTATGAATATACTCACCACTAGTTCATTCCTGACAGGTGGTGACCTTGCTACCGCTGCAGCTACTATCGTCGCAGGAGAAGCAGTTTGGTATTCGAGTATTCTGACAATTGCAATCAATGCGGTGATCGTTATAATCCTTCTTAATTTTCCTCTAGTTGCAGCTATTAGTATCGGAGGAAGTGCGGTAAAATTTATCAATACTGACAAATTAGGTGCAGCGGGTATGTGGAGAGGTGTACGCAATAATACAGTAGGAGCAACTGGTACCCGTATCATTGGAGGCTTGGCAAGTGGTTTGGATAAAAAAATTGGAGGAACTCGCTTAGGAAATACGATCATTGCCAGAAATATTCGTTCGGCTACGACAGGCGCCTCAGCGAAAGCAAAGTTTGGTACTTCTCAATCTTATGAAGATATAAAAAAATTGAATAAAGATGTTAAAAAGAAGAACACTGAGATAGTAAGAAACATTGAATTCCGAGGTGCATTAAAAGACATTAAGGCTGGAAAAATTCCAGCTGGTGGAATTTATGCGATTAAAGATTCACTTGGCAAAATGTCTGAAAAACAAAGAACGTCTCTTAGTAAAGAAGATCTTACAAATCCTGATGTGGTACGTTATCTCAAAAAAGGAGACTATGAGGCTATCAAGAAATCTGACGATATCATCTTCTCGGATGATGATAAGATGGAGATTAATGATGCTCGAAAGAAGCTCTTTGAATCAGCTGTTACAACAGGAATTCCTGATATAATTAAACATATGATGAAAGAGTATGATGGGAATGATCTTATTAAGATGTCAGCATTGTTAACTGACCCAAATATACTTCCATTCTTTACACAAGGACAACTCAAAGTTATTGGAGACAATGCAACAGGTTCAACCAAGACAGATATTAAAAATGCTGTATTTGCTGCAGTAACCGCAGGAGTAACCATACCAACAGAAGGGTGGTTAAGGGACCAACATAAGCGAGGAAACTGGTAAAATAAACATATATGAATAACATTCCACAAGAAATAAAAGACTTTTCTGAATCAGCGGATCTATTTGATATTTGTGAAAAAATTGGAAAAGACAATAACCTCATGATTGACCAGATAGGAAATCTCGATGCTCAAGTTAGAGCCGTGCTGAGAGGTTTCGTTCATTCAAAAGATTTTACTAAAAAAATTGAAGTTGCTGTAGAAATTGATACGAAACTTGCTTCTAAAATAACAGAGGAAATAAATAAACAAGTATTTCAACTTATAAAAGTAAAAATGCAGGAATCAACCCCTCCCAACACCAACAACTCTGACCTTGAAAAAATAGGGGAATTTACCATTGAAGAAGAAAATGCACCTCTCCATCATCCTGAACCAGAAACTTATACTGAACCGCTTGTAGATCACCTTCTTTCTCGACCAACATACATTCCACATGAGAAAGTTCTGGCGGTTCCAGTGGTACCAATTGCTTCAGTAAAGCCTGTAGAACTGATCAAAAAACCAAGTGGACCAGATCTCTACAGGGAACCAATAGAATAACAGTGTGGTGTGAGGTATAATACTAGTGATGCGCTTTCAAGTTCCTCAATTTATTGAAGTCGAAGATAAGATCTTTGGCCCACTCACTCTCAAACAGTTTATTTACTTGGCTGGTGGTGGTGGATTATCGTTTCTGGTATATGTTCTCCTCAAAAGTTTTGTTCTATCATTTATTCCTGTTGTTCTGATTTTGGCTATTTCGAGTGCATTGGCTTTTTACAAGCTTCATAACAGATCTTTCATAACGATAGCCGAAGCTGCTTTCAAATATTATACCAATGCCAAACTCTATATTTGGAAAAAACAAGACAAGATCAGACCAGTTGACACTCGAGGCGCTATCAAGGATGCAAAAACATATGCGTCAGTCATGGTTCCAAAGATCTCAGACAGTAAACTCAAAGATATGACATGGAGTTTGGATATCAAAGAAAGTTTATATTCAAATCGCAATCAAAAATAATATGTCAACTCAAACCAAATCAACTCAAGACTTTGTTCCTATCCAGGAAATTCGTGATGGTGTTATCACCCTTAAGAACGGGGGAATGCGTGCTATTATCTTGGCATCATCATTAAACTTTGCACTCAAATCTTCCGATGAGCAGAATTCCATCATGATGCAATTCCAAAACTTCCTCAATTCATTAGATTTTTCAATTCAAATATTCGTACAATCAAAGAAACTTGATATCAGGCCATATATTGCACTTCTTGAGGGACAGTACAAAGATCAGCTTACTGAATTGATGAAAATCCAAGTACGTGAATATATCGAATTCATCAAAACATTCGTAGAGAATACCAATATCATGTCCAAGAGTTTCTTTGTGGTAATTCCGTACGATCCGCCACTTCTAACTGCCAGCAAGAACCCTATCACCAAAGCATTCGGGAGTAAAAAAAGTGCTGAGGAACAAGCAGGAACAGCTGATGATAAATTTCAGGAATATCGAAGCCAACTTGAACAACGAGTATCAGTCGTTGAACAAGGATTGGTACGTTGTGGAGTCCGTACTGCAGAACTTGGAACCGAAGAAGTGGTAGAATTGTTCTATAAAATCTTCAACCCTGGAGAAACTGAGAAACCTATTCAAATCACATAGTATTATGTCTATATTCTCCAAATTACTTGGTAAAAAAGAATCCTCACCAATCATCTCTGTACTTCCAGAGGAGATATATCAAGCAGGCGTCCTTGAATTAAAGGATGTTATTGCTCCTTCTGCCCTAAAAGTCACTTCCAAAGATATCAACTTGGGAGAAAAAGTTGGTCGCACACTCTTTGTCATATCATATCCACGATTTCTTGATGAAAGTTGGTTCGCTCCTATTATTAACCTCGATAAAGTATTTAATGTTTCTATATTTATACATCCAATCGATACTGCAAAAATTCTTCGTCATTTCCAAAAGAAAGTTGCCGAAATTCAAAGTCAAGTTTTTCGTAGGGAACAGAAGGGTCTGGTACGTGATCCTGCACTTGATACTGCTTATCAAGATCTGGAAGCACTTCGAGATCAACTTATGCAGGCACAGGAGCACTTGTTTGACGTTGGTGTCTACATAACTCTCTTTGCAGACAACGAAAACGAGCTCGATAAGCTCGAATCGGAAATAAAATCTATTCTCGAATCAAGACTTGTCTACGTAAAACCAGCTCTTTTCCAACAGGAACAAGGTTTCAAAAGTGTCATGCCTATAGGTGATGATCAGCTAGCCGTACATTCAAAACTAAACTCTTCACCACTTTCAAGTATTTTCCCTTTTGTTTCTTTCGATCTAACTTCCGACAAAGGTATTCTTTACGGTATAAATCGTCACAATTCCTCATTGGTATTGTTCGACCGATTCCTCTTGGGCAATTACAATTCTGTCACATTCGCAGTAGCTGGTGCAGGTAAGTCCTACTGTACCAAACTCGAAATCCTTAGAACTTTAATGTTTGATACTGATGTTATCGTTATCGACCCAGAAAATGAGTATGCATACATGGCCGAAGCAACCGGAGGAAAATATTTCAATATTTCTCTTAACTCTGAACACCATATCAATCCGTTTGATCTACCGATACCTCGTGAAGATGAATCAACAGCTGATATTCTTCGTTCTAATACTATTAACCTAGTTGGTCTTTTTCGTATTATGCTTGGAGGATTATCCCAAGAAGAAGACTCAATCATTGATCGTGCAATCAGTGAAACCTATGCATTGAAAGATATTACCCCTGAATCCGATTTCAGAAATGTAGAACCACCATTATTATCAGATTTTGAATTAGTTTTGGCAGGTATGGAAGGGGCTGAGTCACTTGTTGAACGATTGGCAAAATATACAAAGGGAACATGGTCTGGTTTCATCAATCGTCCATCAAACGTCGATATCAACAAAAAATTCGTAGTCTTTTCTCTCCGCGACATGGAAGACGAACTCAAGCCAGTTGCGATGTATATCGTTACACACTATATATGGAATGCCGTACGTAAAAACCTCAAAAAGAGATTGTTGGTAATCGATGAGGCATGGTGGATGATGAAATCAGAAGATACCGCTTCATTTCTTTTTAGTATGGCAAAACGAGGCCGTAAATATTTCCTTGGATTAATGACGATTACACAAGACGTAGGGGACTTCCTAAACTCTCCTTATGGTTTACCAATTGTTACCAACTCTTCCATTCAGATCTTGCTCAAACAATCTCCCGCCGTTATCGATAGTGTCCAAAAGACATTCAACCTTACGGATGAAGAAAAATACCTACTCCTTGAATCAGATGTAGGGGAGGGTATGTTCTTTGTCGGACTCAAACATGTCGCAATCAAGATTGTCGCTTCTTATACCGAAGATCAGATCATTACTACAAACCCAGCTCAAGTGATGCAAATACAACAAGCAAAGAAGGAATTGGAAAAGGTAGGATAGGAGACTTCTCTCATATTCTCATAGGAACCGGAGTGGTCATCCTCGCGAATTATCTTTGTCATCCCCACAAATTATCTGTGTCATCCTCGCGAATTATCTTTGTCATCCCCGCGAATTATCTGTGTCATCCTCGCGAAAGCGGGGATCCATGATTAAACCATGAAAGCGAAAGATCTTTCCATTGAGGATTATCCTTTTCTATAAGTTCAATCTTCCATCTGCGATTCCATTTCTTAAGTTGTTTTTCTCTTTGAAGAGCTGCGTGAATATCTTCGGTCTGTTCATAATATACGAGTGTGTGTATCTTATATTTTGAAGTAAATCCTTTTACAAGACTCTTTTTATGTTCAAAGATGCGACGCTCGAGATTGTTTGTTACCCCTACATATAACGTACCGTTGGGTTGATTCGCTAGAATATAAACATAATAACTATTCATCGTGTAACAATTCTACACTATCGTAACGTGACCTTGGATCCCCGCTTTCGCGAGGATGACACAGATAATTCGCGAGGATGACACAGGGAAACAAGAAGGATGGCAAAGATACTCACTGTCTAGGAAAAGAGGTACCTTACAGATGGCAAAGATACTCACTGTCTAGGAAAAGAGGTACCTTACAGATGGCAAAAATACTCACTGTCTAGGAAAAGAGGTACCTTACAGATGATACTGGAAAGCGAGGATGACAAAGAGAAATGCTATACTGTACTTTATGAATTCATCCCCTAAAAAAATAGGTTTTCTGGCTATATGTATACTCATTTTTGTCGCAATAGTGATGGACTTACTGACTCTTATACCGTTCATAGGTGGTTTTATAGGTGCTGTTTTTTGGATAGGTGTTGGTGTATTTTTATGGTCTAAAGGTTTTGGATTTTTTAACTTCCGCAGGGCTGCACCTATGGTTATTTCGATGGTAGCGGAGATCATCCCCGCAGTACAAGCTCTACCAACTATCTTAGCTGGAACTGTCGCCATCATCTTCATCATAAAAGTCCAAGAAAAAACCGGCTTGTCTTTGAATACTCTGTCCAATCATCCATTGAATCAAAATGGCACTCGAATGCCTACTGCAAATCTAGAAAAACCTTCAACGAATCGAAATGTTAACAATCAACCTTTGATAGTAGACGGTATACGCGCTCCACAGAAATAGCGCGGTGAATGCAATACCATATGATACAATATACGTATGTTACGTAAGATTGCTTCTTATATTTTTCTGATACTTATCATATATACACTTGCCGCTTCTTCGGTATCGGCCCAAGGTATTTCCATTACTCCTCGTCTTGAACTTTCCTTATCGAGTAATAACCCTATACCTGGACAAACAATCACTATTACTGTTCGAAGTTACAATGAAGACGTAAGTTCCGCGACAATTATCTGGAATATCGATGGTAAAGAGATAAAAAGAGGGGTAGGAGCAACGACAGTCGAGATAAAAGCACCTACTCTAGGAAAACAAAATGTTATCACTGCAACAGCAATCATTTCAACTGGTGGACAGGTGAGTGGCGACATTACCGTAGGTTCAGGATCAGTTGATCTTATTGTCGAATCCGATGGATACGTTCCACCTCTGTTTCCAGGAAAAATAGCTCCTTCATTTCAAAATAGTGTAAAAATCATTGCTATTCCACATTTAGGTAATACAGCCGGTGTGGAATATGATTCAAAAAATTTAATCTATGAATGGCAGAGAAATTATATAGCTATTGAAGACCAATCCGGATACGGAAAACGTTCAGTTACCATAGAAGGCGCTTCTATTCCACGACCATATATTATAAGTGTGACAGTGCGATCACGAGACGGTATAGCAGTAACCAAAGGATACATCAACATATCTCCCCAAGTTCCAACGCTTACATTCTATGTAGACGATCCTTTATATGGTCCACTTTTTAATAAAGCCGTGATTAGTCAACTCAATCTTGGTACGCAACGTGAAAGTTCCGTGCTCGCTATTCCATTTGGTTTTAATAAACCACAAAATGGTGTTGGAAATCTTTCATATCAATGGACAATAAATGGCTCATTGCGATCCGATCTGTTCGCTAATCAAGCTATTATCCTACGTGCACCAGACGAATCCGCTGGTTTATCACGGATAGGATTAACGATTCAGAATAGTCGCGATATTTTACAAGGAGCACTCGGAGGATTCATGGTTTCATTCTCCGCACCAAACAAAAATTCATCAACCACTTTCTAAATTTATGAAAAAAATACTCATCATTTCAGCCATAGTACTTAGCTCAACTTTCCCAATATATGCACAAAGTACTGGTAGTAGTAATACAAACAATCCAAAAAACAATGCTGTTCCAACCTATACATTATTGGAACCTCTTCCATGTGTCCCAAATGCTAAACCAGCAGTCGATGATCCGTGTACCCGAGTAGGAGCAATTCAAGATAAACTCAATTTCAAATACTATGTTCAATATATGTTCAATTTACTTATTGCATTAGCCGCAGTCGCATCGGTATTCATGATCGTCTACGGAGGACTTCAGTATATGAGTACAGATTCATGGCAAGGGAAGAATGACGGTTTGAGCAAAGCAAGAAATGCCCTTCTTGGATTAGTTCTGGTATTAACTTCCTTTATTATCCTTCGTACCATTGATCCACGACTCGTAGCCATACCGAGCACTCTGGTACCCCCACTTAATATACAGTATGAAAGTGTTAATTCTGGAATTTTCGGACAAATCGAGCAAGATTACACATATTACAGAAATCAGACAAATAGTATTGCTGCGCAAAGAATACAAATAAATACTGAACTTGAAAAGGTGCAGCGGGAGTTGTCAGCTTCGGAATCAGAACGTGGAGCACTTTTATATGAAAAAAAAATATCAGCCACCGATCCTCGAGTTGTTGCGCTTGATCAAAAAATTCTTCAGCAGAAAAATACCGTACTAACACAAAAAGCAGAGGCGGTATTAAAAAATGGTCAGGCAGCTATTGTTGCTTCAATTCATCAATATACAGGAAGTCTCGACCTAGAAGAAGAAATTACTCCTGCGTGGCTTCCGGATATACAAAGGGCAAGAGAGGGGTCTACTAAATTTTATAAAGATGCAGTAATAGCCTTGGACAATCTTGCGGTAGAAAGCGCTGCCCTCAATCAAAAATTTGAGAAGGAAGCTCTCTTTATTAATAAACAAAAAGAATTGGATGCGACGTATTATCCTATATACGGTGACTTACTGCTGATGGAAAATTCATTACTTTCGGGAACTGGCGATATTGATGGTCAAGCTACCAAAGCATTGGCTGATATACAACAAGTAGAGAAAGTGATTATTCCAAAGATACTAGATCTTGAAAAGAAAGTAGCATTACAAAACAAATATGAACAAATAGTGAATTTAATTGTTGATCGAATAAATAGATCTAAAAATATCCAAAACTTCAGAAATAATCCTAGAATGTAAGAAATAATCATTATGAATACCTCATCATCAAAAAAAATTTGGATCATTATAACTCTTCTTATTGTGTTGATATTAGGAGGTTTTGGGTATTGGTATTTTTTTATGCAGAATTCATCTGCCTCTCAAATCATTAGTGCAGTTACTAAACCCATCTTTGAACCTTTTGGAAGAACTCCGACAGGAAACCAACCTTCACAACCAAATAATGAGTTTACGGAACCAACCCCAACTTCAACGACTCCACTAGTTGTTATTCCTGCATTACGACTCCTCAGCGATGCTCCTGTCGGGGGATATGGAGCAAGTACCACCGCAAGCACGACGGCGGTACGTTGGATTGATCGGGGACGAGGAAATGTATATGAGGCACGAAATAATTCACTCTCTATTACTGCTATATCAAACACGATCCTACCTCAAACCTATTCAAGTCTTTGGAATAAAAACTTAACTGCGTTTATAGGATCTCTTTTAGAGAGTGGTGCAGAAAAATCAACCACGGTATATACAGAAATTAAACCTCAAGTGACTTCTATACTTGCAGCTACCGGCACTGCATCAGGAGCAGGAGCACGTACACCCTTTGAACTCAAAGGTAAAAATCTTCCATCAAACATAATTACCTATGCAATATCACCAAAAAAAGATCAGATTTTTATGTTGATCAATGAAAGCGGTGTTGCTGTTGGATACGTTGCTACATTTGCCGGCACATCAATCACTCGTATATTTGATACTCCTGCAACACAACTGACAGCGGAATGGCCTGAGGAGAGTACAATTGCCCTCACTACCAATGGAGCAGCTGATCAAGGAGGTTTTCTCTATTTCGTTAGTCCTAAAACAGGTGTATGGAAAAAGATTCTTGGCCCTGTTCTCGGTTTAAGCACCAAAGTAAGTCGTGATGCGAAATACGTAGCAGCCTCTTTTTCTGGAAGTGATCGAGGTATATTTATGAGTATATACAGTATCGCAACAGGAAAAATTACCGATTCACCACTTCGTACCTTGGCAGAAAAATGTCTCTGGGGATCTTTCTACAAAAATATACTGTACTGCGGCGTTCCAACACAACGAGACACTGCTTCATATCCAGATGATTGGTACAAGGGCAAAGTCTCTTTTACAGATTCTCTCTGGCAAATGAACATAACTACAGAAGAAGTTACCTCTATTTATTCTCTCCTCGAACAAGCAGACCGACCTATCGACGCTATCAACCTACAGATCGATGATCGTGACGACTATCTCTTCTTTATGAATAAGAATGATCTATCACTTTGGTCACTGGACTTGGTATCAACTAATTAATTTAGTTGCGATCTTCTTTTTGTACTGATTACTTATATAAAGTTCTTGAGCCAATGTAAAAAGTGTACTGGTAGACCAATAGATGGCAATGATGGCGGCAGCCTGAGGAAACTGACTTGGAATCAACCAATATGTAGAAACAAATGCTAGAACAGGAAGCACCAACTTCATCTGTTTACCCATGGAACTCGCTAGTTGAGTGGGGAAGTCTGCAACCGCAGCCTCGGATGCAGAAAGTTTCTTTTGCTGACGCATCGCTGGTGAGTAATGAATCTGAAAGAATTGAATAATTCCAGTTATAAGAGAGAGGAAGAAGCTTTTATGTGATAGATCAATAAGACCAAGGAAATTAATTTTTTCTGAAATTATAGGAGCTGAGATAAAACTATAAAGAAAGTCAGGGTTAACCTCCGGTATAATCTTATAAAATACCGAAATAATAGCTAGTAATATAGGAAGTTGAATAAAAAGCAATAAAATACCGGAAAAAGGGCGTATACCTCGAGACTTATAGAGTTCCATAACTTTTACTGCTTGAACCTGACGATCAGTGGCATACTCTTTTTTGATTTTTACCATGTCCGGCTCTACTTCTTTCATGCGAATCTGCGTCAAAATAGAAGATTTTGAAAGAGGAAAAAGGATAAATTTTACAATAACAGTGAAAATAATAACCGCAACACCAATATCAATCCAAGGTAATAAATCAATAATACCAACAAGGCCATTATAGAGTGGGGTGAAAATAAATGTATGATACATATAGGAGCTAAATATACACCTTTTACGTTTACATATCCAATAATTACCGAGATATTTTTGCTTTTATAAGCAAATTCTTGATATCCATTTCAATATTCTTAGAATCGGCATTGATAGCGGTAGTTTTAGCTAACACTGCAATCGTATATCCAGGAATAATATGTGAATATATCTTTTGTACAGCTTCATATATTTTTCTTTTGATTTTATTTCTTCCTGTAGCCGTCTTTACTACTTTTACAGGAACAATAGCTGCTATACGACTATGTGTAGGGGTATTTTGGATATAACGTAAAATAAAAAGGGGAGAGTGAGCCACTCGTCCCTTTTCCATAACATTCTTAACATCATTGGATGAAAGCCTTTTAGAGCTTGGAAGCATACAGTAAACCTTAAACAGCTAAGCGCTTGCGACCTTTGGCACGACGACGTGCAATTGCTTTGCGACCAGGAGTAGTTTTCATGCGCACACGAAAACCGTGACTCTTCGCTCGCTTACGCTTTTTTGGTTGATACGTGACTGACATGTATAGAATATTACATTATTTACTCTAAAAGGCAAGATTGATAGTGTAGAAGTACCTGTCCCCAACTTATCAACATATTTTAAAGTCTTCCACAAGTTTGCAGAACTATAAACAGGTATATACTTATAAGAAATTTCTATCTATGCATGACTATTCAAAAATGTGGCAAACAGCTCTTATCGAAATCGAAACTACTGTATCGCAAGCTAATTTTTCAACATGGTTCAAAGAGACACGCATTATTCGTGAAGAAGAAGGGGTTATATATCTCGGTGTTCCAAATTCATTTACCCAAGAATGGCTTGTAAAAAAATTCCATAATTCTATTTTACGTATTCTTCGTGAGGCAAATGAACAAGTTAGAGCCTTAGAATACGTTATTGAAAAGGAAAGTGGTTCAAAAAGTGATAGTTCTCGCAATAAAAAACCTACGATGATGCCTACGATGGCTATGCCATTACAGGATTTTTATATAAACAAAGAAGATAATCTAAATCCTCGCTATACTTTCGAAAATTTTGTTGTTGGACCATTCAACGAACTCGCTCATGCGGCATCTCAAACCGTTATTAAGGGCCCTGGGCAGACTTATAATCCACTTTTGGTCTATGGAGGCCCTGGTCGTGGTAAAACCCACCTCATTCAAGCAATCGGCAATCAGATTAAAGCTGCTTTTCCTAATAAAAAAGTTTTTTATCTTACATCGGAACGTTTTGGTTCTGAATTTTTAAGTGCTCTTCAAGAAGGAAAGGCTCAGGCTTTCAAAGATAAGTATCGTAAATACGATGTAGTCATCATGGACGACGTACAATTCTTCTCAAGTAAAGAGAAGTTCCAAGAAGAGTTCTTCCATCTCTTCAACACATTCAAAGATACTGGTCGTCAGCTCATTTTCTCATCAGATAAACATCCAAATGTCATTCCTGGCCTCGAAGAACGTGTTCGAAGTCGTTTCAATGCAGGAATGTCAGTAGATATACCAGAACCAGACCAAGAATCTCGCGTGGCTATCGTGCGAACAAAGTGTGCTATTCACAATATCACACTCTCTCCAGAACTTATGGAGTTTCTAGCTTCAACAATCAAAGACAATATTCGTGAGATTGAAGGTGTGGTCAATATTGTTGCTTGCCAAACACAACTTAAGAACAGAGAACTCAATATCAATGAAATAAAGAATATTCTTAAAAATAATACCCGTCCTAAAAAAATGATGTCGGTAAAAGAAATAGTAAAAATTGTTTCTGATTTTTATAATATCGATGAAAAAAGCATATACAATAAAACTCGTCGTAAAGAGATCGTACGTCCACGCCAAATGGTTATGTATCTATTACGTGAAGACTTTGGCATCTCTTTTCCTTCAATTGGGGAAAAGTTGGGAGGAAGAGACCATACTACTGTAATTCATTCATACGAAAAAGTTAAAGCTGAGCTTAAAACTGACACCATTCTTACCCAAGAAGTAACTGAACTCCGATCTATGATTTAACCTGTGGAAAAGTCATATTAAGAATGTATAAAATATATGAAATCAATTTCTACCCACATCTTCATAAAAATATCCTCTGGTTTATCCTTATACGCTTTCCTTAAAAATGCTTTTGGCTACGGCATTTTAATAACTTATCCACATTTCCACACCCTTAATAATAGAAGTTTTTTGTTTAATTAATATATATCATGAAAATTGAAATCCAAACAAAGAAGCTTAAAGAAGCTATAACTCTTACTGAAAAAATATCAGGTAAGCATGTAACATTACCCGTCCTCTCATGTGTATTATGTGAAGTAAAGAAAGGGGAAGTAGTTTTTCGAGCTACGAACTTAGATGTTGGTATAGAAGTTACGGTGCCAGCGAAAGTTGAAGGGGAAGGATCGGTCGCAATACCTGCTCATATTATTGCTTCACTCATTTCTCAATTACCTGATCAAAATCCTACTATTAAACTCGAACTATCCTCGGGAAATATCATCGTTTCATCTGCAAAATCAAAAGGTATTATAAAAACGGTAGCCACAGAGGATTTTCCAAGCATTCCTCGTATTATCGAAGATTCTATTTCAGTTTCTACAGATCTTTTTATAAAAGGACTCAGATCGGTAGGGTACAGTGCATCTGTATCAAATGTAAAACCAGAACTATCTAGTGTATATGTATATAGTGATGAAGAAAATGTGGTATTTGCTGCTACAGACTCATTTCGTTTAGCGGAAAGAAAAATAAAAGCTCCAGGAGCAATTACTACAGGGGATATCCTTATTCCATTTAAAAATATTTCTGATCTTATTCGTACCCTTGAAGGAATGGGAAGTACGGTACATATGCGTGCCAATAAGAATCTTATATCGTTTGAGGCTAATGGAGTGTATATTGTTTCGCGTATAACAGACGGAGTATTTCCTGATTATCGACAAATTATTCCAAAAAGTTTTATTGCTGAAGCGGTTGTTTTAAAACAGGATATTCTGAATAGTCTTAAAATATCAAACATTTTCTCTGATAAGTTTAATCAGATCAAATTGATAGTTGACCCTAAGAATAAAATAATGGAGATTCAAACTAAAAATGGAGATGTTGGAGAGAATAGCACTGTTATAGATGCTGCACTTACGGGGGAAAGAGTGGAGATTAATTTTAATTGTAAATATATAGCTGATTGTTTCCAATCAATTGATTCAGATAGTGTTTCTTTCCAAATAAGTGGACCAAATCGTCCTATGGTTATTCGTCCTGTTTCTGGTGATCAGAACTTCATGTATCTTGCGATGCCGAATCGTTAATAACAATTATATGCGTAGTATAGGTGAATTTTTTAAGAGAATAAAAAATACCCAAGCAAGTGGTTTTTTTCTCCAATCAGCGATTGGAGAAATAGTGAAAAAAATAACCAATGTAAATATTCCTCCAGAGTCTATAAAAATATCCTCATCCAAAGTTATTTTGAATGGTATTAGTCAAACAGCAAGAAGTGAGATATTTATAAAGCGTGAAGCAATTCTTAAGGAGATTAATAATGTAGCAGGAAAAGTAAAAATTACTGAGATTAGGTAATATTATTTTATTTGGAATTCAACAGTTGCTTCTCCTTTGTTGTAGACAACGTCATATACTTTAACTAAGAGGGTATTTTTTTCACTCAAACCTCCTACATCATTTGGTATAAATGAAAAATTGAGAGGATCTCTTTCTGCAGTTAAGACATATTTACCGTTGAGATATACCTCTGTCTTGAGAGGGCGCTGTGTGCCGGTAGATCGGAGTCTGACATTGAGCAAGACGTGGCTATCAAGTGTTGTGGTAGTAATTGGTGAAATAATACTAATGTTGACTGATTTGCCAGCAACGTGAACATCATCCTTCTGGGTTGGTATTGTGGTTGAAGAAGTTTCTGAAAAACCTGGATTGTCTTTCTTCCATGTATTAAACCATTTTTGTATACCATATTCCCAATATTCGTATTGGGGATCTTGATAAGGATTTTTAGGACTTGGGCCATTTGGATCATCTTTATTGAGCCAATGGAGAATAGTATGTACGCTATTTATAACAACTTCCTTACGTGTTTCGAATGGAGTATATTCAGTAGCTAATTTACCCGATACAGTATCGATCCAATATGAGACACCACCTTGCCAGATTCCGTGGAGCACTGGTTTATTTTCTGTAATTGGAGGAGGTGGAGCCTTGAAATTCTCGCGAGGCATATCTGCGACTGCTTGGGACATAAATGCTCCCCATACTGGAGAGATGATTAGACCAGCCACATTGCGATGCATTGAAGTATTATCGTTTTTTCCAGCCCAAGCACCCACTACTAGGTTTGGAGTGTATCCCAGTGTCCATACGTCACGGTAGTCATTTGTGGTACCTGTTTTGATCGCTACTTGTCGTCCAATGGAGTCGGCAATTGGTTTGAGACTGTCCATACGCACCATATTATCAGAAAGAATATCAGATATTTGGCGGGTAATGTCACTTGGCATCGCTTGTGACGGACGGGCCATGGCTTTTTCGAGAGCAATCTCTTCGTCCCATATTTCTAATACAGAACGATAGGGATTACGGATACCATCGTTTGCAAAGACGCCGTATGCACTCGTAAGTTCAAGTAAAGAAACCTCGCCACCTCCAAGCACTAGCGTTAATCCATAACGATCAGGATCGGTGAAAGTGGTAATACCCATATCTTTGGCAGTTTGAAGAGCCTTACTGATGCCTATGAGGTAGAGAGCCTTAACTGCTGGAATATTACGGGAATGAGCTAAAGCCGTACGAACAGTCATTGGGCCGGGAAATTTACTATCGTATTCTTCGGGAGAATAGCAGACCTTTTTTGGATCATCATTTACATTTTTTGGTTTACCATCGACCGTACAAAGTGTAGAGAATTCCGTTTCTACGTCAAAAAGTATTGTATCTGGTGTATAGCCTTTTTCAAATAATCCTGCATATACAAATGGTTTGAAAGTTGAACCTGGTTGACGTTTGGCTAGGGTGACATTAAAGTTTCCATCGATTATTGGATCAAAATAATCACGAGAACCTACCATTGCCAGAATATCACCAGTTTTTGGATCGATAGCAACCATTGCGGTATTGCTGGCATTGAAGTTTGATTCGAGTGAAGGAGAGAATTTGGTAATAGTACCCTGAGCTTTTTCCTGCATAGAATAATCGAGTGTGGTAATAACACGAAGACCACCGGAAGTCATTTTTTCTTCACCATATTTTTGAGTTATATAATCTCGGACCATCATAACAAAGTGTGGAGCACGGATTCCTTCATTCTTTGAAAGAAATTTAACTTTCTCTTCTATTGCTTGAGCGTATTCTTCTTCGGTAATTTCACCAAGTATTTTCATGCGTTGAAGAACTAAGTTTTTTCGTTTGTCCAAATCTTCACGATGAGTACCGTAAGGGGAATAGTATGTAGGTGCCTGGGGTATAGCAGCAAGATATGCAGCTTGAGCCAACGTCACTTCTTTTGCAGGACGACCAAAAAATGCTCGGCTTGCTTCTTCGACACTATAAATGGTGCCACCGTAAGGAGTTTCATTGAGATAAGTTTCGAGGATCTCGTCTTTACTGACGATGTTGGTTAATTTGACGGCCAATATCCATTCTTTAATTTTACGGGTAATAGTTTTGTCTCTAGTGAGTAGGGAATTTTTGACTACTTGTTGGGTGATTGTAGAGGCGCCTTGTTCAAATCCTCCTGATAAAATATCTGCAAGAATCGCACGTAGTATGGACATTGGCTCGATGCCAATGTTGGTATAAAAACCTGAGTCCTCGATGGCGATAGTGGCCTTTTGGATTAATGGAGATATTTCGGAAAGGGAAACAGCCGTACGTTTTGCATTTTTGCCGGTATCGTAAAGGAGAATAGTACCAGTACGGTCGTATATTTTTGTGGACTCGGTAATTTTCCTGTTCTCAAAAGAGTTGAGATCGGGCATTGGTAATGTCGCTACCCATAGAGCTACAAGCCCTATAATTATAAAAGTAGCTGATATGCCCAGTAAAACTCCGGCTCGTATGTAATGTTTCCAGATTCGTCTTTTTCTTTTTGTCATATATATATTATACCACTTTAAAACTCCAAGGTCGGACCTTGGAGTTGGATGTTGCTGCGCAGGTAAGTGCCACCGCAATGGCATCATACTCATCATCGTGTGTTTTTTTCTGTGGAATAGAAACAAGAAGATGAACCATTTTGATCATACGGAATTTGTCACTCGTACCATCACCAGTAACCGCCATTTTTATTTGGCCAGGACTATATTCGAATACGGGAATATGTTTTTTAATTGCTTCATATAGAATAATTCCTCGAGCTTCGGCTACACGCATGCCAGTCTTTTGATTTGTACTCATAAAAAGTGTTTCTATCGCCATGCAGTTTGGCTGAAATTGTTCCATAATGCGTTCCATCTCCTTGCCTATATGGCGAAATCGCTCATATATATCATCAGTAGAAGATGTTTGAAAACAGTTTGAATAGATAACCACTTCCTTGCCTTTGATGGGTTTCTCTATAACAGCTATACCAAGACGGTCATAGCCAGGATCAATACCAAGAATAATCATTCTGCGTTTGTGTAAACGTCTTGGACGTCGTCATGATTTTCGAGATCTTCAACAAGTTTGGTGAGCTTCTCGATATCAGCATCTTCAAGTGGAATATTTGTTGTAGGTATCCAACCTTCATTTGTTTTTTGAAATGCCCATGCAGCACTACCTTGAGCCGCCAACTCTATTTCATTTAAGGAAAGAATATGTTTGATCTCTTGTGCAGCTTTGTTGCGATTGTCGGTAAGGGCACTAATAAGAATAGCGACACCTCCTGGTCCGTAGGCTTCATAGAGAATAGTTTCCATAGCGGCACTATTGTCTGTTGTCGCTTTCTTGATGGCACGATCGATCGTATCGTTTGGCATATTTTCCTCGCGGGCTTTTTCGATAGCAGTAGCGAGTCCTGGGGAAGAAAGGTTACCTGCAGCCTTTTTTGCTTCTACAAAGATAAGACGAACATACTTGGTAAAAGCTTTACTTTTTTGGGCGTCATTCTTGGCTTTGATATGTTTAATTTTGGAATATTTATTATGGCCGGACATATATGCTAATAAGTATATACATGTGGATGAAAAATTCAATGGAGTGGGTAGAAAAAATTACACGCTAAAAGAATAGTAAAAAAAGATGGTTCAAAGGCACGTATGAAGTGGTCGTATAATAAAATTATTAATCACATCGGATCTTCTTTCAGATAAAAGAACCGGCACCCAACTTTTCTTGCACATCACAACAATTTCGCGGAACCTTTTTCCCCTAAATGGGCGTATGCCTTATCGGTTGCGACTCTACCTCTTGGTGTACGTTCTAAAAGACCGAGCTGGATAAGATACGGTTCGTAAACTTCTTCGACGGTTGCTTGTTCTTCGGCAAGTGCGGCTGCAATGGTATTGAGTCCAACAGGACCACCGCCAAATTTATTTATGATAGTCTTGAGAATTTCACGATCGGCTGCTGTTAGGCCAATTGTATCAACACCAAGCAATGAAAGGGCTTTTTCTACAATGTCACGAGACAAAGAAACTTTGTTGATCTGAGCATAATCACGACAACGTTTGAGATGATAGTTGGCGGTACGAGGCGTAAAACGTGAACGAATAGCGATTTCCTCGACAGCATTATCGTGGATCTCGATAGCGAGGATCTTTGCTGAACGTTTTATAATCTCACCAATCTCTTTATGTGTATAAAATTCAAGTTTAAATACTCCTCCGGAAAAACGGGAGCGCAAAGGAGCAGACAACATAGCGATACGAGTAGTTGCTGCAATAAGGGTAAAACGTGGAAGATCAAGTTGTATAGTGCGAGCTGAAGGTCCTTTGCCAATAATAATATCGAGAGTGCCTGATTCCATGGCAGGATAGAGGACTTCTTCGATTGCTTTGTTGAGGCGATGGATCTCGTCGATAAATAAAATATCTCCTGATGACAGATTGGTCAGGATTGATGCGAGATCACCAACTTTTAGAATGGCTGGCCCCGAGGTTACTTTCATTTGAGCTTTTGTCTCCTTAGCGATGAGATGGGCGAGGGTTGTTTTGCCAAGACCTGGTGGTCCGTAAAAAAGGATATGTTCAGGTGGATGATTGCGCTCTTTTGCAGCCGTGAGGAGGATGTGAAGATTACTTTTGATCGTCGTTTGACCAATATATTCGTTCCAGCGTGATGGTCTTAAGGTCTGGTCTAAAAAACCAACCTCCTTTTCCTCGCCCTGGGGATGTGGAAGCGTTCTTGACATGCAGTTTAATATATGATAACATAATACTCGGTACTTTTTTCGAGGTCACGAACCTCTAAGCAATGGCCTTCCAAGGTTTGGGTATGGTTCTAAGGACATTTTGGTTGTTACGCTTCGGCGTCTCGTACTGAAATTATCCTCGGGACTCTACCTCCCTTAACGCATCGCGCGATAAGATATTGCTTAGAGATCCATGAACTTGAACTGCACGTATCCTAGCGCTATACACAGGAAAAAATCAATTGACACGACTCTTCATTGTCTGTCTTAACGAAGTTTGATACTCGATTTACGGAGATCCTCTTGGTAATTCTTTTGGACACGAGTAAGTTCATCGTGTTTTTGTACTTGTTCACGTTTTATTGTCATTATTTCTTGCTTGAGGTGAGGAATAGCTCTCTCATGTTCATGGAGTTTATTTTTAATATCAAGTACTTCAGCTTCTCTTTTACGCAACTCCTCTTCTTTAAGTTGTAATTTATGAATTTCTTTCTGAGTTTCTTGTTCAAGACGCCTAATTGCTTGTGTTAAATCATTATTTTGCATATTCAATAATATTATTAATCTTTTAATGATATCACCCTTTCTAATTCATCAATCGATGTCATTCCTTTTAGAATTTTAAGTATACCATCTTGTTTCATAGTAAGAATTCCTTGTGGTTTTGCGATTTCCCAAATTTCACGATCACTTGATCCAGATTGTACGACTTTTTCAACTTTTTCATCCATCAGGATTGCTTCGTATATACCAACACGTCCTTTGTAACCAGTGTTGTTACATGTAGGACATCCAACTGCGATCCAGACTTTGGAACGTTCCGTCGGTACAAGTGCTTTATCCTCTATTGTAATAATTACTTCCTCGACACTCTTTTGTACGGCACCTTCGACCATGGTTTCTTTTTTACATTTTTCACAAAGACGTCGTACCAAACGTTGTGCCATAGCGACACGAATGGCAGATGGCAGAATACTTGGACTGACTCCTAGATCGATCAAACGTGGGAATGTTCCTGCGGCATCGTTGGTGTGAAGTGTTGAAAATACCAAGTGTCCGGTAAGTGCAGAATTGATAGCAATGTCAGCGGTCTCATGATCGCGGATTTCGCCAACCATAATAATGTCAGGGTCTTGGCGAACTGCTGCACGAAGACCTTCAAGGAAAGTGTATCCTTTATCATTAACCTGAGTTTGGACTATGCCAGGCAAATGATATTCGATCGGATCCTCAATGGTAATAATTTTTACTTCGGTATTATGAACTTTCTTTATAAAGGAATACAGTGTCGTTGTCTTACCAGAACCTGTTGGTCCAGTCGTCAAGATCATACCATCAGGACGGGAGATTTCTTTTAGGATAATACCAAGTAATTTTTCATGAATGCCAAGTTCTTCTAGGGGAACGTTGATTGATTTTGGATTGAGCAAACGGAGTACAACCGATTCATTATATGCACCTGGTAGAATGGACGCACGGACTTCGATGTCACCCATTGCTAATTTGATACTAAAACGCCCATCCTGTGAATCTTTTTTGATATTCAATTTCATCCCTGAAATAAGTTTGAGGCGTGAAAGGAGCAGGGCATATGTTTCCATGTCGAAATGAATAAGATCCTGAAGTACTCCGTCGAGACGATAACGCAGACGAATATAAGATTCTTCTGGTTCAAAGTGAATGTCTGATGCATTTACCGCGAGTGCGCCTGCCACAATAGTTTCCAAAATATGTGACACGCGGTAGCTCTTTTTTGTTGCTGTGGTTGTTTCGAGTATAGAAATAACGGCCGGTAGACTTTTTGCCTGATCGATGATGGCTGTTATCTCATCACTGGATATTTCGAGTGATCCCGCTTTGCTTTCGTAAGCAAAAGAAAGATCGGTATACATTTTCCAAGCTTTTTCCAAACTTTGGGTGGAAGCTATATGAATTTCTGGTTCGTACCCTTTGGTTTTAAGACTTTCGAGTAATGCTGTAACTTTTTGATCTTGCGGATTACGAGTGGCGATTTTGATTCGCTTATTAATGATAGCGTATGGTGCGAGTTGTGCATCGCGAGCGACTGCCTCTTGAGTCAATCGAAGCGCGTCGGTGTTGATTGGGGTTACAAGGAGATTTACGTATTCGACATTGTATTTACCTGCAAGCATCTGTACGAGGTCCTCTTCTTCCTTATGATGAAGATCGGTGAGCTTGCGATTTTGTTTGTCTTCATCAAATACGATAATCATATAGCTAGTATATCATCAGAAGTCCCGAAATTAGAAGTTGTTTTAGTGATACTGCCATACGTATCCCTTGAGGAGTGTCTGGAACTCTGGGCTGTCGACAGCGTGAGGAATATCTTCCTTCTTTGCCTTCTTCTCTATGGCATCAACAACATAGGCAAGTGCTTCTCGATCAAGATCAGGAAATGGAGCTACCGTGCCTTCGCCTCGTTTTCCAAATGCATGTTTCTCCTTGTCATAGGTGGACAGCTTCGTCATACCATTGAAGGCCCAATACTTTGCCCACATAGGGAAGCTGTCGGAGTCGGATGAAGAAAGATAGTTGACCCAGTTATCGAGTGTGGACTCTTGGTCGGCAACCACTACCTCAGCTAGTTGGCTTCGCATCTTGTCGGTTATCTCAACATCACCGTGACCTTGTTCACGTGCAAGACGTTGTTGGTTCTCGTAGTATCCTTCTGGTATGTCCTCGGTATTGATGACGTGTTCTTTATGGTAGTACTCCTTGATACGTTCAAAAACCCGTGGATCATCATGACCATGGGTGCGCTCAAGTAATTTCATCCAGTCGGCAAGCTTTTCCGCTGGCTTCTCATGTGTTTCTTCCTCAGTCAGCTTCCTACGCTCCTGTTCATGCTCCACAGGGTCAGATGTGTGGAGTTGTTGGTCTTTCTGATGTAGAAACTGTTCACCTTCGAATTTCATGGGTTCATAATATCATTGTGGCAAAAAGAAAGGTAAAAATGTAAGTCACTAAATTACTGTCATAAAGGATTAAAGATTAAAATTAATGGTGACTGTCCTCTATTTTATTCTATTTCATTCCAGTATTTTAAGTTTAGGATACTTTGTTCTTAGTTCTTCTTTTTCGCCTGAGGTGAGACTGTGGAGGTAAAGACCAGCGCCAATTGATTGAGGAAGTATCAGTCCTTCGGCTGAGGTGAGGTTGTTGAGGTTAACCTCCGAGTACCAGGTAAGATGCGTAGTCGACCACAAAACCCACCTTGAAACGGCTATAGGTGGTGGTTTGGTGCTGTTCTCCTCCTTTTGCTTTCCGTCTGATAAAATAGGCGCTGGTGTAATGAGATTCAAATCCAGTACTATCAATAGCCGAGAGAGCGACCTTGTTTTTCAAGATACGGGTATTGATAGAAAGAGTGATCATTTTCTTCATCAGCTTGTCGAGTGTATTCTTGTTGGTTAAGCGATGAGCGGCCTTTTGGAGTGTCGTGTAGTGAGGAATTTCACTTAGTTCCAGCACTTTTTGCAGATCAGAAGAATTCTCCAGTATTTCACTGATGCCACGGTAGTCGGTTTTGAAGAATTCTTTCAGTGCCAGACAAGCGACAAGTTGCGGTTGAGTGAATCGTTGTGGGCTTTTGGTGTGACTATACAAAGGTAGTGCCTTTTTGGTTATGACCTAGGCAATCAGTGCTACAGCACGAGGAGACTTGATGGTTCTTTGCATACAACAAGTATATCACCGTGCATAGGTGTTTTCTACAGAGCATGTCAGCCACCTTTAATTACGACGCACTGCATCAAACGGATGCTCAGGCTCCAACCAATTGCAATCAGCCCGGAGCTTGCGGCGATGCTCAAACGTGCCCTCATCACGGCTAACCTAGAGTACAAGGGGGAGAGCGGCAACAACTGGAGTTGCCTGACCTCAAACAACCTTGTTTCCGCGGTGGGGAGTGTTGAGAGTAAGGTTGCAGAGATTAATGTATCAGGCGTTGCAACGCTTCCGAAGGATCAAGCTCGGCAGGCAAAAATTATCACTGCTTATCTCGCCCGAAAGCGTGCCGAGTGCATCACGACGATCAAAAAGTGGTTCGAGGCGAACTACGACAGCCTACTCTACGATATGAGTGGCAAGATTCCGTGGGCCATCGTGCAGAGGCTTCGACGTAACTTGGGAATGTGGATTGTCGGTTCGACGAACCCATTCACCCAGGACATCGAGGAGATGATTATCGATGTCGCCGCCGAAAACAGCATCATTTCCGATGACGCCGAAGAGGCGTGGGAAGCGATGGGCGGAAAGCTCTTCGACCAAAAGTAACGCCTTTGACTCAAATCGGTGCCAGCATGCTGGCGCCGATTTTTAATTAAAAAAATAAGTCTGTTTTTTGGAGTCCATAAAACTGCTATACTCAAGTTTTTAGTTATGGAGCAGAGAAAGACTATGATTCACTTTCAACACAAGCTGCAAAAGGAGCAAAAGTGAAAGATTTTTAGCTTTATCTTGCAAGGTGTTTTTTTATGGCATGGGTAAGATAAAAAACTTCTTCGGATTTTTTATCATTAACTTTGTATTTTGAGTTGTATTCTTTACGTCCAAAGCGAGAGAACAGGTTGAGGTAAGAATTAAAAACGGTTCGATGATCGTGAGTAACGAGCAGAAACTCTCTAAGAACTTTGGGCATTTTTCGGTCTATTAGTCTTTTCAATTGTGCTATTGTTTGGCCAGTATCTGAAAAATCTAACACCCAGTCCTTAGCTTTGTGTTTTAAAAAATTATGTATGTAACCAATGTTAGGAGAAATAGCTATTGGCGTGCCAGAAGATATTGCTTCCAGCACAACGGTTGGTGAGACATCAAACAGAGATGGTTGAATTAAGAGATCGACCGATTGGCAAAAATCGGAAATGCCCGAGCGATCCAAGGCAGGAATGACTTTAATATATTTCTCATATTCATTCTTGGTTTTTCGGTATTTTTTGACATCTGGAATAGTGGTTACAACATAAACCTGCCAAAGCAATTTTTGGAGGCTAATTTCCTTTGCTAGGGCTAAAATAGCTTTGTGATTTTTTATCTCATCCCATCTTGCTATGGTACCTATGTTAAAATACCCAGTGTCCATCTTGAAAGGAGATGGGGTTTGAGATATACCGAGCCCTAACTTTTTAAAAGAAGAGAAATCAAAAGGTAGAGGGATAATATGTGACTCCTTGTCCGTACGCTTGGCAACATGGCTCTGGTAATAGATCTGACTCCATTTATTTAAGAAAATTTCGGCAACTGTTAGTCTTGTGGAATCCTTTTCCATTTCTTTCATCATTTTGCGGCCAGCCGTGGTGTAAAGCTTCTTGTGTATTTGGAGTTCTTTGGTCCAAATACCTGCGTGTTGAATAACGACTGGAATTCCTTCTATTTCAGCGGCTTTCAAAAGCAACCAATTTAAGAGGCCAAATCCATTCAAGAAGACAATGTCAGGTTTAGTCTTGCGCATTAAAGCAGTCAGCCGATTGATTGGTTTTCTTAGAATCAAACCTGAATCTCCCTTGGTTTTAGCCTGGACAATATCCCTAAACATATACCTAGGTACACAAAGCTGATAGTAATCTCTGTGTGGGAAAGAATATTTTTTAACCAATCTAGTCGTTTTAGATAAGCTTCCTTGAAGCATCAACCCAATCCAGTCCTCTTTGGCACCTACAGAAGACAGGTAGTCCTTGAAAAGCCTAGCGAAATTAGCCGGACCTCCCTGAGAGACCTTCTCTGAATCTGGCATATTGGTTGGAAACCCGTTAGTTAAGATAATCATTATTTTAGGTTGTATTATATATAAAAGTAACATGCGGATCAAACTTTGGCAAGTTCTATGCCTATGCTATTGAAAATATGACGCCTGCTGAAGAAGGAGAACTCGTGAAGACAGATGGTGAGTGGGTGAAGTACGACAAAGGATCTGACCACATACCTCTCATTACGTCTCTCCAAGGTCACGGTACCGGCTGGTGTACTGCAGGTGAATCAACTGCAGAGGCTCAACTTAAAACAGGTGACTTCCATGTCTACTACTCATACGACAAAGAAGGCAAACCAACTGTCCCTAGAGTTGCTATCCGCATGGCAGAAAACAAAATCGCCGAGGTTCGAGGTATCGCTCACGAACAGAACCTTGATCCCTACATAGGTGACGTTGCTAAAGAGAAGTTGGCAGAGTTTCCTGACGGTGAGAAGTATGAGAAGAAATCTACTGACATGAAGCGACTGACTGAGATTGATGGAAGAATGAAGAAAGGAGAAGAACCAACCAACGATGACCTCCGCTTCCTCTACGAAGTTGATGGAAAGATTGAAGGTTTTGGATACCAGACTGATCCGAGGATCAAGGAGATGCTCAATAGAAGAGACAACAAGGAAGACCTCTCCACAGTTCTCCACATTCCAAAGAAGCAAATTAGTGTCACTAAAGAAGAAGCCTTGAGTGGCGACATTACCAAGTATACTTGACTTATAGCTACGTTATATGCTGTAATATGACTATAAACCTAGTAAAGTGCTAGGTAATGAAAAGAGAAAGTTGACCTTTGAAAATAAAAATATTTGCTCTTATCGGTTTATTGTTCGTGGTTATCATGACTTCAGTCGGTTGCGGATCGGTTGCCCATAGTCGAACAGTTCGTTCGGTGTGCGGGGAATCGACGGCCTCAGTCCGAGTGACATGGGGACCTGAAATTACGGTTTACACAGGCACAGGAGGTTATCAGTCTCAGTATGAATACCGTCCGAATTCATATGTACCAGTTTATACTCCTCCGAATAATCGTTATTATTACTCGGCTCCTCAACCGATCTTGATATATCCAAGTCAACAAAAAGAGTATCAAGACATGCGGTATACCAAGGAGCAGTACACCGGGAAAACTCACCATCACCATCAACATCAACATCAACAAAAACAAAGACACTACGGGTTACAACCACGATGAATATTGAGTTCGAACGTCGTCGTTAGTCTCGAGTGTCACTCGTAACAGCTATTCTTCTTCGGAAGGTGGCTGTTTTTTTATACAGAACGAAGCCTAAGTATACCGAGGCCTCGTTCGAGATAGCGCTGTGCTATATTGTGTAACATGACTATTTCAACTTCTAATTCACTTGAAGATACTGCTCTTCATGCACAGAAATGGTTGCAAGAAATCACTGCTATGTACTCATACAAAAACACTGCATTAGTTGTAGGGCTTTCGGGTCATTTAGGATCAGGGAAAACTGCCTATGTAAAAGCCGTTGCACGAATTTTAGGAATTACCGAAGAGATTACTAGTCCGACATTTGTCATTATGAAAATGTATAACATCAGTTACTCTTCTTGGAAGAAGTTAGTTCATATCGATGCTTATCGATTGGAAAAAAAGGAAGAGCTTGATGCTTTGCAGTGGGAAAGGGTTGTTGCTGATCCGCAAAATCTGATTCTGATGGAATGGCCAGAGAATGTCGGATTAATAGAGTTTAAACCTCTGACCGATTTTCATTTTGAAATTACTGAAGGAGTGCATCATATAGAGGTGAAGTAAGTTGGTGCATCGGTGGATTAACTTTGAATTAAGGGTACAATACGAATATGAAAAGACTGGTCTTATTGGATTCTCATGCTATTTTGCATCGCGCATATCATGCTCTGCCAGATTTTTCGACGGCCAAAGGTGAACCAACTGGTGCATTGTATGGATTGTCGATGATGTTGATTAAGGCTATTGAAGACCTCAAGCCTGACTATATTGTAGCTACATATGACTTGGCTGGACCGACTCATCGTCATGAAGTTTTTAAAGAATACAAAGCCGGTCGTCAAAAGACCGATGATGCATTGATCCGTCAGCTCAATACCTCACGTGAGGTATTCAATGCTTTGGGTATTCCTATATATGATAAAGAAGGTTTCGAAGCCGATGATATGCTCGGAACGATTGTTGAACAGCTCATTCATCCTAAAATCAAGATCGATGAAGAGGTGGAAATTATTATTGCCTCAGGCGATATGGATACGTTGCAGTTGGTTGTTGGTGATAGGGTAAAAGTTTTTACGCTTAAAAAAGGAATTAAAGATACGATTATATACGATGAAAAAGCAGTATATAATCGGTTTGGTTTTGGTCCCGAACTTATTCCTGATTATAAAGGTTTACGTGGTGATCCGTCAGATAATATCCCAGGTATTAAAGGAGTTGGAGAAAAGACTGCTAGTATTTTGATTACTTCATTTGGCACACTGGAACATATGTATACAGAGCTTGATGCTGGTCATGAAGATGCATTTATCAAAGTCGGAATTACTCCTCGTATCGTGCAACTATTAAAAGATAATAAAGAAGAAGCTGAATTCAGTAAGATGTTGGCAACCATTCGTCGTGACGCGCCTATTGAATTTGTTTTTCCGGAGAAGACATTTAGAAACGCTCTAGATCTTAAAAAGATAAAAGCATTATGGGGCGAATTGGAATTCAGAACATTGGGTCAGCGATTGGAAAATGTGTTGGCAGTAAAAAGTTCCCAAGGGCAGATGTTGATCTATCCGGTTGTTTCAAAAGAGGAATTGGAAAAGACGGGGATCGCACTTTGGTTGGTGAATTCAAACGTCACTAATCCTGATATTGAGGATGTGCTCAATTTTGGAAATACTGATTCGTTTGAAGTGGCCAAGAAGATGATTTTTGAAGAACTCGATAAACGTAATTTGCGAAAGATATATGAAATGATTGAATTACCGCTTATACCGATTACGCATCGTATGGAAGATCGTGGTGTCAAAATCAATAAGCTGTTTTTGGAAAAGTTGGGAAAAATATATCATACCAAGCTTTCTATTTTGGAAAAAAGTATTTGGGATGGAGCAGGAGTAGAATTTAATATTAATTCCCCAAAACAACTTGGTGAAATTTTGTTTGATAAGTTGTGTCTGATAGGTAAAAATATGAAAAAGACCGGAGGTGGTGCACGTTCGACACGTGAGTCCGAACTTGAAAAATTGCGTGATCTTCACCCAATCGTTCCGATGATTTTTGAATATCGTGAATTACAAAAACTGTTGTCGACCTATATCGATGCAATTCCTCCACAACTCGATGCAGACAATCGATTGCATACCGACTTTATTTCTTCGGGTACAACAACAGGGCGCATGGCTTCGTTGAATCCTAATTTACAAAATATACCGATCAAGTCGGAATTGGGTAAAGCGATTCGTAATGCATTTATTCCTGAAAAAGGATTTACTTTGATCTCGCTTGATTATTCCCAAATGGAATTACGCATTGCAGCTTTTTTATCAGGTGATACAAAGCTGATCGATATCTTTAAGAAAGAGGAAGATGTTCATGCATCAGTCGCTGCTTCAGTTTTTAAAGTTCCTATTAAGGAAGTAACTTCAGATATGCGTCGTAAAGCGAAGGTGATTAACTTCGGTATTCTCTATGGTATGGGAGTTTTGGCATTGAAACAGAATTTGGGAACGAGTCGTGAAGAGGCGCAGACATTTATGGATGAGTATTTTGCAACCTTTTCAATCCTGGCTGCCTATATTGATCAAGTCAAAGCGGATGCGGCTCGCAAGGGATATACCGAAACATTCTTTGGCCGTCGTCGTTATTTTGAAGGTCTTGATTCAAAAATTCCATACATTCGCGCGGCAGCTGAACGTATGGCTTTCAACGCACCGATTCAGGGAACTGAAGCTGATATAATCAAGTTGGCATTGATTCGTATAGATGAATATCTTACAAAAGAAAAATTGGAAAATGATGTATTTCCGTTATTACAGGTGCACGATGAATTGGTATTTGAAATTCGAGATGATAAAGCCGAGGAAGTTTCAAAACGCATTTTAGATATTATGGAATCGGTCGTTAATCCGGCTGATATACACGGAGTAGTATTAAAAGCGGAACGTGCATTGGGTTCTAATTGGGGTGAACTCTAACATGTTGTATGTCTTTCATGGCACAGATACGGCAACAGTAGTAGATAAAGCGAATACTTTGGTGGCCTCATTGCGCACCAAACGTCCTGATGCTACCTATGTTCGTATCGACGGTGATACATGGAGTTCTGCATTGATACAAGAGCATGTCGGAGGACAGGGATTGTTTTCCAGTAAATATATTGTATTTCTTGATCGTGTTACCGAAAATCGTGCTGCGAAAGAAGAATTACCTGATCTGGTGTCCTTGATGAAAGAGTCAGCAAATATTTTTATTGTGCTCGAAGGTAAGGTTTTGGCAGATCTTAAAAAAGTATTTGAAAAATATTCAGAGAAAGTTGTCGTCTGTGAACCAACAGATGCAGCAGTACAACGTGCCAAAGAAGGAAAAGGTGAGTTCAGTATCTTTGCACTCGGTGATGCATTTGGAACTCGTGACGTCTTTAAGTCGTGGAGTATATATAGGCAAGCAATTGAGAAGGGTCTTGAGGTGGAGAATATTATTGGTACGCTCTTTTGGCAGGTGAAATCTATTATTGTCGCCAAAGGCTCATCGACTGCTGTAGAGTCTGGTCTCAATCCGTTTGTATTTGGTAAAGCAAAAAGATATGCCGGTAATTATTCAGATACGGAACTTCATGGACTCTTGAAACAACTGACATGTGTCTATCATGATGCACATCGAGGAATGAGAAATGCAGAGTTGGCGGTGGAGGTGATGATGTTGAGGTTGAGGTAATGGTGCGCCCACTTGGATTCGAACCAAGGACCCACTCCTTAAAAGGGAGTTGCTCTACCACCTGAGCTATGGGCGCAAGCGAGGAGAAAAGAATGAGCTTGCTCATTCTTTTACTCCGAGCGCCGCGCCCACACGAAGTATGGGCGCAAGCCTCGAAGTAATCAAAACTTTGTTCTTTGTTGCGCCCACACGAAGTATGGGCGCAAGCGAGCAGAATATTTTCTCCTCTATAGTACTTGTACGAATGTACAAGTCAGACTATTAAAAAGAACAGATTGATCAGTCCTCAATATACTAGTAATTTGGGCATCTCGTCAATCTTTGTTACAACGGTAAGTCAAAACTAAAAAATCCTGCACCTGTGAGAAGAAGAGAAATTGCCATAACCAAGAGGATTACATAATAGTTTATACCATCAGTCAGGAATTGTTTGCGACGTATTTTGCCAATAATGTAACCGACTAATTTTATACATGCAACGACAGCGGCGCCTTGAACCCAAAGACCGATAACTAAAAGGATGCCTGTAACACCTTCAACATAACCAAAAATCTTTTCTGTAGTAGAAAGACCTTTGTTTTTAAATGCGCGGTATGACCAAAAGATAAGGACTATTCCCAAGGTGATACGAATAAAAAAAGGAGATAATTGGTCCCATGAAAGAAGTGAAGGAAAAAGTGATAACATTTGATGTATTGGTTATGGTCGGTTAATGTTAGTTCATGATAGCAAAAACAGCGGATGTCCGCCTCATTCTCGACAATATCCGAAGTGTCCATAATGTAGGCTCGGTGTTTCGTACTGCAGAGACGTTGGGCATTTCGCATATATATTGTACAGGTACCACTCCAACTCCTTTGGATCGTTTTGGTAAAAAACGATCTGATATGGCTAAGGTTGCACTGGGTGCAGAAGATATTATTCCATGGGATTTGATTGAGGATTCTTGTGCGTATGTAATGAAGCTAAAGCTAGAAGGTTTTAAAGTAATCGCTCTGGAACAATCTGAAACATCTGTGAATTATAAAACTGTTACAGTTGTAGATAAGACGTTAATTATTTTAGGTAATGAAGTGGAAGGTGTTTCGAAAGATCTTTTGGCATTGGTTGATGTGATTGCAGAGATTCCAATGGTGGGAAAGAAGGAATCACTCAATGTATCAGTGGCAACTGGAATTTTTTTGTATCGATTGTTAGATAGATAAAAGTTTTTGATGTATTGGACAGAAATGAGTACCTCTGCCGCCAAGGACGATGCGAATAATAGTTCCGGTACAATCTTTCTTTTGGCACTTAGTACCAGTTTGTCGATAGGCATAATGTTGCTCATGGAACTTTCCACGTTCACCATGAATATTTCGATAATCGGAGGTAGAGTCTCCGCCCATATCGATGCCACGTGAGAGTGTTTGAATAATTGTGGTATAGAGTTTTTTACGTATAGCGAATGGTATAACCGCAACGAGAGTGAGCGGATGAATATCAGCACGCCAGAGAGATTCATCGGCATATATGTTACCGATACCTGCAATTATTGTTTGATCCATTAGAACTTGTTTTATTTTTCTATGTGGACGAAGATCTATGCGTTTATTAAAGTGTGCGAAGGTGAATGTTTTTTCAAGTGGTTCAGGGCCAATATCTTTTAGATGATGAGATACATGTATGGTATTGGAAGGGGCGGCTGTAATTTTGGCGAATTTTCTAACATCAGATAAGGCCAACGATTTTCCATTATCAAAAGAAAGAATGAAACGAATATATCGATTAAATGGATCGATGAGATGTTTTGGTTCGATTGCACGCCATGGATCGTTTGGAAAAGAAGTATCAAAAATGTAAGTGCCAAATAGAAGATGGCCAGTCATTTTCATGTGGATAAGAATGGTCAGGTTATTATCGAGATGAATAAGAATGTTCTTGGCTCTACGTTCGGCAGTAACAATTCGGGCTCCGATAATCTGTTTCTTAAATTCCTTAAAATATATAGGATCTTTAATAGTTTTGGAGCCATTGAAGTAAGTACTGTTATATGAAGACCAAGCATCACTTATGCGTAATCCAATAGTATATTGACTCAGGCCATTAACAGTTGTTTGTACTTCGGGAAGTTCGGGCATAAGTTGGTGGAATATTGCTATACTATACACATGCGTTATTTGATTGCTACTTTTTTGGCTGTTACGTTTTTTGGTTTGCCTTGGTTGGCAGTCAATTATCCAGGACAAGCACACAGTATTTTTTCAGTCATTGAAGATGCGGGTGATCAAATGGCGGCAGTCTTTTTTGAAAATCGTCCCAAAACAGTAGCAGAAATTCAAAGTCGCTATAGTGGAAAAAGTATTGACTCAAAGGTCCGTATTCTTATTGTACCAGGTCACGAACCAATGGATGGAGGCACATCATTCGATGTCGCTATAGAACGTGAGATCGTTGAATCATTGGCAGATGAACTTAAAACATTTTTAAAAAAGAATAACCGCTACGAAGTTTTTGTAACGCGTGACAAAAATGGTTGGACTCCAGAATTCAAAACCTATTTTAAGGATAATTGGGATGAAATTATTTCATGGCAGGATACACGAAAAAAAGAAGTAAGACGTTTGATAGAGTTGGGTGAATTTGAACGATCTATTTCTTTGGTTGGACATGTAAATGCACCAACTGATATGGCAATGCGATTGTACGGTATTAATAAATGGAGTAGTGAAAATGATATGGGTATCGTTATTCATATTCATCTCAATGATTATGTTCGTGCCAATCGTCGTGAGGCTGGTGTCTATTCCGGTTTGGCTATTTATGTTCCCGAAAGTCAGTATTACAATAGTAAAACCACAAGTGTCTTGGCAAAAACTATTTTGCAGAGACTTTCAAAATATAATCCAGTGAGTAATTTGCCTGGAGAAAAAGGGGGGATTATTGAAGATCAGGAGTTAATTGCTATTGGTTCGTATAATACATCTGATGCGGCTAGTATGCTTATCGAATATGGATATATTTATGAACCTCAATTTGTAAATCCTGAGACACGAAATTTGGCAATAAAGGATTTGGCGTATCAGACTTATATAGGTCTTCTAGATTTCTTTGATCCAACAAGTGTAACAAGCGTTGTACGTTTTTATGATACGATCGCACTTCCTTATGAATGGAGGGAAAAGATTACCACTAAAACTCCGGAAGGTTCGGATATTTTTGCTTTGCAGACTGCATTACTTCTCGAAGGAGTCTATCCTCCAAGTGATAAGAATAAAAATGATTGTCCACGTACGGGAAGACTTGGTCCATGCACCAAACGATCATTAAGTACTTTTCAAAAGCAATACAATATCGTTGGTGAGACTAATATCCTCGGAGATAAGACATTGAAGAAACTCAATGAGCGATATGGAAGTGAAGTCTTTTAAGAAGAAAGTCGTGTAAGTTCTTCGTATGCAATACGTGCATCACTCCATTCTATTTTTGTACCATGTGGTCCCATAATAAAAGGGTCAGTACCTTTGCCGGTAATGAGAACAGTATCTCCTGTTTTTGCTCGATTAACTGCTTCACGAATAGCTTCACGTCGATCGAGGATGATCGTTGGTTTTTGGCTGATAATACCTTTTGCGATATCGTCGATTATTTTACCCGGATCTTCATCGTACGGATCCTCATTGGTAAGAATAATTTCATCGCAATGAGTATCGGCAATATGTCCCATGTCTGCACGTTTATCTGTATCACGTCCGCCACCGGTACCTCCAAGCACGCAAATATTCTTTGAAGATTGAAAGACTTGATAGAGTTTTTCCAAAGAGTCCGTAGTGTGTGCGTAGTCGACGATGACGGTGAAATCCTGTTTGGCGTCGATCTTTTGTACACGTCCAGGAATGCCTGTACATTTTTCTATAGCACGAACGATGACATCATTTGAAACATTTTGGTTGTGTGCCGCAGCGATTGCCCCAAGAATATTGTAGAGATTAAATAATCCAGAAAGGGGAGAGGTGACAGAACGACCTGCCTGAGTAAAGACAATCCCTTCTTTTTTAATCTGATATGGTTCTGCATCTTTGAGACTAAAGGTGCTTTTATGATCGGACATACAGTCGAGGAAGTGTTTACTTTCATGATCATCAGAATTAGCAATGAGTATATGATTGTGTTTATTGGAACGGGCAAGCATTCGACAAATATTCAGTTTCGCATCACGGTATTTTTCATATGATCCATGAGCCTCGATATGTTCTGGTGAAAGGTTGGTAAAAATGAGTGCATCGAGTTCGATAAAACGATGTCGATGGAGGAGTGCTCCTTGTGAAGTCATTTCCATGATGACGTAATCACATTTCGAGTCGACTGCTTGTCGGAGAAGATGTTGAATAAAAAAACGTCCAGGCATACTCATTTTATAGAGATTTTCAAAAGAAGCATTACCTATTTTGAAACGAATAGTATTGGAGATTGCAGTTTTGTAGCCGGCTTCTTCCAAGATGGAATTGAGAATTTCGACTGTTGAACTTTTACCTTTGGTACCTGTAACAGCAATGACTTTTATATGACGTGACGGAAAACGATACCAGATTGCAGATGAGAGGGATATTGTCCAGTGATATGCAGGTTGAAGTGACTTAAAAAGCTTCAAAGGAATATAAGAACGAACTTTTCTTAGAATGGTGTCGAGCATAGAACTATTATGTCTTAAATCTTATCCGGAGGCGAGGCCTCCGGAATTTCTTAATTGAGCATCTTGAGTGTTGCTTTTACTTTGGCACCAGTATCCGTAATCGTTTTATCTATTTGTTTGAGAGCATCACGAGCTTCACCGGCTTCGTAGCCCAAAGAAACCAGTGCGGCGATTGTATCGGCATCACTCGACATTTCAGCTCTAAGTTCGCTGGTAGGAGTATTGTCGATAGCACCTAATTTGTCTTTGAGTTCTAGAACAATCTTTTCGGCTGTTTTTCGACCAATGCCAGAAACTTTAATCAAATGAGAAGTGGAACCAGTACGAATGGCGCTTGCTAATGTTCCGGCATCTACCAGTGAAAGAATATTGATAGCTGATTTTGGACCAATGCCTGATATGGTAATCAGAAGTTCAAATAAGTCACGTTCTTTTTTGGAAATAAAACCATAAAGATCAAGGGCGGTTTCGCGGACAGCAAGATGTGTCCACAGGGTAGCTTCGGTGCTGTTGGATAGGGTATGGAGCGTTGCATCAGTCACAAATGCCTTATAGCCGAGGCCTCCGACATCGATTACGACATATTTATCAGCACATTCAAGTATGTGGCCACGGAGTGAAGATATCATAGTTTCGATTATACAACATATACAACAGCTTTACTTTATCTGCTCACTATGTTAATTTTTGTACACATACATATATGGCTATTACTTCATCAGCAAAAAAAGCTTTTCGTGCTTCCAAGAAGAAGCGTGTTTTCAATATTCGTCGTAAGAGTGCTATCGAGAAGCAGATGAAAGATTTTCGTAAGCTCATTGCAACAAAGAGTAAAGTCGAAGCGGTAAAGCTTATTCCTGACTTATATCAAGTTCTCGACAAAGCTGTAAAGACCAACTATATCAAAGCAAACACCGCAGCCCGTCTCAAGTCACGTACAATGGCGGCGCTGAAAAAATTAGTGTAAAGTATTTATTGCCTTCGTCGTTCAACGGATAGGACGCAGGATTGCGGATCCTGCAATCGTGGTTCGATTCCACGCGAGGGCACCATTGATCTGTAACATCTTTAGTAGACACGTCACATATCAAAAAAGCACTAGGTATTTTAGTGCTTTTTTGTTTTGTTGTAAATATTTTATTCTCAAAACCCAAACCTTTCTAAAAGAAGTTTCAATAATGGTTCACGATGTTCGGTTTCGGCAATATATTTGAGCATAATCGCACGTATTTCTTCTGGATCTACTTCGTCGATATAAATTATAATCAAAGGCATAAACACTTTTCGTGATTTAATCAGGAGTCGTGGAGGAATATGATCATGTGGAATACAAAAAGATTCCAATGTCAGAAAAGGGTAGAGAGTATCATCAGCTCGAAGACCACGATCATTGATCTCATATGATACAAGGTGTGCAGGATGAGATGCATGAAGGACGAGTGCAGTGGAAGCAATAATGATAGATATTCCGGTAATAAACTCACTAAACATAAAAGAAACTGCAGCTAAAGCAAAAGTGATAATGCCGATCACCCAGTACCAGTCAGATTTTTTTTCCTTGTGAATATGAGTTGGTGCTTGCCATGTAATGAGAGGTTCTGTAGCCATAGATATATTATAGCATTATGTATAAAATTAATTGAAAAAACTGTGAATATGTGACATTATAGCGTGATAGTAAGGACGGGTGGCTGAGTGGTTTAAGGCAACAGTCTTGAAAACTGTCGTCCTCGCAAGGGGACCGTGAGTTCGAATCTCACCCCGTCCGCCTTAAGAACTTGTTATCGGCATGACCCGAGTGTCTATGATTACAGGGCGACCCAAGTACTTAATCAATAAAATGAACACATTCTTAGAAAAAGATTCAAACGGCAATTGGAATACTGTTCCTCCGGTGCCTGCCGAAAAGGTAAAGAATGTTAATTGTCATAAGTTCGCTTTATATACGATCGGAAGAATCTCTTGGGAAGAAATGGTTTCTGATCCATCGGAACAACAGGCAAAAAATATTGATTTTACTTTCGGAGAAAAAATCCGATCAATATCAGATATTTTATATACTTCGATTGAAAGCGAAGAAAGCCTTACAGGGCTTACCCAAAGAACTTGTGAGATTGGTAAGGTTTATGTTGGTCAAATCCTTGATGCATTGACTGGGGAAATGGCACATTCTTTCATTCTCAGAAGAGAATCGGAAGACGAGTATGTTTGTTTCGATAAGCCAGGATTCAAATATCCATTTGCCGTTTGTGATTTGAACACTGTTCTTAATTTTGTGAACAAAGATGGGGAGCAATCGAATATAAATCAAAAGTGGCGCTTTGTTCTACTGGAAGTTATCAAATAATCAGAAAGCACCAGTAATCTTAAAAGAGGCTATCGACCCGAGTGCCTCAAACTCAGGTCCGGAAATACTATATAATACCCTTATGCTACTTCATCGCCCTGGTACCTAACCCACGATGCCCGCAGTGAATAAGTGAAGTGAAAGTAACGTTTTTAAATTATGAAAATTATAGGTATAGATTACGGTACAAAAAGAATAGGTATAGCCATGTCCGATGAAATGGGGCAGTTCGCATTTCCGTTAGTAGTTCTTACTCAGTCTACTTCTCTTGTTGCTGAAATTAAGGAAATTGCCAAGACTCACGATGTACATGATATCGTTATGGGTGAATCAAAAAACTATAAAGGTACAGCAAATACGTCACTCTTTGGGGCAACTCAACTCAAAAAGGAATTAGAAGTATTTGGTTTTGCTGTGCATTGGGAACCTGAATTTATGACCAGTATGCATGTCGAACGTCTTCAAGGTAAAAGCAATCTTACCGACGCTTCGGCAGCTGCTATTATACTGCAAACTTTTTTGGACAAAAAATCACACGCTAAATACATCAACGAAGATGAGACTTCATCATTTGAGTGAAGTACCGTATAATTACTATATAGCCTCATAATTTTATGGACTTTCTTTACACGCTTCTTGATCCGAGTAGTATTATTCCAATTATTGGAACGCTCGGGATAATTGCAATTATTTTTACGGAGACAGGTTTGTTCTTTGGATTTTTTCTGCCGGGAGATTCACTGCTTTTCACTGCAGGATTTTTTGCATCTCAGGGGTATATTTCATTACCATGGCTTTTGGTCGGGACATTTGTAGCAGCAGTTGCAGGAGACACTGTTGGATATGCTTTTGGTAAAAAAGTCGGTCCAGCTATTTTTAATAAAGAGGATTCACTCTTTTTTAATAAAAAATATATTCTACGCGCGCAATCATTTTATGAGAAACATGGCAAAAAAACCATTATTTTGGCACGTTTTATACCGATTGTACGCACATTCGCTCCGATTGTGGCAGGTATCGGCAATATGAATTATCGAACCTTTATTTCATTCAATATAATTGGTGCATTTATCTGGACATGGAGTATGTTGTGGCTCGGATATGGCTTAGGCTCACTTATTCCAAATCCTGATCGATATGTTCTTCCAGTTGTTATCGTAATCATTCTAATTTCAGCTTCTCCGGTATTACGGGAAATATGGAAAAACAGAAAGGAGTTGATGGGTAATTAAACGGGGAGAACCTCGTTTTTATTTTTTGCTATAATATAGCTATGCATACGTCGTCGTTCTTCCATTTTTTTCCACCACCAAAGTTTCTGGTCATGAAACATGCAGGGTTGGATATTTCTGATGATGCCTTGTATTCTCTCGAATATGGTCGACCAGATCGATCTTCTGGTTGGAAAGAAACAATTGGTAGATTTGGATCCATTGAAATTCCTCCGGGTTTAATTCAGGCAGGGGAGGTGAAGGATGAAAATAAGCTCGTCGAACTTCTGATCACTTTGGCAAAGAAAAATAGACTCTCTTATGTAAAAGTGTCTGTACCAGAAGAAAAATCCTATCTATTTCAGACCAACGTTCAAGGAAGTACTATCAATGAGATACGTCAGAATATCGAATTCAAGCTTGAGGAAAATGTTCCTCTGGCAGCTGCGGATGCTATTTTCTATTACGACCTCTTGCCATTGTCAGTAACCGGAGGAGTGTTACGTGCCAGTGTTTCAGTTGTACCGAGGAGTTACATTGAACATTCGATTGAACTTCTTTCTCGAGCGCAACTTTTTCCGATTTCCTTTGAAATTGTACCGAAAGCGATTGCCCGCGCAATTGTTGAATCACATTCAGACAAGACGATTCTCATACTGCATGTCATGAATCTAAAGACGGGTATATATATTGTTTCGGGAGGAGTTGTATCATTTACATCAACTATGACATCAGGGAGTGCTACGCCAAGTGAGGAGGGTCGGCCATCATATACGAATATGTTAGTTAAGGAGATTGATCGCGTCTATTCGTATTGGGCATCTCGTGAAGGAGTCACTTCATCGATCAGTGATATCGTATTGGTTGGCAAAGAAGCTGTAGCATATGAGAATGTTATTGTTGCTGCGGTTCAAGGAGAGAATGTGCCGGTGACAGTTGCCAATGTATGGCAGAATATCTGTGATATCAATCGTTATGTTCCTCCAATTTCAAAAATAGATTCACTCGAATATGCTGTTGTCGCTGGTTTGGCAATGGATTCATAATTATATGCAACACACACTTCTTCCTCCTCGAGAACGCACTAATCTTCGCCGAGAATATCGGACTAGAGTAGTTATTGTTTTTTGTTTTATGTTGTCATTGGCAGGCTTGGTCGGTGCAGCCACGCTTTTTCCGTCATTTATTTTTGCCTTAAATGAAGAGCGATCTCAGATTGCATTACTGGAATCCTTGAAACAGAATAAAGATGAGAGTGGAGTGACGACATTAGAGCTTGATTTTCAACGCGATAATAATATGATCAATGCATTGAGTGTGACACAAAAAGTTCCGCGTTCCTCGGTTACGATTCAGAGTATTGTCGGAGTACGAAAAGAAGTTAAGCTGACATCTTTAGTGGTTGATGCTCCTGCTCCAGATAGTCTAAGTATTGTCATTCAAGGTGTCGCACCAAATCGTGATACTTTATTGGCATTTAAAATTCGATTGGAAGAGTTGGTACCTGGAGGAAGTGTCGAACTTCCGGTATCTGATTTGGCAAAGAGTAAGGATCTCCAATTCTCTATGAGAATTATTCAAACATTCAAATGAAGAATACTCCTCACCACGCTATCTTATTGATTTTGGCTTTTTCCGTAACATTGTTGGTCGGTGTTGTTTACGGATACATGCACTATGTGGTTAAGATCTCGATCACTCGTGCTGCTATCGCACGCGATATCGTTGCTATGGAGAAAGCTAATAAAGGTCGCGAACAAGGTGTACAGGCACTTCATCAAAGAACAATTGAGGCTCGAGACTCAATATCACAATTCTTTATACCCGCAAATCGCGTGGTGGAATTTATTGAGGCGATTGAGGCGCTTGGTCCACAAACAAGAAGTATTGTAACGTTGTCATCAATTGACGATATTCCACCTGGTCAAATTGATGGAAGTGTGTACGGTTTAGCTAGGGCGCATGTCGAAGCGAGAGGATCATGGTCATCTGTCATGCGTGCCTTATCTCTGGCTGAAAATTTTCCCTATGCAATTTCAGTCAAAGATACTCGTGTTGATTCTATTGGTTCTGGTGGCGAATCTTCTTGGAAGGCGGATTTCACCCTTGAAGTGCTTTTATCAGCTCCTTTGTCGTCTGTAGTAGATATTCCTTAATATATGAATCTCTTCAATAAAAAAACCTCTACACATACAACTGTACTCCTCTTCACCCGAGGTAGTTTTTTCCACCGTATGGGCAGAGACTATTATGTTGATTGGGGAGGGATGTTGGGAACGATATGTATAATTACGTTGATATTTATTGGATTGGGAGCATATGCATATATGAATATTGAGAGTCGTTTGTTAGATGCCTCGGTGCTTGATACTATCAAAAAACCAGAAACAGTTGATGAGCAAAAATTGCAGCAGATAGTTGAACAATTTTCTGCTCGTGCTGTAGAACGTGCTGTGATTTTGAAAGGCTACGGTGGTTTCGGTGACCCATCATTGTAAAGTACGGTATCTGTGCTATTTTGTAGATATTGTTTAGGACATGAAGCAAGTTTGTGTAGAGTAAGTAATGTGATCCAATAGCCCTTGTAGTTAAATGGATCTGCGGACATGAAGCAAGTTTGTGTAGAGTAAGTAATGTGATCCAATAGCCCTTGTAGTTAAATGGATCTGCGGACATGAAGCAAGTTTGTGTAGAGTAAGTAATGTGATCCAATAGCCCTTGTAGTTAAA
>Ga0163150_10001279_pt1 | contig 43498 bp, 28 predicted proteins | sample OliLakLV19P2IB_FD_148628 | JGI IMG/M metagenome (GOLD analysis project Ga0163150, IMG submission 148628) | Freshwater microbial mat bacterial communities from Lake Vanda, McMurdo Dry Valleys, Antarctica - Oligotrophic Lake LV.19.P2.IB | ecosystem: Environmental > Aquatic > Freshwater > Lake >... | reverse complement strand
CCGCACGGTAGATGGGGTGCGCTCGTTTCCTGGCTGTGACCGTATGAGTCAAGAGGTGCTGTCCGGCGCGCGAGCGCCGGCCATGCACGGATAGCAGGTGGAGCAACGGACCGTTGTTCGCCACGCCAGGAAGACGTTTTACAGAAACTCGGGGACGGAGCCGGAAGGGAAAAAGAAGAGGAAGCTTTTAAGAAAAGAAAAAAAGGCCTTCGCGCGTCACGCCGTGCTTGACACTACTCATAGCAGGGCGTCGCTGTCCTCAGCGCGCCGGGCCACGGATCGAAGGCACGCATCAGAACTGCTCACGCCACACTCCGGCGCACTGAGGAAAGCGAGCCTTGCCTCTCGCCCTCGGGTTATCCGGCCATTCCTCATTTGGGTATTTATTTGGTGTTTGGATTTTGGAGTTTGGTGTTTTGATCCGTGCATGGTCGCCCGCGTCACCCTCGAGATCGCGCTCCGCAAGGAGTTCGATTACGCCATCCCGCCCGAACTGGCGGCGCGCATTGACGTGGGCACGCGGGTGAAAGTTCCCTTCGGTCCGCGCCAGGTCAACGGCGTCGTCACTGAAGTGCTCGACGAAAGCACTCACACGAACCTCCGCGAGATTGTCAAAATCATCGGCACGCCCAGCATGGTCACGCCGCAAGTGCTCAAGCTCGCGCGGTGGATCGCGGACTACTACTGCTGCGCGCCGGAGATAGCGCTCAAGAGCGTGCTGCCCGAGGCCGTGCGCAAGGAGGACGCGCGCTTCAAGGAACACCTGTTCGTCCGGCTGAACACGGTAAAAGGCGAGCCGGAAAAACTAACCAAGCGTCAGCAGGAGATCCTGAATGTGATGGAAGAGTGGCGTGAGTTGCCGCTGCAAAGATTGCTCACCCTCACCGGCGCGACGCCCGTCACGGTCCGCAAGCTGGAGGACAAGGGCTTGATCACCATCGCGCCGGAAATTGACGAACGCGATCCGTACGCGAAGGAAGAGATTCTCCCCACACAGCCGCTGGTGCTGAACGCCGAGCAGGCGACGGCGCTCGAACGCGTGAAACTGGCCATGGCGCAAAAAAGTGCCCCCGGCGTCCCGCCGGGTCAGGACTCACTCACGACAGGACCAGCTCCTTTCGCAGACAACGCCTCCACCCGGCGGGACGCCGGGGGCACGGCATTATCACCCTTCTTCAACAAGGACGCCGAGGTCGGCAAATACTCTGGCTGGCTCCCGCACTGGCGGCAGGCCGGGAAACTCTACTTCGTCACCTTCCGCCTCCACGACTCGGCGGCACAGGCCGACCTCGACAAATGGCAGGAGGAGAAAACAATCTGGGAATCCTTCCATCCGAAACCGTGGAGTGAAAAGGACTGGGCGGAATACCACGAGCGTTTCAGCGACCGCATTGAACAACTGCTCGACGCGGGCCACGGCTCCTGCGTTCTCGCCGAGCCGCGCGTCAGTGAAATCGTCGAGCGCGGGTTGCGCTTCTTCGACGGCGAGCGTTACCAGCTCGGCGATTACGTCATCATGCCGAATCATGTGCATGTGCTGGTCCGGCCCGACGAACGGCACACGCTGTCGGAGATTCTGCAATCCTGGAAATCATTCACGGCCAAGGAGATTAACGAAGTCATCAAGGGTGAAGGCACGCTTTGGCGGGCCGAGTATTTTGATCATCTGGTGCGCAGCCAGACGAAGCTCGAAAAATTTCGCGCCTACATCCGGGAGAACCCGGCCAAGGCGCATCTCACCGCCGGCTACCGCGTGGGTGCCGGAAGCTTCGAGCCGCCCCGTGCCCCCGGCGTCCCGCCGGGTCAGGACTCACTCACGACAAGCGATCACTCGACTCAGCAAGCGCTGACCCGGCGGGACGCCGGGGGCACGGGCACGCTGCTCCTCCACGGAGTTACCGGCTCCGGCAAAACGGAAATCTACCTCCAGGCCATCGCGCATTCACTGGAACAGGGCAAAGGTGCCATCGTGCTCGTGCCGGAAATTTCCCTCACCCCGCAGACGGTCGAGCGGTTTAAGGCGCGGTTCAGCAACGGGCCGTTGCGCACGCTCGTGGCCGTGCTGCATTCGCACCTCTCCGCCGGCGAGCGGCACGATGAGTGGCACAAGATCCGGCAGGGACGTGCGCGCATCGTCATCGGCGCGCGCTCGGCCATCTTCGCCCCGGTGCATCCGCTTGGACTCATCATTGTGGATGAGGAGCACGAGCATTCGTACAAGCAGGAAGAATCGCCGCGCTACCACGCGCGCGACGTGGCCGTGGTGCGCGGTCAGATGGAAGGCGCGGTCGTGGTGCTCGGCAGCGCCACGCCTTCGATGGAAAGTTTTCACAACGCCAAGCGCGGCAAATACGAATTGCTCGAACTCACCGTGCGCGTGGACAACCAGAAGATGCCCGTGGTCCGTGTCGTGGACATGCGCGCGGAAGGCCGCAAGCAGAAGGGCATTCCGATTTTCTCCACGCAGCTCAAGGAGGCGATCACGCAGCGCCTGGAGCGCAAGGAGCAGACGATTCTCTTCCTCAATCGGCGCGGCTACTCGACTTCACTGCAATGCCCCGACTGCGGCTACGTGGCCGAATGCCCGAACTGTTCCGTGTCGCTCACCTTCCATCGGCGCGCGGCGATTCTGCTCTGCCACATCTGCGGACATTCGGCGAAAGCACCCGTGGCCTGTCCCGAGCCGAAGTGCGGCAAGAGCGGCATTCGCTACTCCGGCCTCGGCACGGAGAAGGTCGAGGACACGCTGGCGAAGTTGTTTCCGCACGCGCGCATTACGCGCATGGATTCCGACACGTTGAAGAAGAAGGACGATTTCCGCCGCATCCTCGGCGACTTCCGAGTCGGCAAGATCGACATCCTCGTCGGCACCCAGATGATTGCGAAGGGCCTGCACTTCCCGAACGTGACGCTCGTCGGGATCATCCACGCCGACCTCAGCCTGCACATCCCCGACTTCCGCGCGGGCGAGCGGACGTTCCAGTTGATCACGCAAGTCGCCGGGCGCGCGGGGCGCGGCGAGGTCGAGGGCGAAGTCTTCGTGCAGGCGTTCACGCCGTTTCATCCGGCCATTCAATACGCGCGCCGCCACGACTTCGTGGGCTTCTACGATCAGGAGATCGAATTCCGCGAGCAGTTGAAGTATCCGCCGCTCGCGCGCATCGCGCTGCTCACGCTCAAGGGGCGCAATGAAGAGAAGGTGAAGTTGTCCGCCGCGCATGTGCGGACGGAGTTGGAGAAGATGCTCCAGCCCAGTGCCCCCGGCGTCCCGCCGGGTCAGACCTCACTCGCGACGAGCAGCGCCTCGATTGCGAACGCCCCGACCCGGCAGGATGCCGGCGGCACCATCATCGCCGGTCCCGCGCCTGCGCCGCTCGCGCGCGCCGAAACGTTCTACCGTTATCAACTCATGCTGCGTACGCGCGGGATGTCGAAACTCAGCCGCGCCATCGCCCAACTTCAAACCACTCTGTCGCTCCCCGACGACGTGCAGATGGCCGTGGACATCGACCCCGTGGATCTCTCATGAGCACCAGCCCAAGTGCCCCCGGCGTCCCGCCGGGCCAGGACTCACTCACGACGAGCATCGCCTCGATTGATAACACGCAGACCCGGCGGGACGCCGGGGGCACGCGGCCCGCCGACAGTCTTCCCATCTTCGTCCTCAAGGCTTCGCGCCCCGGCTTCTGGCTCACGGCGGTCTGGTTTTATCTCCTGCCCGTCGCGCAACAACCGATTTGGAATTCGCCCGCGTTCTGGCTCGGCGTGTTCTTCGTCAGCTTTCCGTTCGGCCTGCTCATCTACGGTTGGAACGATATTGTGGACCGCGAAAATGACCGCCGGAACGCGCGCAAAGGATCCTTTCTTTTCGGCGCGCGCGGCACGGATGAACAGCTCCGCAAGCTCCCGCGCATCATCGCGCTGGTTCACCTGCCTTTCGTCATCGCGTTCAGCATCCGGCTCGGGCCGCACATGCTCGGCTGGTACGCCGCGCTCATCGCGGCGACGGGCATTTACAACCTCCCGCGCTACGGCTTCAAAAACTTCCCGCTCGTGGACGTGCTTAATCAAGCCGCTTACCTGCTCGTGTTCTACGTGAGCAGCGCGATCAATCACGTCCCGCAGCTCCCGTGGCAGACGATGCTCTTCGGCGTGATGTTCGCCATGCACTCGCATCTGCTCGGCGAAGTGATGGACCTCGAACCGGATCGCCTCGCCGGACGCCGCACCACGGCGCTCGTGCTCGGCGCGGTCGCAACGAAGCTGCTCATCGGACTCTTTCTCGTGGTGGAAGCGTTGCTCGTCCTCGTTTCTTTCAACAACTGGATGGTGAGCGCCTGCCTCGCGTGTGGCGCGGGTTGGTTTGTCGTGGATGCGATGTGGTTTCGCGCGCGGCCTTACCCCGAGTGGCTCGCACGCCTGTTCCTGCTTGGCTGGAACGTCATGGCCATCGCCAGCGCCTGGTATGTCTGGTCGAGCGGCGCGCTGACGAAGCTGCGTTAGTCCGTGCCCCCCGGCGTCCCGCCGGGTCGGATCTCACTGGCGACGAGCAGCAACTCGACTGGTAACACCCCGACCCGGCGGGACGCCAGGGGCACACTCATTCAAACTCCAACCACCCAAACCGCTCCGGCGTGTGAAAGCTCCCGTCCAGCGCAGGATTGAATGCGAGGAAACCTTTGTTCGCGTAGTCGCAGCGGTACAAGTTGATCCGCCAGCGCGCACCCGGCTTCGGCGCGGCGTCGCTCATCGCGCTCCAAGGGATGCGCATCTCCACCGTCCACACCTTGCGCTGCTCATCCACGCGCGTGGCGGACTCGAAGCCGCTGCTCCACGCGAAATCCTTCTCGGGAATCTTCACGTCGAGGCGCTCGTTCGTGGGCGACACTTCGTATTCGGTGTAACGCTTCACGTTGTTCGCATCGCTGGCGATGAAGGCTTCCACCACGTCGCGCTCCCAGAGACCGAAGCGTTCATTCGCCTGCACGGGTTCAAACGTCGTCAGCGTGGTGAACGGACATTCGTAGGCGAGATATAAAAACTTCTCCGACCACAGCGCGCGCGCTTTCGTCGCGAGATCCGGGCGGGCGATGGCGGAGCGCGACTCGTATTCCATCGCGACGGGCGCGGCGCTCTGCCACACGCGCTTGCTCGTGTTGCCGTCCAAGTTGAAATCCGCTCCGACGCGCGCCGCCTTCATCACCGGCAAGGGCAGCGACCGCGCCAGCAGCTTCCGCGCATTATCGAAATACACTTTCCGCAGCACGCTCGCCGGCAGCCCGATGCCGCTGATCGTCCAGTCGCCTTGAATCGGCGTCATGTGCGGGAAGTTCTTGTCGTTCGTCTCCAGCCAGCGCCAGTGCTTCGCGAAGAACACCGCCGCGTCGTCGTCCGTGGGCGGCGGCTCGTTGCCGGACGAGCCGAGGATCAACTTGTCGTACACCATGAAGTCCGTGGCGAAGAGGATGCGGTCCTGATGCTTCGTGAACAGCGCCCGCACCTTCGCCGGATCATGACGCCCAATCTCCGGCACGCGCGCCGCGAGGTCGGCCATCATGTTCGGATACTTCGAGAGCGACGCGTCTACCCACTCCAAATCCTCCGCGTTGTTCGCGAAGTGCAGGCACACGAACGTCGTCTTCGGATGCCGCGCGATGACGCGGTTCAGCGCCTCCAGCAACTCCATGCGCGCCGGATATTTGTTGCTGTCGCCGAACCACCAGTTCTTGTGATCGCCCAGTTCCTTCCAACGCTCATTGCCCGGCTCATAAGGCAGCCAGAAGGCGCGCGGGTCCGCGACGTGAATGGAAATCGGCAGGTTCAACTCGCCGCAGCGTTTCCACACCGCGTCGAGCTTCGGGTCATCAATCTTGATCAGCTTGCCGTTGCCGTCCTTGAGATTCAGGCCGAGGCGCTTGAACTCCTTCAAGCCCGCCGCGCCGAGGCGATGCCCTTCCTCCACCTGCGCCACCGCGCGCGCGCTGAAGTCCGGCGCGTCCCAGCCGGTGTAATCCAGATTCATGTAGTGAACGATGCGGCCCGGCGCGAGCGCGTCCGCCAGGCGCTTCACCTTCTCGAAGGGCGACGCGGCATTCGTCCCACGCGTCACGTAGCCGCCGCTCAAGTTCACCGCCACGCCCACGCCCACGCGGTCCATGATGCGCACCGCGCGCGTGAGATGCTGCGTGGTGCCATTGAGATGCTGGTGCAGGTCAATGATGCGATGCTCCGCGCGCCACTGCGCGGCCTGCGCGCGCCCGTCCTTTTCCGAAGGGCCACGCGGCGAGGAACAACTCGCGGCCAGCAAGCCGAGCAAGGCGAGAACAACGACGTTCGTTGGGAAGTTCATGCCGCGCAGCGTTGCGAGAACGGGGCGGGATGGGAATTTCTTTTTCGCGCACCGCGATTAGGGCGGGGAAAAAGCGGCGCTAAAGCGACCGCACTCCAAACGCTGGCGCGCAGCACCAAACGCCTTTTGCCGCGCGGAGCGTTTGGAGTGCGGTCGCTTTAGCGCCGCTTTAGAACGACGGAAAATCGAGACACCTGAGCAAACCAAACGCCAGTCTGATGCAGTCTTGCCGCCCACCTGGAAGCGGGTAATCTCCCGCCATGAGTACACGCGAACTCATCGAGAAAGAAGTGACCCAGCTCTCCGAGCCGTTGCGGCAGGAAGTTTATGACTTCGCCCGCTTCCTCCGGCTCAAGGCCGACGAGGAGAAATTCAACGGCCTGCTCCTGAGCGAAACCGCGCTCGCCAAAGACTGGAACACGCCCGAGGAGGACGCCGCGTGGGCAAGCCTGTAGTCGGCGTCATCGTGGTCCTGCCGTTTCCGCAAACCAACCTGCAAGCGGGCAAGCGCCGGCCCGCACTCGTCGTGGCCGATCTGGCCGGTGATGATTTGATTCTCTGCCAGATCACGAGCCAGGCACGGGCGGACGGGAATTCCATTTCACTGACCGACGCGGATTTCACGAGAGGGAAGCTGGCCATCACCAGCTTCGCCCGCGCGAACCGGCTCTTCACTGTCGAGCAATCCGTGATTCTCTACGTGGCCGCGCAGGTGAGTTCCGCCAAGCTGGCTGAAGTGAAGACTCGCATCCGTGCCCTGTTCGCCTGAACCACGGCCAACAAGCGGAGCCAGGCCAGAACAGCAGCGTTCGTTGGGAAGTTCATGCCGCGCCGCGTTTCGAGAACGGGGCGGGATGGGAATTTCTTTTTCGTGTGCGCGCCTGCGACTCAGAGCGGGCAAGTAGTGGCAAAATGCAGAATCGTTTAGGTATTACCTGCGGGCGCGAACGACTTGATAAACCCTCGCGCCATTCGCAATTGAGTAGTTGGGGGCAAGTTCATCAATTTTTCTCAACGCATCCGCGCTGTCTCTTCCTGTGGTTTCGGCGCGGAACCGAACATTATCTCGACAGATTTCAATCGCCTCAGCCGTGTAGCAATCGAAGCAGTGCCACTTCAACGAAAGCCCTGGCACAAGCTCGTTTAGAATTTCAGAAACCTCCGCTCTAAAAGCGCGATCACCGAGTTTGATGTCGCTTATCACGCATCGGTTCAAGGTTCGCAAATTAGATACGATCTCTACGAAATGACGCGCATATGGAAACCCACTCACGTTGCATATTGATTTTGCCATGAAGTCGTCAAACACACTGTAGCCATCCGTTCGGTATGGCTCAAGTCGCGTTGATTTGCCTGAACCCGGGATGCCATACCAAATAACGAGATTGCTCATGGCTCAAATTGTCGCCTTCTCAAAGCCATCCACACGCAATAGGCCACGGTGTTTCAACTCTCTCAGAATGCGGTACACGGCTACAGCGGTATGTAGATGATTTACTCCGAAGGCGGAGTAACATTCCCGAAAATCCGCCGTTGAATTCTCGGGTTTGAGTTTAACACGCACGTACTCACCCATGTCGTTCTGTTTTCCCGGCAACCGTAGTGGGTATTCGATCCACTTTCCTTGCCATTCGTTCTGCCCTTCAAAGACTTTAGCCGAGTCGCTCCAAATAGCTTTACGAATGAAGGGTTCAAGCGCCGCGAGAAGGGTTCGTTCTTCGATTGTCAATTCCTGTGGATTCATGCTCGTGAGCAAATCAGTTACCGCTGCCTGTAGCAAACCAAAGGCAAAGGTAGTGCGCGATGTCCTCACCGCGCCGCGCCACGAATCGGAGAGGCGTTTTGGAACTTGCCGACGCCTCACCCCGGCGCGCTGGGGACAGCGACGTCCTACCTGTCGCGGGTTCTTCGCACCTGATTTCGAGTCAGGCGACTTGGCGAATCCCAAAGGGATTCCATCACCCAAGCCCAGGGTTGCGAGTCGGCGAGCTACCCTGGGTCACGGTCCCCAATCGTTCTTCAACCCTGTAGGGGTTGCATCAACTCGCCTCGCCGGTGAGGCAACCCTTTCAGGGTTGTGCCCCTTTTCACGCGCCGTTCCCAGGGTAGCTCGCGCGGCGCTCGCAACCCTGGGCTTTGGTGCGGCAACCCCGTTGGGGTTGGAACGACGCGCGGTTCAGGGACATCACCGGTGTGGTAGATGACATGAGTAGTTGGTGGGCGAGCGCCGGAGGCGCTACACCCACCAACTACTCATGTCATCTACCGGCGCAATTCGTTCCGTCACCCGTGGACGAAGATGATCTGGCTCCCTTCGCGCTCCAAGGGCTAGGAATCGGCCGCAGACCGGGCCAACGCGCGACCCCGTCAAATCGTTCTAGTTTTTCCTCGTGCTTGTTCTAGGCGCGGGCGCGGGTGGCGCGGATTCTCGCCGCATGAATCACCTGCTCCGACGCGCGGCCCTGGCGCTGGGCGTTCGGGCGGCGGATGATGGGCCGCGCGCCTGAAACATGAGCAACTTGATTGAATCCAGCGGGCGCCCTTGCTATCCAACTTGAGAACAATCCTATGCTGATTTTGCGCCATCTCACGCTGCGTGTCCTGCTCTGCCTCGGCTGGCTCGCCATGCCCGGTCGAATGCTGGCGGCGGACGCGACGTTTTTCCGCGCGGTGAACTTCAACGGCCCGGCGGTGGAAGTTGATGGCCGTCCGTGGGAAGGAACGAACGCGACCAACGTTGTGATCAACGGAAAGAAATTTGAGAACCAGGCCGTCGCGCTAAAACCGGCCACGGATCCCAATCGCGCGCGGATGATTCGCAGCAGCGTCTGGGGCGACAAGGTGAGCGTGGAACTGACCAACGTGCCGGCAGGCGCGTATCAGATTTTTCTCTACGTCTGGGAGGACACCATGAACGAGCAGTTTGATCTGCTGGTGAATGACCAGTCGGTGCTGGAGAAATTCAACAGCGGCACGGCGGGCAGTTGGAAGAAACTCGGCCCGTGGAAGGCTGAGAGCGTGAAAGGGAAACTCAAAGTCTCCGCGCGCGCGGCCAGTCACGGTGCGGCGAATTTCTCAGGCATTGAAGTGTGGGCGGGCAAGGGCGCGATTCCGGCGACGGTCGGCGTGCAGTTCGTGACCACGCTCACGCCGGAACACACGGAATTTTTCGAGCGCAAGATTCGGCCGGTGCTGGTCGAGCATTGTTACGAGTGCCACAGCACGACGGGGAAGAAAATCAAAGGCGGCCTGGTGCTCGACTCGCGCGCGGGCGTGCAGCGGGGCGGCGACACTGGCGCGGCCATCACGCCCGGCGATCCCGAGGCCAGCCTGTTGATCCAGGCCATCCGCCACACCGACGCCGAACTCGCGATGCCGAAGAAAAAGCTTCCGGCGTCGGTCATCGCCGATCTGGAAGCGTGGGTGAAGATGGGCGCGCCCGATCCGCGCGCCGAAGACACCGTGGCGACCGCGCAGGCGAGGACGGCGATTGATTGGAACAAGGCGCGCGAGTGGTGGTCGTTTCGTCCGTTGCAATCGCCCGCCGTGCCGGTGGTGAAGCAGAAGCGTTGGCCGGCGAATGACGTGGATCGCTTCATCCTCGCGCGACTGGAGGAGAAGCAGTTGAAGCCCGCCGCCGATGCGGAGAAGCGCGTGCTCATCCGCCGCGCCACGTTTGATCTAATCGGCCTGCCGCCGACGCCGGAGGAAGTGGATGCGTTCTTGAAGGACAAGTCCGCAAACGCTTTCGCCAAAGTCGTGGACCGCCTGCTCGCCTCGTCGCACTACGGCGAGCGCTGGGGCCGCTACTGGCTCGACGTGGTGCGCTACGCGGACACGGCGGGCGACAACTCCGACTTTCCCATTCCGCAAATGCATCGTTACCGCGACTGGGTCATCCGCGCGTTCAACCGCGACCTGCCTTACGACCAGTTCGTGCGCGAGCAACTTGCGGGCGATCTCTTGCCCGGCGCGACCACGGCGGAGACGCACGAACGGCTCATCGCCACCGGCTACATCGCGAACGCCCGGCGCTTCGGTTCGCGCGTGGATGATTACCCGCAGCACCTCACCATCGAGGACACCATTGATAATCTCGGCCGCGCCTTTCTCGGGCTGACCGTCAGTTGCGCGCGCTGCCACGACCACAAGTTCGACCCCATCACCGCCGCCGATTACTACGCGCTCTACGGCATCTTCCACAGCACGCGCTATCCGTGGCCGGGCATCGAACTGGAACAGAAGCAGCGCGACCTCGTGCCACTCGTCGAGCCGGGCCAACTGGCCGAGGCCGACGTCGCACGGAAGACGCACGACGAGGAGAAACGCCGCCTCGACAAAAATGTTCAGAAGCTGAAAGACGCCTTGAAGGAAAAGACCGGCGACGAGAAGAAGGCGCACGAGGCGAAGATCAAGGAGGCCGAGCAGGCGCTGAAAGATTTCGTGAAGAAGGGGCTGCCCTTTGAACTCGCCTACGCCGTGGCCGACGCGAAGAAAATTGAGAACGTGGCGCTTCAGCAGAAAGGTGATCCGGCGAAGCCCGGCCCGGTCGTGCCACGCCGCTTTCTCACCGTGCTGAATGGTGCCGAGATTCCCGCCACCGACAAATCGAGCGGTCGCCGCCAGCTCGCCGAATGGATCGTGGCCCGCGACAATCCGCTCGCCGCGCGCGTGATGGCGAATCGCATCTGGCTGCATCATTTCGGCAAGGGCCTCGTGCCAACTCCGAACGACTTTGGCAAGCAGGGCAAGCCGGCAACGCATCCTGAACTGCTCGACTGGCTGGCGATGAAGTTCATCGCGTCCGGCTGGTCGGTGAAGGAGATGCACCGCGTCATCATGCTCTCGCACACTTACCAGCTCGCAAGCCAGCGCAGTGAGGATGCCGTCGCGCGCGACGTGAGCAACGAGCTGCTCAGTTCTTTCCCGCGCCAGCGCTTGGACGCCGAAGCCATCCGCGACACGATGCTCGCGCTCGGCGGCAACCTCGACACGACGCCCGCCGGCCCGCATCCGTTCCCACCGCAGACCGAGTGGAAGTTCACCCAGCACAATCCTTTCAAGGCGGTTTACGACTCGAAGCACCGCAGCGTTTATCTGATGACCCAGCGCATCCAGCGTCATCCTTACCTGGCGATTTTCGACGGCGCCGATCCATCCGCGAGCACCGCCGTCCGCACGACCAGCACCACGCCGCTCCAAGCGTTGTTCCTGCTCAACGACAAGTTTGTGCATGAGCAATCGAAGGAGTTCGCGACGCGCATCACTCAGGCGGCGAAAGATGATGCCGCCCGGTTGAAGTTCGCCTACCAACTCGCTCTGGCCCGCCCGCCGGAATCTTCCGAACTCGACGACGGTAAAAAATTTCTCGCCTCCGTGCGCGACCAGTTGCGCGCGGATGGAATGCCCGGAGAGCAAATCGAGAACGAATCCTGGCGCGCAATGGTCCGCGTGATCTTCCGCCTGAACGAATTCGTGTATGTGGACTGATGACATGAAGACTTTTTCTCCCACGGATTCAGAGCGGCCACGGATGGATTTACCGGCGGCATTGTTGGTGAACCAGCAATCCAAAATGAATCCTCTCAACCCCATCCGTGGCCGCCCTGAATCCGTGGGAACCCCCTTGGGAATCAACGACCCCTTCACCCACGCGGTCATCGGCAAGGCCATGGAGACGCACTCTGCGCTGGGGCCGGGATTGAACGAGGAGTTTTATCATCAGGAATTTTCGGCCCGGCTTTCGGCCGCGGGTCTTGCGCATGAATCGAAGCCGCGCCGCGACCTGCTGCATCGGGGCTTCGTCGCCGACGCATTTGAACCGGACATGGTATTTCCGGGTCGGCTCATTCCCGAACTCAAGGCGTTGCGAGGCGGTTTTGATCCGGAACATTTTGCCCAACTCATCGCCTACCTGAAGTTTCACGCCATCGCGACCGGAATGTTGTTCGACTTCGGCAAGGAGAGCTTGATGTTCAAGCGCGTCGTCTTCACTCCAGTCGAAGCAACCTTTCCCGCTGTGGAGTTGCCGTCGTTTGTCACCGGGCAGGAACTGGCGGAGACTTTGTTGCGTTTGCTCCGGGAGATTCACGCCGCCCACGGACTTGGTTATCGCGAGACGACGTATCAGGGTCTTTTCCGCGCCGCTCTACAGGCGGAGCGAATCTCCTTCAGCGCCAGTCCGACGAGCCCCATCGCCCGCTGGGGCGTCGCGCAGTTGCGCTGCTTCGTGGTGGATGGCGCGTGTGCCGTTTCCGTGACCGCGCTGGGCGACGAGGTGTCCGCTGCGGATCGGGCGGCACTGCAAACCTGCCTGCGTTGGCTTGATCTGCCGTGGGGTCTCGCCGTCCACTTTGGACGAAGGACGGTGGATGTTCGCTTGGCGGTGAGGCCGGGGAAATTTCCCACGGATTCAGAACGGCCACGGATTTGATGCAGTGATGAATGAATTTATGAAACTCCCCTTCCCATCCGTGGCTTCTCTGAATCCGCGGGAAAAATTTACGCGCCGCGAAGTCATCCGTTCGCTCGTCGGCTCGTCGCTTCTGCTGCCCGGCCTAGTGTCGAATCTGCTCGCGGATTCCGCCGCCGTTGATCCGCTCGCGCCGAAGCCGACGCATTTTCCGGCCAAGGCCAAGCGCGTCATCTTCATCTTCTCGAATGGCGGCGTGTCGCACATGGACACGTTTGATCACAAGCCGAAGCTCTTCGCGGCGGACGGGAAGACGATGGGCATCGGCGGCGGTCTCTCGAATCAGCAGCGTCGTTTGCTCAAGCCCGGCTGGGAATTCAAGCCCGGCGGCAAGTGCGGCACGATGGTCAGCGATCTGTTCCCGCACCTGCGCGAGCGCATGGACGACGTGTGCCTCATCAAGTCCATGAAGTCGGATGACAACGAGCACTACCAGGCGACGCTGGCGATTCACACCGGCTCGTTCTTTTTCTCGCGGCCCAGCATCGGCTCGTGGATCAGCTACGGACTCGGCACGGTGAACCAGAACCTCCCGTCGTTCGTCGCCATCTCCGCCGGTTCGCCCTACGCGGGCACGCAGATTTTCAACAACGACTTTCTGCCCGCGTATCATCAGGGCGTGCGCGTGGTGCCGGGCAAGGAACCGATTGCGAATCTCGACCGGCGCACCAAGCAATCGTCCGTGCAGGAGTTGGAACTTGGCCTCGCCGGTGCCTTGAACCAGCGCCATCTCCAGGCGCACGGGAACGACAGCGAACTCGCCGCGCGCATCCGCACTTTCGAGACCGCGTTTCACATGCAGACCGAGGCGCGTGATGTGTTCGATCTCTCGAAGGAATCCGACGACACGCTCGCGCTCTACGGCATGAAACGCGGTCAGACCGACGGCTTCGGCTGGCCGTGCCTGATCGGACGCCGCCTCGCCGAGCGCGGCGTGCGCTTCATTGAGTTGGTGGACGGCAGTTCCAGCAAGAACTGGGATCAACACGGCGACATGGCCGAACATGCCCAGCACGCGAAGAACATCGACCAGCCCATCGCCGGCCTGCTGAAAGATTTGAAGCAGCGCGGAATGCTCGAAGACACGCTCGTCGTCTGGACCACGGAGTTCGGCCGCACGCCCGGCGTGGATGGTGACAAGGGCCGCGGCCATCACAGCGCGTGCTTCTCGTCGTGGCTCGCGGGCGCGGGCGTGAAAGGCGGCACCAGCTACGGCAGCACCGACGACATCGGTTCAACCGTCACAGAGAACCGCGTTCACGTTCATGATTTCCACGCGACCATCCTGCACCTGCTCGGCATGGATCACGAGAAGCTCACCTTCCGTCACGGTGGCCGCGATTATCGCCTGACCGACGTGCATGGGAATGTCGTGCAGGCGCTGTTGGCTTAAACTGAATTCGCCTTTTGCTATGAACACACCCGCACATCTGATCAATCGCCGTGACTTCACGAAGACCACCTTGCTCGCCGGGGCCGCGCTCGCTTCGGGCGGGGTTGGCGTTCCCGCCGCAAACGCGCCTACGAAACGAATTCGCACCGGCGTCATCGGCTGCGGCAGCGTGTCGCATTCGTATCTGCCGGTGCTCACGAAATCGCCGTTCGTCGAGGTCGTGAGCTTGTGCGACATCCGTCCCGAGCGCGCGCAGAAGCAGGGCGCGAAGTTCAACGTGGCCCGCACCTACCCGCACCTTGACGCGATGCTCGCGGGCGAGCCGTTCGATTTCCTCGTGGATCTCACCGACATGCAGGCGCACGAAAAGATCAACCGTCGCGGACTCGAAGCGGGCAAACACGTCTGGAGCGAGAAGCCCATCGCCAACTCGCTCGCGGCCGGACAGAAGCTGCTCGCGCTGGCCTTGAAGAAAAACCTCCGTCTCTGGGGCGCGCCGATCACCGTGCAGAGTCCGCAGTTTGCCTTCATGGCGAAACAACTCGCGGCGGGCAAGCTCGGTCGCGTGGCGGCGGCTCATGCCGATTACGGACATGAAGGGCCGAACTGGTCGGCGTTCTTCTACGAGAAGGGCGGGGGATCGATGCCCGATCTCGCGGTCTATAATTTCACCACGCTCACCGGACTGCTGGGGCCGGCGAAGTCCGTCAGTGCGATGGTCAGCATCGTCACGCCGGAGCGCACCGTCGGTGACAAGGGCCGAATCAAGGTCACCGAGGAGGACAATGCGATGGTGCTGCTCGACCACGGGAGCGGGGTGATCTCGCACACGCAGTCGGGCTTCAATTACTTCAACCCGCACGGCCACGACGGACGCCAGGAAACGCGGCACACGATCAACGTTGTCGGCTCGCACGGTTTCATGGGCTTGGTTGGCTACGACTGGGCGCCGCTGGGCGTGGACCTCGCGACGAAGGACGCGCCGAAGCTGGAGCGTCATGCCACCGACGCGCAGGGTTACCTCTGGCAGCAGGGCGCGGCGCTGGCGGCGGAATGCCTCGCGACCGGGCGCGAATTGATGGTCACGCCCGGGCAGGCGCTGCATGTGCTGGAGATTATCACCGCCGCGCGCGAGTCGTCCGCGACGGGGCGGCGCATCAAGCTCGCCTCCACCTTCCAGTGGCCGTTGGTTTGAGAATTTTTTCCCGCCGGCGTGGCGGGCCGTTACACTTCGCCCGCACCATGAATCGCCGATGGCTCACGCTTGCCCTGATTGCCTGCGCGGGACTGCGCGCGCTGAACCTCGCGGCGCAACCGGACGACGCCGGCTGGCAAACGGTCCGTGTCCCCGGCGCTTGGGAGACCGGCGGTCCCGCCGCCGCGCGCCAGCACGACGGCGTTGCGTGGTATCGCGCGTGGCTCAAACCGCACGACAGCTTCTTCACACCGCACGAGCGCAATCTCTTCGCCGAATCCGTCACGCTGAACATTCGAGGTCTCGCCGACGCGCACGAGGTGTTCGTCAATGGCACGCGCGTCGGCGGAGGCGGCGCGTTCCCGCCGCAGTTCACGAGCGGACGTGATGGCAATCATCGCCATAAGATTCCGCCCGGCCTGCTGCGCAAGGGCGAGTGGAACGCGATGGCCATCCGCGTTTACAACGCGTCCGGCCCCGGCGGATTTCTCAGCGAGGCGCCGTTCGTCATGGATTACTTCAACGAGTGCGTGCTCGAAGGCGATTGGGAATGGCGCGCGGGCGACGACACGGCTTGGGCCAAAGGCACCGCGCTCAAGGAGAAGCCGCGGCGCGCGGCGTTCGACCAGTATCACGAGAGCAACCGCGTGCTCGGGGAGGCGGCGCAATTCGTCCACGGGCCGAAGCTCTCGCCCGAGCAATCCGCCACGAACTTCACCACGGCGAACGATCTGGTCGTCGAGCCATTGCTTCACGAACCGCTCGTCGCGCAGCCCACGCACCTGAGCTACGACGCGCGCGGCCGGCTGTGGATCGCGCAGTATCGGCAGTATCCGTATCCCGCTGGCGTGAAGATGCTCAGTCGCGACAAGTATTACCGCGCCCATTACGACAAGGTGCCGCCCGCGCCGCCGAACCATGATCGTGGTCGCGATGTCATCTCGATTCACGAAGACACGAACGGGGACGGCGCGTTCGACCGGCACAAGGTCTTCGTGGACGGCCTGAACATGGCCAACGCCGTTCTGCCCGGTCGCGATGGCGTCTGGGTCATGCACACGCCGTATCTGCTCTTCTACCCCGACCGCGACGGCGATGACGTGCCGGATGGCCCGCCCACGGTCCATCTTGCCGGCTTCGGATTGGAAGACACGCACTCCGTCGCGAACGGTTTGGTCTGGGGATCGGACGGTTGGATTTACGGCGGGCAGGGCAGCACGACATCAAGTCGCGTCGTTCGACCCGGACTCGATGCCGCTGATGCGGCCGGCGTCTATTTCGAAGGCTGCATGGTCTGGCGCTATCATCCGGTCACGCGCGCGTATGAACTCTTCGCCGAGGGCAGCGGCAATGTCTTCGGGCTGGAGTTCGACGGCGAAGGCCGGCTCTTCAGCGGCCACAACGGCGCGGAGACGCGCGGCTGGCATTATCAGCAAGGCGGCTACTACATGAAACAGGGTGTGGACCCAGGGAAGTTCGGACCGCCGCGCAATCCGTATTCGTTTGGCGAACTGCCGTGGATGAAACTCGCCGCGCCTATTCAACGATTCACTCACGGTGTCGCCGTGGTCGAAGGCACCGCGCTCCCGGCGGCACGACAGGGCCAGATGTTCTGGGTCGATCCGATCCACAGCTTGCTCATCGCGACCGAGCGCCAAACTCGCGGCGCAACCTTCGGCACGCGGGATCTCGTTCGAGTGTTGAAGAGCGCGGACGACGGCTTCCGTCCGGTGTTCATCGTGAACGCGCCGGATGGCTCGCTTCACATCGCCGACTTCTACGAGCACTACATCGCGCACGGGCAGCATTACCAAAGTCAGATTGATCCCACGACCGGCCGCATCTACCGGCTGCGTGGGAAAGGCTCGACGTTGGAGAAAGCAGTGAACCTCACGCGCAAAAGCACGGACGAACTGCTCGCGCTCCTGTCGCATCCGAACAAGTGGCATCGCCACACCGCCGCCCGCGTGCTCGGCTGGCGCGCGACGGCGGAAGTGCAATCGAAACTCCGCACGCTGCTGGCTGGTGCGTCCGCCCCACTCGCCGCGCTCTGGGCGTTGCATCAAGCCGGCGGCTTGGACGACGCCACCGCGCTCGCGACGTTGAGGCATCCCTCGCCGACGATTCGCGAATGGACCGTGCGGCTGCTCGGCGATCGCAAGGAACTCTCTCCACGGCTCGTCACCGCAATCCAAGAGCAAGCCCGCGCCGAAACCGACGTTCGCGTGCGCGCGCAAATGGCGTCCTCTGCTCGTCGTCTCCCCGTGACGCAATCACTGCTGCTGGTGAACGAACTCTTCACTCACGACGCCGACGCCAGTGATCCGTGCGTGCCGCTGCTCTGTTGGTGGGTGCTCGAAACGCATCTCGCCACACACCGTGACGCCGTGCTCGCGCTCTTCCAGGCTCGGGCCGTCTGGGATCGTCCGCTCGTGCAGGAGCACATCCTGCCGCGCCTGATGCGACGTTTTGCGGTGGAAGGACGGCGTCAGGACTTGCTCGTCTGCGCCAGTTTGTTGCGGGCTGCGACAGGGACGAATCACACCGCGCAGCTCATGAAAGGTTTCGAGGAAGCCTATCGCGGTCGCGCCATGACCGGTCTTCCCGATGAACTGCTCTCCGCCCTTGCTGCCACCGGCAACGCCCCGCTGGTGTTGCGCGTGCGCCAGCGCGAGGTCGCAGCGGTGGACGAAGCGCTGGCGCAGATTCAGAACGCCCAGGCGAAACTGGAGAATCGTTTGCTCTACATCCGCACGCTCGGCGAAGTGCGCGAGATCAAGGCCGTGCCGCCGCTACTCGCCCTGGCCACGGGCGAGCATCCCGCCGCGCTTCGAAAGGGTGCCCTGATCGCGCTCACCGCGTTCGAGGATGCCGCCATTGCCACCAATATCCTCGCCGTGTTCACGAAGCTTCCCGCCGACGTGCGTCCCGCCGCGCTGGCCTTGCTCACGAGTCGCACGACGTGGAGCGTGGCCTTGCTGCAAGCCCTCCAAGCCAGGCGCATCGCGATGGCACTCGTGCCGCCGGACATCGCCGACCGGCTGCGGCAATCGAAAGACCACGCCGTCCGCGAACTGGCGTTGAAAACACTTCCACGCACGACCATCGCCACGAGCGCCGCGCTCCAGCAGCGCATCACGGAGGTTGAAAGCACGCTCAAGCGCGCGCCCGGCAATCCTTACGCCGGTGAAACGCACTTCAATCAACGCTGCGCCGCCTGCCATAAGCTGTTCTTCAAGGGCGGCAACGTCGGGCCGGACCTCACCGCCTATCAGCGCGACAATCTCGGCACGCTGCTCATCAGCATCTTGAATCCAAATGCCGAGATTCGCGAAGGCTACGCTTACGTTGAAATCGAGACGACCGATGGCCGCAACCTCGGCGGTTTCCTCACCGACCGCGACGCGCAAGTCACCGTGTTGCGCGGCCTCGACGGCCAGGACACCACGCTGCGCGCCGCCGACATCCGCTCCATCGAACCCACCGGCCGCAGCCTCATGCCGGAGGGATTGCTCGACGACTTGAAGGAAGATGAGCTTCGCGATCTGTTCGCCTATCTGCGACAGTCGCAGCCATTCACCCGATGAACCTGACTGAAAATGTGGCGGCAGGCATCCTGCCTGCCAGTGAGGGCTGGCTTCCAGCCGCCCGGAAACAGGCCAAACCTGGAGCGGCGGTTCGAAGTCACAGCGTGCTTCTCACTTCGCAGCTTCGTCCCGCCGGGCTGGAAGCCACGGCTCTCCGTCAGCCAGGATGGCCGACGCCACATTCTCAGACAGGCCCTATGAACTCCTTTATGCTTATGAACAAAACCAACCGCCTGCTCGTGGCCGTCATGCTCATTCTCGTTCCCACGCTCACTCACGCTGCCGAAATCCGCCTCGGCATCATTGGCCTGGACACCTCGCACGTCACGGCCTTCACCGAGACCTTGAACAACTCCAAGGCCAAGGATCATGTGCCCGGCGCGCGCGTGGTCGCGGCCTTCAAGGGTGGCAGCGCGGACATCGAATCGAGCATCAACCGTGTCGAGGGTTACACCAAGACCCTCCGCGAAAAGTATGGCGTGAAGATTTACGACACCGTCCAGGAAGTCTGCGCGAACGTGGACGCCGTGCTGATCGAGTCCGTTGATGGCCGCCCGCATCTGGAGCAGGCGCGCATCGTCATCGCCGCGAAGAAGCCGCTCTACATCGACAAGCCCGTGGCCGGGACGCTTCGTGACGCGCTGGAAATTTATCGTCTCGCCGAGGCGGCGGGCGTGCCCATCTTCAGTTCCTCGTCGCTGCGTTTCGGCAAGAACACGCAGGCCGTGCGCAACGGCAGCATCGGCAGGGTGCTCAACGCCGAGACCACCAGCCCGTCGCCGCTGGAACCGCATCATCCCGACCTCTTCTGGTACGGCGTCCACGGCTGTGAATCGCTCTTCACCGTCATGGGTATCGGCTGCGAGACCGTCGAGCGCCGCAAGACCGCCGATGGAAAGATCGAAGTCGTGGGCCAGTGGAAGGGCGGCCGCACCGGCACCTTCCGCGAGGACACGAAGTACGGCGGCAAGGCCGTGGGCGAAAAGGGCGAGTCGCCCGTCGGATCGTTCGATGGCTACGCGCCGCTCGTGGTGGAGATTGTGAAGTTCTTCCAGACGAAGCAGCCGCCGGTGTCCGCCGCCGAGACCATTGAGTTGTTCGCCTTCATGGAAGCGGCGGATGAGAGCAAGCGGCAGGGTGGAAAGCCGGTGGCGATTGCGGAAGTGCTGGCGAAGGCGAGGAAATGAAAATTCCAAAACCCAAAATCCAAAGCCCAAATAAATTCCAAGCTCCAAGGCTCCAAATTCCAACGAGTCTCCGGAATGTTTGGCGCGCGATTTGGAATTTGGGCCTTTGGATTTTGTTTGGAGTTTGGATTTTGGGGTTTGGAATTCCCGCGCGCGCCGCTTCCTTGCGCGCCGGTGCGGCCCTCATCGACATCACGCCCACCAACCTGCCCATCCGCACCGCCGGCAATCTCACCGTCACTCTGGTCAGCAAGATTCACGACCCGCTCCACACGCGCGCGATGGTGCTGGATGACGGCGCGACGATGCTCGCGCTCGCCGTCGTGGACAGTTGCATGGTGGCGCGCGAAGACCTGGATGCCGCCAAGGCCATCGCCAGCCGGGCCACGGGTATCTCGGTGTCGAACATGATGATCTCCGCCACGCACACGCACACCGCGCCGTGCGTTTATGGCTGCCACGGGAATGATCCCGAGCCGGAGTATCGCGCGTGGCTCGTGCCGCGGATCGCGGAGAGCATCGTGCAGGCGTGGCGGAATCTTCAGCCTGCGCGTGTCGGCTGGGGCAAGAGCGACCTGCCGGAGTTCGTGCATTGCCGTCGCTGGATCATGCGGCCGGGCACGGCGCAGTCGCCCAACTCCGCCTTCACCGGTGCCGCCACCAATCTCGCCATGATGAATCCCGGCTTCGCCAACACGAACAAGGTGCGCCAGACCGGGCCGGTCGATCCGGCGGTCACGGTGCTGTCCGTGCAAACGCGCGAGGGTCGCCCGCTGGCCTTGCTGGCGAATTACTCCACGCACTACGCCAGCGCGCCGTCGGGGGAAATTTCCGCCGATTACTTCGGCGAATTCTGCCGCGTGATCGCGCAGGAGTTGAAGGCGGAAACGAATTTCGTCGCGCTCATGAGCAACGGCACGAGCGGCGATGCCAATCCCATCGACTTCACCAAATCGAACTGGGTGGCGACGCCATCCATCGTCGCGAAAGCCGTCGCCGGTGCCGCGCACCAGGCGCTCGCCGGAATCAAATATCGCGACGACGTGACGCTGCGCGCCGTTACGCGGCACCTCACGCTCGGCGTGCGCCGGCCCACGTTGCCGCAGGTCGCCGAGGCCCGCGCGTATCTCGCCGCGAACGTCGTCAACCGCCCGACCCGCAACTGGGAAGAAAATTACGCGCGCGAAACCACGCTTCTGGCCGCCTGGCCCGCGACGAAGGAGATCACGTTGCAGGCGCTGGCCATCGGCGACTTCGCGCTCGCCGCCGTGCCGTGCGAAACCTTCGGCAGTACCGGCCTCGCGATCAAAAAGGCCAGTCCGTTCCCGCTCACCATGGTCGTCGGCCTGGCCAACGGCTACCACGGCTACCTGCCGCCGCCTGATCAATTCCCGCACGGCGGCTACACCACTTGGCGCGCACGCAGCAGTTATTTGGAGGAAGAAGCGGAGGTGAAGATACGGAACAGCGTGGCCACACTTTTGATTCAAGCACGCTCCACCCTCTGAATCGCCAGTCGCAAAGCAATTTCCTGCGGACGCGGGCGATTTCACCGCATCGCCCAATGACTTGCTGATCAATGAACCCCGGAGTACACCGCCGCGCCAGTACTCACGTTCCAGCGCAAGCTCGCGCCGCAGCCGACGGGCATTGATTACGAGTTCCCCGAACAAACGGCGCACGGTGTCGCGCTGCTCACGTTCTGGGTGCCGCGCGCCCATTCCATCACGCCGTCGCAGAAAATCCTTTTCACGGACCGCCACTTCTAATCACACCCCACTGGATCGGGTGCGATTGGAAGTGGCGGTCAAGACCGGTCGCGTAGCGCAGAATTGCATTCTGCTGTATCGCGGATTTTCAATCCGCAGGCTGATCGAGCTTCCAACGCCTTCGCCTTCGCCGACGCCCTGCCGAATGCAATTCGGCGATACCGCAGATTACAAATCTGCGCTACGACTGACCGCCACTTCCAATCACACCCCACTGGATCCGCCCGTTTGACACGACTCCGCCCCCCCATATAGTGCGCGCCCTTTGACATGAATCGTAATCCGCATGTAGCCGTGGTCGGTGCGACGGGAGCCGTCGGCATCGAGATGATCAAAACGCTGGAGAAGCGCAATTTTCCGGTGGGCCAACTCACGTTGCTCGCCTCCGCCCGGTCCGCCGGCAAGAAACTCACCTTCAAGGGCGAGGCCATCACCATTCAGGAATTGAAGGCGGATTCGTTCCAGGGCATCGACATCGCGCTCTTCAGCGCGGGCGGCGGCATCTCAAAGGAATTCGCGCCGCTGGCCGTGCGTCAGGGCTGCGTGGTCGTGGACAACTCCAGCGCTTTCCGTCAGGACGATTCGGTGCCGCTGGTCGTGCCCGAGATCAACGCCGCCGATGTGAAGGGGCACAAGGGCATCATCGCCAATCCGAATTGCACCACGGCCATCACGCTCATGGCGCTGTATCCGTTGCACCAGGCGTTCGGCGTCACGCGCATTTTTGCGTCGAGCTACCAGGCCGTGTCCGGCACGGGCGCGATGGCGATTGAAGAATTGCAGCGCCAGGTGAACCAGGTCGTCGGCGGACAGGCGGTGACGAAGGAAGTTTATCCGCACCAGATCGCCTTCAACGTGCTGCCGCAGGTGGATTCATTTTTGCCCGACGGTTACACGAAGGAAGAGATGAAGATGCAGAACGAGGGCCGCAAGATCATGCACCACGCCGGCTTCCGCGCGAGCGTGACCTGCGTGCGCGTGCCCGTCTATCGCGCGCACTCGGTCGCGGTATCGGCGGAATTTTCCAAGCCCGTGACCGTGGCCGCCGCGCGCGCCGTGCTCGCGAAAGCCCCCGGCCTCGACATCATTGATGACCCGGCGAACCAGCGTTACCCAATGCCGCTCGACGTGGCCGAGCGCTACAACTGCGCCGTGGGCCGCCTCCGCCTGGACTGCGCGCTGGAGAACGGCCTGTGCTTCTGGGTCGCGGGCGATCAACTGCTCAAGGGCGCGGCGCTCAACGCGGTGCAGATCGCGGAAGAGTTGTTGAAGTGAAGCGCGAGCGGCGGAGAATGAAATCTTCGTAGCGGCGCGTCCAGACCGCCGCCATCTGGAAAAGAGATCGGCGGCTCTCTGCCGACGAGCCGCTACGCGTGGCGGCACCAATTCTCACAGGGCTGGAAAAGACGCGGACGCGCTGCCTGGGAGTGGTGGAATAACCAGTGCCGCCGGGTGGCCGGAACGTTCATCCAGGGTTGCCCACTGCATGGAATGCGCGGTGGCGAGGTTGCCGAAGTAAAAGTCCGTCGTTTTACCGCTGGTGGACGCAGGCCAGCCTTCTAGCGTGGGGACATCACAGGGAATGAATTGCGGCTGACGTTGCAGTAGCCAGTCCTGAAGCATCTCGCGGGCTTGTTCCATCGTCGCGCCAAAGGCCGGTGAACTGGAGATGCGGAGGAAGCCAAGTTCCGTCAGCGGGCAGATGGCGATGCTCTGGCCGGGTTCCCACTCCAGCACGCGGGCATGGTGTTCGTGTTTTTCCCACAGCTAGGCCAGCAGCACTGAAATATCGAGCAGGCAGGTCACGGAAATTCATCCAGCGCCCGTCGTGTCATGGCTGCGGTGATAACGCGGTCGGTGATGGCGACAAGGTATCCATCTTTTCGCTGGAGGCGCACGGCGGGGGCCGGACGTTCCAAAAGTGTGAGCATGAATGCCGTGGGGCCGGCGGGGGAAATATCGAAGGCGTCGCCTGGCTGGGCGGGTTGCGGCAACGGGACCCGGCGTTTCTCGTCCACGGTGACAATCATGCGGTGATTTAAGCGTGTCAGTCGGCCACCGTCAAACTTCCGCTGCTGGCGCGGCGCTCAACGCGGTGCAGATCGCGGAAGAACTGTTGAGGTGAAGCCGAGCGGCGAAAAATTGAACCCCCTTAGCGGCGCGTCGGCAGACCGCCGCCATGTTCTTCTCCCGGTTTTGAGATTGCCCACCGCGCGAGGGAAATCAGTTTCCGGCGCTCTGCCGAGACGCCGCTACGACGGGCTTCAATAAACCAGCACCAGCACCGCCGCCTGCTCTGCCGACTTCACCACGTCCTCAAACTTCCGCTCCGTAGCTGCGCCTCGTGAGAGCGCGGCCATTTTTTCCAGCTTCGCTGAAACTTCCGGCACCGACTCCAGGAAGCTGAGCAGGAAACTGCTCTTCACCGCGTAATTCACGTTCTCCGGCAGCGCCCGTTGGAGTTCACGCTTCAGCGTTTTCCCACGCCCGCGCGGACAAGCTGAAGCTTGAACTCCAACGCCGGCTGCACCGGCACGCTGATTTGAAAATACTTCGCGTCATCCTGCGCCCCGGACAGCGCGGCGATTTCGCGCCGCCGACGTAGCGCAGATTTGCAATCTGCCGTATCGCGGGTTTGTAACCCGCATGGCGTCGCGATTGCGTGAAGGCGTTGGAACTTCGCGCGGTCTGCCGAGTGCAACTCGGCGATACGGCAGAATAGAATTCTGCGCTACGGGGAAACTGACCGTGGCCACCGTGCTCCCGAGCCGCAGCGCGCGGCCCGCCACCACCGGCAACGCCGCAAACCGGCCCTCCGCCTTGAGCAACGCGAGGTCATTGGCCGCATCCACCTTCACCACTCGGGCGGCGATGATTCCCGCGCTCGTGACCAATCGCACTTGCATGGCCTCTTTGACCACATGCTTGCCTGGGATCAAGAAGTCATCAATCAGGTCTGGCGTCCTTCGTGTAACGACATTCGGGATACGAAGTACAACCGTAAAAATTACCGAACTTTCCTTTCTTCAAATCAAGGTCGCTGCCGCACTTTGGGCATTTGGTACGTTTCGGTTTTGTCGAAACGAGGGATGTTCGTCTGTCCGGCGCTTTGCGCTTATGAAGCGGTCTGTATCTCGGTTTCCGGATCGTCTCCAAGAGACTCCAATCAACCTTTCCCCGACCGTGATTCCTCGCCACTTTCAAGGTTTCGGCGATTTGAGGCCCGCTCTCCTCGGGGAGCTTCTGATCAAAAGACCAATCATCGCCGCAACTCGAACACTCGATCTGAATCTCATTGTTCGCTTGATCCACCTGAATTTGGACCTTGTCTGACTTGCAACTTGAGCAGCCAAATCCGTGATGCTCTGCAATAGTTTCAAGCGTGAGTTTATCTGCGAGTTCCTTTCGCCGGACGTGAGCTCGAACGGGAAAGCCATTCCGAAGATGCGCCCTGACCATGCTAAAGAAATCGTTCTGGATGCGGCCCCACACTCGCTCATGCCCAGGCTCCGGCTGGAGTCCGTGATGAAACACGCACAGCGTGATCAAGTTCTCGTGCTTATGGCTACCTCCGGCGGCCAATGGTTTTGAATGATGAATGTGGAGTTCAGTGCGGCTAGGGCATCCAGTAATTTGGCAGCGGCTGCCATCCCGTTTCAGAATCTGTGCTCGAATAAAGGTCCAATACGGCGGATAGCCAGGCCAATAGTCGAAAACTTCGATGAGCATCCTGTCCCTCTGAGAAAGCTGGGCATTCGGGTCACAGAACTCCTTCAAGACAGGAGAGACCGGGGGCAGATTGTCCTTGTTCCATCGATCAAGTTCCTCGGCTCGTTCTCGTTGTGCGATCCGCGCGGCTCGCCAGATGAGGATCATCGAAGCCCAGCAACACGCAGAAACAGCAAATCCGTATGTCTTGAGTCGAGAAACCATTAAGAATGCGACTATCGTGGAAATAGTGGCAACCGCTTGGCTCACTCCCATCGCGGTTTGAAGAACTGAAAGTTTTGTGCTCTTCCGGAGTTTGCTTTCAAACTCTTGTTTGACCTGCCTGTGAGCCTCGGATTCAGCGAGAAAACACTCGTATCGTGCCTGATAAATTTCTGGGTACTTCACGGTCTTGATGTCTTCAAAACACGACTCGCATACATAACTTCCGTTGGTCAGACGAACGGCCTCTTTACTCGCAAGCTTGGCTTCGCAAATTACACAGCGGGCATCTGGATTCTGCGCACGACCTCGCGCCTCGTTAAAAATCTGGTTGGCTTGAATCAGTGATTTAGCGTCCACCCGCCGAATCAGTTTCTGATACGAAACAAAATGTTGGCTGCTTGGCCGCTGTGAATTCTTGGCCGTCGCGAATGGTAAGTTGCAAACGTCGCAAACCTCCTCACTGTCGTTAACGATCTGTGGGACGCGTTTTTCAGTCGCGCATCTGGGACACTTGATTGTTTTCCAGCCAGCCATTTGCTTTGAAAACCTAGAAGCTGCGCTTGTTATGGCACTGGTGGTTCATCCCGTTAGAGTTTGAATTTGTGCGATGGTTCAAGAAGGACGCCGGTTAGGAAGTTGGGTAATTTGGAAGCATTAACAACATAAAGGCTCTCTCGATACACCTGACGCCAGTGCCGTCTGTCTTCCTCATGCGGCACACAGTTCCGAAAATCACCAAGAGATTCATCGGCGAAGGTTGAGAAAGGATGTTTCAGAATCAACCAATCGTACGCCTTGAGTTGGAGATTACGCTCAAGATTTCCGCTCCGAAGAGAAATATCCTGCGCGTTGAATTCCGCGACACACAAATCAGCAGTCGTGACCAAAACCGGAAATATCCAGTCGATTGGGGCTTCCGATGGGCTCATCGGATTATGCTGAAGCTGCTCAGTCCATCGTGTTCTGACAAATCCCAAGAAACCTTTTGATAACTGATTTCCCGCTTCATAAATGGGCTTCTGGTTCGCTTTGGTGAGATTTTCAGAATTCGTCAATTCGTAGCCCTCGGAACAAACGGGCGGATTTCCTGCAAACGGTTCCTCACTTGTGTATTGGCCAAACTGCATGATGCTCGAAACCACACGACACCAGCGAAAAGTTCGATCAACGTCCCTGAAAAACACCCAAGTCTTGTCCTTGGCATACGCCCTTTTGCACTCAAAGACGAATAGACGCTGCTGTTTTTCTTTTGCGCTTACTGCAATCACGTCTATAGCCGTTGGTTCGTTAAAGGTTACGCCAAACTCTTCGGCAAAAACATCCATGCCTGAGGTTCTGCTAATCTCTTCGATCACTCGTTTCTTGAGGAAGACGCCGTGCATATTCAGCGCGGCACGTTCAGCTTCTGGGGGCGTCAGTGGCGGATTTTGTGATTTAGGCATAAGCAGGCTGCGGAGATTACGCTTTCCTCGGGAATGGCGAAACCAAAACCCGTTCCCCGTCACGGCTGCTCGGTAGAGAACCACCATCTTTCCTCCCACCGTCCACCGCGGCCAGACTCGTGATGGAAGACGCACGCTCGACCATAGCCCAGCGCTTGAGCACTGGGTTCACGGGTCAAAGAAACCATTCCAGTCCCGCCGGGACGAAAGGAGCGTTTGGGGGAATTCCTTCCGTCCCTGGCGGGACTTTGTTTTGTCCTTGGACAATTCACCCAGCCATGAATGGCTGGGCTAAGCTGCCAGACTCGTGATGGGCCGCAGCATGGCCACGCTCACCTTCACTCACCGCGCGGCTGACGAGAAAAGGTTTCCGGAGGTCTGCCGACCCGCCGCTACGGGGGCGGTGAAGGCGCTTTCGAGCGCGCGATAGTTTCCAACCCGGAAATGCCTCACGCGAAGGCCGCGAAGGTCGCGAAGGAAAAAACTTCTTCGCGTCCTTCGCGGCCTTGGCGTGAGGCAATACCCCAAAAGCGGTGTCGCCGCCGGCGCTCGGCTGCCGCACCGCCACGATGCGGCGGAGTTGCGGACAGCCTTGTCCGCAGTTTCCAAGGTGGGTTGCGTTCAGCGGACATGGCTGTCCGCTCCTCCGCTCAAGCGTCCGGCTGATGGAAATTCTCGGGCGCCGGAGATTGCTCATCGCGCGAGGGGGATCAGTTTCCGGCTCTCTGCCGAGAAGCCGCTACGCCCGCCCGTTTCCGCAGAAGTTCCTCGGTAGAGATCCGCCACCATTCCTACTCCAGCCCGTACTTCTCAATCCACGCCTGCGGGATCGTGCCGTGGCTCAGGAGCCAGTCGTTGAACTTCCGCAGGCTCCAGCCGCGACCATCGACGAGCCGCGCGCGCAGGCGCTCGTTTTCCAAACGCCCGAGCCAGTAGCTCATGGGCACGGTCGGCGAGCCGGTGTACCAGTTCACGTCGGCCTCGGCGCGGGCACGGGTGAAACCGAGATGCTTCATCATGTGACGCACGGCGGCGGCGTAGCTGTAGCGGCGCGTTTGCAGACGCAAGTCCACGAGGATGCGGTGCGCGCGCCAGAGCGCGTCGTGGAGTTGCTGCACGCGCAGCCACGGCGAGCGGTCGATGCGCAGATCGACCATCATCTGCTCGCACCAGAGCGTCCAGCCTTCGTAGAAAATCGCGTGGGCGAAGAGCCGTCGCCATTTGCGCGCGTGTTGATTCGCGAGAACGAACTGCAAGTGATGTCCCGGATACGCCTCGTGCGCGCAGGTGAGGCTGAGACCAAAATGCTGCTGACGCTCGGAACGCTTCTCCGCTTCCGTCGTCTTGGTCACGCTCAGGTCATTCACCCAGAAGGTGCCGCGCTGCTTTTTCTCGAACGCGCCCGGTTGGGAATACGCCGCCGTGGGAAATAAATGCCGCATGAATTCCGGCACCGGCCGCACGCGCAACTCATCGCCCTGCGGGAACGTCACCGCGCGCGCGACGCGGAAAGCGTCCGCCACGCGCTGCGTCTCCGCCTGATACACGCCGAGCAAATCTGCGCCGGGATTCCACGCGGCGCGCGCCTCGGCGATGATTTCCTCCGGCCTGGCTTTGCGCCCGAAGCGGCGGCATTCGGTGGCGAGCAAGCTGTTCAGCCGTTCGATTTCGCCCAGCGCCAGCGCTTCGATTTCGCCGAGCGTGTAATCAAGGCCGAGTTGATCGCGCACGCGCCGTTGCGTGAGTTCCGCGCCAATGGCGAAGGAGCCGGCGGGAGCCAGCGGGCGCGCGCACGCGGCGTCGCGATACTGTTGCACAGCTTTCTGCGCAGACTGCACGAGCGCGGTGTCGCGCGGTTCGGAATGTTTCTGGAGAAAGGCCGTCACCGCCACGAAGAGCGTGGGCGCGCCCTCGGCGGTCTGCTCCATGATTTTTCGCCACACCGGTTCGGGGCGGTCAAGGAGCGCGGCGGATTCATGGAGAAATTTTGGCGTGCCGCGCAACAGGCCGCGGATGTTCGCCGCCGCGCGTTTCGGCTCGTCCTCGCCGCGCTGCAATTCATGCAGCAACACACCGAGCAGCGAGTCCAGCGCATCGGGATCGAGCGTGTGATGCCCGCGCGCAAAGTCTTCCGACTCGAGCTGCAACTGCGCGCGCCACGCCAGTCGGTCGAGATGCTGCTCGCGGTTGAGTTGACGCGGGGAAATGGCGTCGAGCTGGCGCAGCGCGTCCTGCCGTCGCCGTTGCCAGCGCTGCTCGTGCCGTAAATCGGCGCGGCCTAATTTTCCCTCGCCCTCGCGCAGTCCTGCGTACGCCGCCATCATCGGATGCTCGGCGAGGAGCGTCTCGAAATACTCGTCCAGCAGCCCTTCAAATTTGGTTTGGTCGCGATTCATGCCGCGCAAGGAAGCCACGCGCGCGCCACCCGGGCAAGTGGAACGATGAGCGCGACCGGCGGAATCATCCTTTCGCCTGCCCTAATTCGTCTGCCCCATTGAAACCAGCGGAATGCAGAGCAGACGAATGGGGGCAGACGAATTGGAAGTGAGTCTCATGCTTTTGCAACGACCGTGGCGTTCTTCCGGCCTTTTAAGTTTCCGGAGCGGTTCACCGATAGTTTGGCAGCGTCCGTTGCGTCCGTCGCCGAGGCTGGAGCACGCGAGCGCCCAGGCAATTTATCGAAACGAATCGTCGCATGAGCACGAAACTGAACAGTGTGGGGGGTGGCTTCGCGAGCGGCTTCGCCACGAAGACGTTGTTGGTCGCCAGCTACAGTTCCATCCCGACCGTTCCCACGGTCCAAAGCCAGCAGACGAGCACGGTCAATTCGCACCGCGCCACTGCCAGCGCCCGCACCTTTGCCACCGCGCGCAAGTCGCACCAGTTGTTCAAAGCGTAATTGGCCCGCGCCGCGCCCGCCTTGCCATTCCCCCAGCCCTTTGCTATCCCCCGCGGCATGACATACGCGTTCTGCGCGACCCTTTAGTCTGATGGCTGCGAGCACCAACCCAGCCCGCGTGCGCGTGGACGGAAAATTTTTCCGGCTTGGCGAACACAAGTTCTACCCGAAGGGCGTGACCTACGGGCCGTTCGCGCCCAATGCCGCCGGGGAACGCTACGCCTCGCGTGCGCAGACGCTGAAAGATTTCGCGCAGATCGAGGAACTCGGGGCGAACACCCTCCGCGTTTATCACGTCCCGCCCGGCTGGTTCCTCGATCTGGCGCAGGAGCATGGGTTGAAGCTGCTCATCGATGTGCCGTGGTGCAAGGAGCGGCTCTTCCTCGAATCGGAAAGGCAAAAGACCGACGCGCGCGCCGCCGTGCGCGAAGCGGTGGGCTTGTGCGCACGACATCCGGCGGTTTTCGCCTTCAGCGTGGTGAATGAAATTGCCAGTGACCTCGTGCGCTGGCACGGCGCGCGCGCGGTCGCGCAGTTCGTCGAGGAACTGGTGGCCGAGGCGAAGGGTGTGGACCCGGACTGCCTTTGCACGTTCGGCAATTATCCACCCACGGAATTCCTGCGCCCGCAGAACATCGACTTCCACTGTTTCAACGTCTATCTGCACCAGCGTTCCGCGTACGAAAACTATCTCTCGCGCCTGCAAATGATCGCGGACACCAAGCCGCTGGTCATCGGCGAGACCGGTCTCGACTCGCAGCGCGAGGGCGAGGAGCACAAGTGCGAGGTCTTGGCGTGGCAGATTGAGAGCGGGTTTCGCCACGGGCTGGCGGGCCTGTTCGTGTTCAGCTACACCGACGACTGGTTTCGCAACGGCGTGCAGATCGAGGACTGGACGCTCGGCCTCACCACGCGCGAGCGCGCGCCGAAGCCTTCGTTCTTCGCCGTGCAAAAGGCGTTCCAGGTCGCGCCGTATTTCCCGCTGCCCTCCACGCCGCGCGTCTCGGTGGTCGTGGCCAGCTACAACGGCGCGCGCACGCTCGAAGCCTGCCTCGCCTCGCTCGACCGGCTAAATTATCCCGACTACGAAGTCATCCTCGTGGACGACGGATCGCGGGACGACACGCGCCACATCGCCGCCGACCATCCGCGCGTGCGCTACATTTTTCACGAGAACAAGGGACTCTCCGTCGCGCGCAACACGGGCATCAATGCCGCCACCGGCGAAGTCGTCGCGTTCACCGACTCCGACTGCCGCGCGGACGAGGACTGGTTGCACTACCTGATCGGCGACTTGTTGAACGGTGATTTCGCCGGCATCGGCGGACATAATTTTCTGCCGCCGGAAGATTCCTGGATTGCTGCGGCGGTGATGGTTTCACCCGGCGGCCCGGCGCATGTGATGTTGAACGACCGCGAGGCCGAGCACATTCCCGGCTGCAACATGGCGTTCTACAAATGGGCGCTCGACGGCATCGCAGGCTTCGACCCGATCTATCGCAAGGCCGGCGACGACGTGGACGTGTGCTGGCGCTTGCAACAGGCCCGGCATCGCATCGGCTTCAGCCCGGCGGGCTTTGTGTGGCACTACCGCCGCTCGACGGTGAAGGCGTATCTCAAACAGCAGGCGGGCTACGGCGAGGCCGAGGCGCTGCTCATCACCAAGCACCCGGAATATTTCAACACGTCGGGCGCGAGCATCTGGCGCGGGCGCATCTACAGCCCGTCCAGCATGGGCGTGATTCTGCGGCCCCCGGTGATTTACCACGGGCCGTTCGCGGGCGGATTTTTTCAAACCCTCTACGCGCCGCCGCCCGCGTTCGCGCTGATGTTTGCGACCTCGCTCGAATATCATGTGCTCATCACCGCGCCGCTGCTGGTGCTGGCCGTGCCGTTCCATTTTCTCTGGCCGCTGGGCGTGGCGAGTTTCTGTCTGTCGCACGCGCTGTGCATCGCGGCGGCGTCGCAGGCACAGATCGACAAGCGCAAGCAGCGCATCTGGTCGCGCCCGCTCGTGGCGTTGCTCTGTTTCCTCCAGCCTATCGCGCGCGGCTGGGCGCGCTACGAAGGGCGGCTGCGCATCAACACCGCGCCCGCGTTCGCCTTCCGCCGCATCTCCTCTGTGACCAGCGTCGACCATGGCGAGCCGCTGGATAAAATCCAGTACTGGTGCCACACCGGGATGGAGCGGCTGACTTTCGTTCACGCCATCGTGGCGAAACTTGAAGAGGAAAAATGGCAGCACAAGCCCGATGCCGGCTGGGCGGAACACGACGTGGAAATTTACGGCGGCCGCTGGAGCCAGTTGCAACTCACCACCGTGACCGAGTACGTCGAGAAGGGGGATCAGCTTTTCCATTGCCGCCTGACCGCCGGCTGGACACTGCTCGCGAAGGTTCTTTTCTGGAGCGCGTGCGGACTGGAACTGCTGCTCATCGGCCTCGTCTCCAATGCCGTGCCCTGGCTGTGGATGCTGCTGCTCACGCTGCCCTTCCTCGGACTGTATTTCGAGAACGAGAAGCGCATCCTCCAGCGCCTCATCGTCGCCTTCCTTGATGAACTGGCGGTGAAACATGAAATGACGAAAGTGCCTTTCTCGAAGATGCGCGTGAACACGCCGCCCTCTCCGCCGCCGGCGGCCAAGGGTTGACAAAGAATTCTGTCGCCAATCCGCGCCACTCACGGGCAAGAATGCCGTCAGCGAAATTCTTATGGTCGAGTATCACCAACTGCTGCGGCTCGTTTTGGAGCAGGGCAAATTCAAGGCCGACCGCACGGGCACCGGCACCTACTCCGTCTTCGGCGCGCAAGCGCGCTTCCCGCTCGCGCCCACCTTCCCGCTGCTCACCACGAAGAAGCTCCATCTCAAATCCATCCTCTACGAGTTGCTCTGGTTCCTGCGCGGCGACACGAACGTGAAGTGGCTCAACGAAAACGGCGTGACCATCTGGAACGAGTGGGCCGACCAGGACGGCAACCTCGGCCGCGTCTATGGCGCGCAATGGTGCGACTGGCGCACGGCGGACGGGCGTTCCATCAACCAGATTGATCGCGTCATCGAGCAGATTCAGAAAACTCCCGACAGCCGCCGCCTGATCGTCAGCGCGTGGAACGTCGGCGAGCTCGAAACGATGGCGCTGCCGCCCTGCCACACCCTGTTCCAATTCTTCGTGCAGGACGGCGAACTGAGTTGCCAACTCTATCAGCGCAGCGCGGATTTGTTCCTCGGCGTGCCCTTCAACATCGCCAGCTACGCACTGCTCACGCTCATGGTTGCGCAGGTCACGGGGCTGAAGCCCGGCACCTTTGTCCACACCTTCGGCGATCTGCACCTCTACTCGAATCATCTGGAGCAGGCGAAGCTGCAACTCACGCGCGAGCCGCGCCCGCTGCCCACGATGCGTTTGAATCCGGCGGTGCAGAACATCCACGACTTCCAGTTCTCCGACTTCACGCTCGAAGGCTACGACCCGCATCCCGGGATCAAGGCGCCGATTGCCGTCTAGCTGGAGTCCAAACTTCAGTTTGGGTTGGAGTCCAAGCTTCAGCTTGTCCCCAGCGACATGGGAAGTGGGCCGCGAATGGAGCACGGGCGTCTCGCCCGGCGGCGCGCGCCCCGTCCCCAAGGCGGGCGAGACGCCCGCGCTCCGCCCCGCCCCCGTCCATCGTGTTCCGGCGTCGTCGCGCCCGGACAAGCTGAAGTTTGGACTCCAACGCAAGCTAAAGCTTGAACTCCAACCCCGGCTCCCTAGCCTCGCGCGCATTGAAGCATCCCGTCGAAAGCTATCTTGAGGAGCTGGCCGCGGTGCGAGCTTCCGGCGCGGCCACCAAGGAAACCTCCGGCTACACTCCGCTCGCCAATCTCCTCAACGCCATCGGCCCGTCCCTCAAGCCCAAGGTCCGCTGCATCATCCAACTCACGAACAGCGGCGCGGGCCTGCCGGATGGCGGGTTCTTCACGCCCGACCAGCTCAAGCACGCCGACGAGGAGCAACCGTTGCTCGGACAAAAACCGTCGCGCGGCGTGGTTGAAGTCAAATCAACCGGCGACGACCTCGAAAAAACTTCGCAGTCGAAACAGGTCGCCGATTACCTCGCGCACTACGGGTTGCTCCTGCTGACAAACTATCGCGAGTTCCGCCTGCTCAAGCGTGAGGGCGGCAAGCCCGTTCAACTTGAAACTTTCTCGCTCGCGGAAAATGAAGCCGCGTTCTGGACCGCCGCCGCGCATCCGCGCAAAACGGCGGATGCCCTGGGCGAACGCCTCGCCGAATATCTCAAGCGCGTGTTGCTCCACGCCGCGCCGCTGAACAATCCCAAGGACGTGGCCTTCTTCCTCGCCTCGTATGCGCGCGATGCCCGGGCCCGTGTGGAAAGCGCGGGCGACCTGCCGGCGCTCACCGCCGTCCGCACCGCGCTGGAGGAGGCCCTCGGCATGAAGTTCGAGGCGGAGAAGGGCGAACACTTCTTCCGCTCCACGCTCGTGCAGACGCTGTTCTACGGCGTGTTCTCCGCGTGGGTGCTGTGGCACAAGGAAAACCCGCAGCGCAAAGACGCCTTCGATTGGAAAGCTGCCGCGTGGACGCTCCATGTGCCGATGATCAAGGCGCTCTTCGAGCAGGTCGCCACGCCGACGAAGCTCGGCCCGCTTGGACTGGTGGAAGTGCTCGACTGGACGGCCGCCGCGCTCAACCGCGTGGACCGCGCCGCCTTCTTCGAGAAATTTCTGGAGACGCACGCCGTCCAGTATTTCTACGAGCCGTTCCTCGAAGCTTTCGATCCTGAACTGCGCAAGGCACTCGGGGTCTGGTACACGCCGCCGGAGATTGTGCAGTATCAGGTGGCCCGCGTGGATGCCGCGCTGCGCGAGGAACTGGGCATCGCCGACGGATTGGCCGACCCGCGCGTGTTCGTGCTCGATCCCTGCTGTGGTACGGCTGCGTATATCGTCGAGGTGTTGCGGAAAATTGGCGAGACACTCGCGGCCCGTGGCGAAGGCGAGGCCATGAATGCTGCGGACGTAAAGAAAGCAGCCTGCGAAAGAATCTTCGGCTTTGAATTGCTGCCCGCGCCGTTTGTTGTGGCGCATTTGCAAATAGGCTTGTTGCTCCAAAGTCTTTCTGTGCCGCTCGACGACTCGAAGAACGAACGCGCCGCGATTTATCTCACCAATGCGCTCACCGGCTGGGAACCACCGACCGAAGAAGCGAAGAAGCAACTCACGTTCACCATCCCGGAGTTCAAACAGGAGAAGGAAGCGGCGGATGCCATCAAGCAGCAGAAGCGCATCATCGTCATCCTCGGCAACCCGCCCTACAACGGCTTTGCCGGTCTCGCCGTGGAAGAAGAACGCGACCTGAGCAACGCTTATCGCACGACCAAACGCGCGCCCGCGCCGCAGGGCCAGGGCTTGAACGATCTCTACATCCGCTTCTTCCGCATGGCCGAGCGGCGCATCGTGGAGAAGTCCGGCGAAGGCATCATCAGTTTCATCTCGAACTACTCGTGGCTCGACGGACTCTCGTTCACCGGAATGCGCGAGCGGTATCTGGAAGTTTTCGATTCCGTGACGGTGGATTGTTTGAACGGCGACAAATACAAGACCGGCAAACTGACACCAGAAGGCAAGCCCGACCCCAGCGTGTTCTCCACCGAATCGAATCGCGAAGGCATCCAAGTCGGCACGGCCATCGTGACGCTGGTGAAACGGGGAGGGTCCGCCGCCGCACGTCCCGGAGGGACACCGGAAATTAGCCGGGGGCAAACGAGTGGCGCGAGTGCCGCCCCCGGAAAATCCGCAAAAAGGAAATCCCGCCCCGGCGGGGCGGTGGACGCTTCCGGCGTCCCTGCCGGGACGCATTCCGTTTCGGGAGGGCCACCGGGGGCGGCAGACGCAGGCGCGTCCTTGCCCCCGGCTAATTTCCAGCAGCCCTCCGGGCTGACGGCAAAAGCCATTCTCTTCCGCCACCTGTGGGGCAAGGACAAGCGCGCGGAGTTGCTGGAATCCCTTGGCCAGCCGCCGAAGAAAATCTACGAGAAGCTGAAACCGCCGGTGGAAGTCGGCCTGCCGTTTCTCCCGGCGAAGACACAAATCAATTTCTTCAAGTGGCCGCTGCTGCCGGAACTTTTTCCTGTCTCCTTTCCAGGCGTAAAGACGAGCCGAGACGAATTCCTCGTGGACGTGGACAAGGAAGCGCTCATCGAGCGGATGGAAAAATACTTCGACCCGAAAGTCAGCCACGATGAGATGCGACGCCTAGCGCCATGCGTCATGACTGATGCCGCCCGTTTCGCGGCAAAATCAACGCGGGAGCATCTTGGCGAGCGCGGGTTTATCCCGAAGAACATTGTTCGCTACCTCTACCGCCCCTTTGACACGCGTTGGCTCTGCTGGGAGTCGGAGACCAAACTTTTGGATGAGAAACGGGCCGAGTATTTCCCTTACGTTTTTGAAGGAAATGTTTTCCTGTTTGCGACTGGGAAGACCCGGAAAAGCCTCATCGAGCCTGCGCTTTTCACCAGACTGCTCAACGATCTCAATTGCATGGACAGTGGAGCGAGAGGCTTTCCGCTTTGGATCCCCGCATCCGTTGACGACGGGATGTTTCGTGAGATGGCCTCCGACAAACCAAAATCCAATTTGAGCGACGATGCGAAGGAATATCTGGTATCGCTGTGTCTTGGCAGCAAGCTGGAAGAGTTGTTTTACCACACGCTCGCCATGCTACATGCGGCAGACTATCGGACAGAGAACATCGGCGCATTGCGACAAGACTGGCCGCGCGTGCCGTTGCCTAAGTCGCGTGAAGCCCTGCTCGCCTCCGGCAAACTGGGGCGGCAAGTTGCCGCGCTTCTCGACACGGAGCATTCCGTCGTTGGTGTGACAGCGAGCAAAGTCCGCCCGGAGTTGGTCAAGATCGCCGTCGTTACGCGATTGACGAAAGACACGTTAAATCTTTCCCTCACCGCCGGCTGGGGCCACGCGGGGCAGGGCGGCGTGACGATGCCGGGCAAAGGCAAACTCGAAACGCGGGGCTACACGGTGGAGGAGGAGACGGCTTTGGAGTGCGGTGACTTGTCGCCGCTTTCGGCAGGCGACTTGTCGCCGTCGAAGTCGGACGCGCGTTCGACTTCCACCGAGCCGCTGAAACGCGGCTCTGCTTCGCCGACCAGTCGGCCCAGCGGGGAAAGCGGCGACCAGTCGCCGCACTCCATACTCGGCCACGCGACACACGACGTTTTCCTGAACGACACCGCCTGCTGGCGCAACGTGCCGGAACGCGTCTGGGACTACACTATCGGCGGCTATCAGGTGATGAAGAAGTGGTTGAGCTACCGTGAGCACGCCTTGCTGGGCCGCGCGCTCACGCCGGACGAGGCCCGCGAAGTCACGCACATGGCCCGCCGCATCGCCGCCTTGATTCTGCTCCAGCCGGAACTGGATGCGAACTACCAGCGCGTGAAGGCGGAAACGTATGCGTGGGGTAAATCTTGAAACAGGCCGGAGAAAAAGCGGCGCTAAAGCGACCGCACTCCAAACGCTGTCGCGAAATCGCAAGCGCCTTGTGCCGCGCGGAGCGTTTGGAGTGCGGTCGCTTTAGCGCCGCTTTCGAACCGTGGTGCCATCCAGATGCGTCATAATTCTGACCGATGAAATTCACTCGTCTCACGATCTTTGTTCCCCTCGCCATCATTGCCTGCCTGACCGGCTGCGCCACCATGCGACCGCGCCCCGGCACCATCGCGGCGCGCACGGGCGACGAGATCGTCGTCGCCGGTCAATTCGTTCACACCGGCACGCGCGTCATCACCTGGATGGATCCCGGCGGCTACGATGCGTATCGCGTGGAGCGGCGGTTTGCGGCGTATGACCAATCATCGTGGGAAACATCGCGGGTGGCGGTGGCAGCGTTGAAGACGCCGAATCGTTACGGGTTGCGCCAGCACACGCTGACTGACGAACAAATCGAACGCGTGCGCGGCGGCGGTTGGGATTTGCCGCTGTTGCAGGCGGTCGTGGATCAATTCGTGATCCACTTCGATGTGGCGGGGACCGCGCGCCAGTGTTTCAAGGTGTTGCACGACGGGCGCGACCTGAGCGTTCACTTCCTGCTCGATCTCGACGGCACGATTTACCAGACGCTCGACGCGAAGGAGCGCGCCTGGCACGCCACCTCGTCGAACACGCGCTCGGTCGGCATCGAGATTGCCAACATCGGAGCCTACGCCTCCACCAATGCCGAGGCGCTGAAACAGTGGTACGCGCGCGACACGAATGGGCAGGTGCGAATCACCATCCCCGCGCGCCTCGCCGGCGGCGGCATTCGCACCACGAACTTCATGGGACGCCCTGCGCGCCCTGAACTGGTCGCGGGCGAAGTCCAAGGCCAGAAGTTGCATCAATACGATTTCACGCCTGAGCAGTACCGCGCGCTCACCCATCTCACGGCAGCCTTGTGCAAAATTTTCCCCAAGATGAATTGCGACTACCCGCGCGGTGCCGACGGAAAATTGCTTCGCGAGAAACTTCCCGACGACGAATTGGAGAAATACCAAGGCGTGCTTGGCCACTACCACATCCAGAAAAACAAGACGGACCCCGGCCCCGCGTTCCAGTGGGACAAGGTGATTGGCGGCGCGCGCGCGTTGCTGGGCTGGGACACAAAAACACCGGAGCACGGCGCGCAGTTGCTTCAGCCGCATGGACAGTAATGTTTCTTGAGCCTATCGCGCCGCTTGCGAAGGCTACTGCGGCGTCACATAGTTCAGCGCGCATGAGTGACCGCCAATTAATTCTCGATGAATTGCTTCTGCTCGGCACGGTGAAGCAACGGCTTGCCAAGGTGGAATCCATGGAGAATTCCGTGAAGGAAGGGTTGGCACAAAGCGAACGCGGTGAAGGAATTCCACATCAGCAGGTAAGGAAGCTCATCAGTGAATGGGTAAAAAATTCCCCTATTCGTCGCACAGACCGGAAGACATCCAGCAAATGAGAATTACTGTCTGCCAAGACATGCATGGAGAACTTGATCTTCTCGTTCCATGAAACATTTCAAAGCCATCGCCGCGATGAGCGAGAACCGCGTCATCGGGAACGGGAACAAAATCCCGTGGCATCTGCCCGAGGACTTCAAGTGGTTCAAGAAGATGACCACCGGGAACGTGGTGGTCATGGGGCGCAAGACGTTTGAGTCCATCGGCAAGCCCTTGCCAAGCCGCAAGACGCTCGTTCTCACACGCAGCCCGCTAAAATTGATCCGCGCGCATCCCGAGGTGTTTGGCGCATTTCACGAATGGAGAGGAGGTGAGCATCTCAAACGTCCTTACCAATTCTTATTAAAGGGAAGCAGCAACGAGAAGTCCGACATCTTCATTTTTAACTCTCTCGAAAAACTGAACCCGGATGATTTCCCCACGGACATATTTATCAGCGGAGGAGCGCAGGTGTATGAGCAAATGTTGCCGCGCTGCTCGGATCTTTACCTGACGCGGGTGAAACGGACGTGCGAAGGCGACGCGTTCTTCCCGCCGTTTGAGGATTCATTCGAGCGCGTGACTATCATCAGCGACACCCCGGAGTTCACCATCGAGCACTGGCGGCACAAGAGCTTGCTGGAGAACAAGTAGGACGGGCTTCCAGCCGGTCCCAACAAACATCCTTCATACCGAACTCTCTGGGCGGCGCAGGCGGGTTCAGAAATTTTTCCAGATGGTGGAGACAGGCTGGAAGCCCGTCCTACTCAGCCCAGCAGTTCCAGCGGCGCGACCTCGATTTGGTTCGACAGCTCCTTCGGAATCATCACCGCGCGCATGGTGCCGTTCTCGTGCGCGACGCAGACGACGGTGAGCAGGCCGCGCGCGACTTCCACGCGCTCGCCGTTCACCCGGTAGATGCGGAAGACATAGGTGAGCGCGCGGTTTTTCTTTTCCTTCACCAGCAGATGGACTTCGGCCATGTCCTCGAAGCGCAGCGGCTTCATGTAATCGCACTCGGCGTGGACGCGCGGCCAGCCCATCGGCGGGTTCACCTGGGTCATCACGACCGAATGGCCGAGCGCGCGGTAGAAGGCGTGCTCCGCCGTCTCCATGTATTTGAAAAAGTTCGAGTAGTGGACGATGCCGGCCATGTCCGTCTCGGAGAACTCGACGCGGCGCTCGATCTTGTGTTCGTAGGGCATGGGGGGAATTTACGATTTACGATTTGGGATTGGCGATCTGTTTCGCGGACTCGAACGCGGCCAGAGCTTCGCGCGACATTCGATCCACGTTGAAGTGATCGCGCACGACAGCGCGGCCGGCCTCGCCAAGCGCGCGGGCGCGGGCGGGATTCAAGAGCAGTTCTTCAACCGCGTCCGCGAGCGCGGCGGCGTTTGGTTCGGCGATCAAGCCGCCGCCGGTCTGTTCGACAATCTCCGGGAACGCCGCGTGGCGCGGTTGCACGACCGGCACGCCGGCGGCCAGCGCCTCGATGACGTACAGTCCGAAGGCCTCGCCGTACATCGCGGGCGTGCAGAAGACATCGAGTGATTCGAGGAAAGAAATTTTTTCCGCGCGCGAGACGTTGGGAAAGAATTTCACGTCGGCCAGAACCTTCGCGGCTTCGAGCCTTCCTTTCTGTTCCTCGACGAACGGCTCATCGCCGGGACCGCAGCCACCGCCGACGTGCAGTTGCAAACCCGGCACGCGCCCGCGCTCTTTCAATTCGATGAACACATCCACCGCCAGACCGAGACCTTTCATCTCGCACATGCGCGCGAAGTAGCCGAGCACCGGCGGACCTTGGACTTTGGACTTTGGACCTTGGACCGAATACCCATCGAGGCTGATGCCGTTGTGAACGATTCGCACGCGCTCCATCGGCACCTTCATCCGCCGCGCCATCAATTCGCCGAAGTAGCGGCTGGGCGCGATGAACAGATCAATGTCGCGCGCGCGCTCGGCGAGAATCTGCCACGCGGCGGCGCGCACCGGCACGGGCAGGCCGTCGAGAAACGTGTCCTCGCCCTGCAACATGCAGACGACGGGCGCGTTCAATTCTGATTTGAGCCGCCGCGCCATGCCGGCGAGCAGGACGTTCGAGAGCGAGAGCACGTCGCAGCGGTGATTGGCCTTCAGCCACGTCACCAGTTCATCCACCTCGCGCGCCTGGTTGCCTTGCTCGCCGCGCAGCATGGAGATGACGAGTTCGCCGACATCCTCCGCGCGCGTTTTCCCCGCGAAGCCGCCGAGCAAGCCGAGCAGTTTCGGCGAAGCCAGCGCGCGATGCAGCCAGTCCGGCGCGTTCCGGAACCAAGGAAATTTCTGCTCTAGATACACGTTCACGCCGCTGAAAAAAATCGGCGTGCCGGCGCTCTGATCTTTTTCGTCGAGCGTGAGGGGCAGGTAGAGCGGCAGCATGAGCGTGTCATGCCCGAGCCGGCGCAGCGCGGCGACGAGGGCGTTGTCGCGGAAGCAGCCACCGCAATACATGCCGCCCGCACCGGGTGTGATTTGCACGATGTTCACGCGGCGCGAAGGCTAGTAGGAAAACGCCAAACTCCAAATCCCAAACTTCAAGAGCTGCCGGTCAGAGCAATGGGCAAAATGGAAAAGGCAGCAAGCTAACGTAGTGGGGCAGCCGTCCCGGCTGCCACCAGTTCACTGGCCGTCCCGGCTGGTGTCCTTCAGCCGGGACGGCCAAAGGACTAAGGCAGGCGGGACGCCTGCCCCACTACGTAGCACGCAGCTTCTGCAGCGCGGCGAGAAATTTTCCTTGTGTCGTCTCCCACGAGTTGGCGCGCTTGAATTCGGCGAGGTCGAGACGCGCAAGGTAATTGTCCCCGGCGCGCATCTTTTTGATCTCGTCCTCGGCGGCTGATTGAAACGCAGCGAGGTCAAACGCCGGCACGTAGCGCACGAAGCCGCCGAACACCGGACGGTAATTCGGAATGTCGTAGGCCAGCACCGGCGTATTCGCGATGATCGATTCGCCCACGACGCGCGGCGAACCTTCGTGCTGGCTCGGCATCAGGAACACGCGGCTCGCCTTGAACAGCCGGATTTTTTCCTCCTCGCTCACGAAGCCGGAGAAGGTGACGTGCTTCTCCAGTCCGCGCTTCGCCATCTCCGGCGCGAGCGCGTCCTTCACGTTGCCGATGATGATGGTGCGAAAATTTTCCACGCGCTTCGCCAGCAGTTCCAGCGTGGCCAGCAAATCATCAATGCCCTTCTGCCGATGCACGCGACCAATCCACACGGCATCGAATTCGCGCGCGGGCGCGGGCACGGACTCGTTCAGCGTCACTTCCAATCCATAGGAGACGTAGCTCATCTCGTCCTCGCGCAGGCCGAGCCGTTGCAATTCGGGTCGCATCGCCGGGTGCAGATGAAATAGATGCTTGTGCGCGCAGCCGGCGAAACGCCGCAGCGAATGGTTCTGGCTGGCCCAGTAGTGGAGCGACGAGGCGCGCATGGCATCCACGTCGGGCCGCGAGCGCGTGATGATTTCGCCGAAGCCCGGCGCGTTCATGTGCCAGACCATCATCTTGCGCCGCGCGCGGCTGCGCACCACGGGCAGCACGTCGAACCAGTAGTCGGAGGTCGCGTACACCAGATCGTTTTCACCGATGGTTTCGAGCAACGGAAGAGTGCGGCGGTAGCGCGCGAACATGTCGCGGAAGAGTTTGATCTGCCCGCCGAGCGCGCCGGTGTCAGTCTTGGGCATGATGCCGTCGTCGGTCAGCGTGACCGTCGCCGGCAGTTCGTATTTACGAATCGTGTGCTGCAACCCGTGCCCGCCGAAGAAGTTCAGCTCGTAGCCCGCGCGCGCCGCGCCCTCGGCCAGCTTGAGGAAATGAATGTCGCCTCCGGCGATGCCGGTCGAGAAGATGCCGTTGGTGAAGAAGTGGATTCGCATTCGCTTAAAACTCCAAATCCCAAATCCCAAATCCCAAACAAACTCCAAGCTCCAAGCTCCAAACGGCGCAAGCCCGGAGGGCTTGAATGTGAATAGCCCCGGGTCGCGAGGGACGAGCGAACCCGGGGATCGTGATCCGACTTTCGAGCCAACCCCGGATGGGGTTGAACGCAAGGGTGTTCTTTACCGCCACGGTTCGACCCCGCCGGGGTCGGAGTCGCGGTGATGTCGAGAACCCCCGGTTGCACCGCACTGGCATTGACTTAAGCATAGGCCGGTTCAAAAGACGATTTTGCGCACGCGCCGTTGATAGTGATAGGAGCGGGCCGGGGAGGGAGGGCGGCGGCGCACCTTGCGCCCGGGCCGCACGCTCACCG
>Ga0163150_10001278_pt1 | contig 43503 bp, 40 predicted proteins | sample OliLakLV19P2IB_FD_148628 | JGI IMG/M metagenome (GOLD analysis project Ga0163150, IMG submission 148628) | Freshwater microbial mat bacterial communities from Lake Vanda, McMurdo Dry Valleys, Antarctica - Oligotrophic Lake LV.19.P2.IB | ecosystem: Environmental > Aquatic > Freshwater > Lake >... | reverse complement strand
CTCATCTAATATTGTTTGTCTCATCAAACAATGTTAGAGAAGACAAACAATTTTCAATGAGACTACCAATGTTCGTTTGAGCGAATTTTGAGCGCGTGGCTCGACCTCTTGAACGGCGTTGAACAGCACTTCTCCTTACACATCCTCCTTACTTCGTTCATGTTATGTCAAAATGTTAGACTCATCTAATATTGTTTGTCTCATCAAACAATGTTAGAGAAGACAAACAATTTTCAATGAGACTACCAATGTTCGTTTGAGCGAATTTTGAGCGCGTGGCTCGACCTCTTGAACGGCGTTGAACAGCGTTGAACCGGGCGAATCGGCCCGAATCGGTAGGCAATACCTGCCGATTCGTCGAGTAGTCGTTGTGTCTCAACGTCTTAGCTGCCTGCAGTGTGACCACACTCCGAACAGTTGGCACTAGGCAAAATTTGCCGAGTAGGAAAGGGTCATCTGTAGCGTTAAAGTTGTCGGAGGGGGGAAATCGGCGGACGGCCTTCGCTCAGTGGTCGCCGCGCGGCATGAAAAAAATCGCTCGTGAGGCGCTTGACAACCGGGCGGACTGAGGGCATATATTCCCCGAATGAAAACCTTGAAAACTCTGGATTGGGGCGCGTGGACGATGCCCGGCTGGGAGCCTAAGACACGGTTCGCGAACATTTCCAAGAATTGGAATACATGTGGCTCCGCGACCCTGTCTTTGGTGACCGGACGCAACCCCGGAATAATCGAACAGCAGTTGCCCCGGTCCCAGCGGCATTGGTCAACCAGTGCCGTGATGCGATTTTTGGATGCGCGGGGATGGGATGTTGCCCTTTTGGGCTCCCAGTCGGTCTGCGACTCGCTCTCCTCCTTCCGATGGAATGACAGAACGCTGACCGACGAACATCTCCTCATGTTTAACTGCTTGTCCTGCCGTGGTGAGGCGTCGTGGTTCCTGTTTGAACACGGCAACATTTGGCACAATTTCTATGTGGAGACCACGAGTCCACTTTTTTTCTTGCGGAGACCGCTTCAGGATGCGATACTACTACGACGATGAATGACGAACTGCACTTCATCCCAGTCCTCAATAACCAATATGGATAATATCACCACCTTCGACATCAAATGGGCAGAAGACGACTGCAACTCCACTCGTCAGGCACACACCCGACGGCAACTCGGCGGTCTGTCGATTGACGAACTGCCGGAAGAGTGTTCTTTTCCGTATTTCCTACCCCCTACGGACGGTTCGGAGCCAACCCTCGGACTGGGCAGCTTATACGTCGCGGCCTTCGGGATGTGGGCTTGGGTTGGCTCCAAGCCTTCGGCTGCTACAAGATATTGGCTTTGACAACGGGTCGCGAGTGTGTGATATTTAATCATGCAAAAAGTATTAGCATACTATCGAGTCAGCACGGCAGAACAACTAAACGGCGATGGGTTTCCCCGTCAGTCTGACAAGGTGTCCGCCTTCTGTGAGCGCCAAGGTTGGGGCATCCTCCGGGATTTCAAGGAACAGTATTCGGGCACCGTGGACAGCATGGACCGACCCAAGTTGGTGGAAGCCTTGGACTTATGCGGACCCGCAACAACGGAAATCATCGTCATTGAGTGCGTGGACCGGCTCGGACGCGACTTGATTGTGAGCGAACTCTTTTTTCGGGAGTGTAAACAGCGCGGAGTCAAGGTTTTCGCCGCCGACTCGGGTGAAGAGCTGGTGAACTCGGAAGGTGACCCGACGCGCAAGTTGATTCGTCAGATTTTGGGAGCCCTCGCGGAGTGGGATAAGTCTTCGCTCGTCAGGAAGTTACAGCACGGACGGAAGCGCAAAGCCAAGGAGACAGGAAAACCTTGTGGCGGACCCGCTCCCTATACGGATAACTCTGAGGCCCACCCAGTTCTGCGGATGATTGAGAAGTCAATGAATGCGGGCAATTCCTACGCCGAAACTTGCGCCTTCTTGAATCAAGAGAAGGTGTTGACTCCCAAAGGCAAGACATTCTGGACAAGGGGTTCTGTCGCACACCTTTATATGACCTACATCCGTCCTGACCTCTACCAATACCCCCCCACCCCGAGACTGGTAGTTCCCAAAAGCCAATGAACCCATCCAAATACACGGAACTCTTGCTTCAAATCGCCAACCGCCTGATTGAATGTGGCGTCCCCGACCCTAAAGGGTTGCCAAGGGTCGTCCGGGAGGAGTTGGCGCGAGCGATAGACCTTCTTCCATCGGGGCTTCTTTTGCGGATTGACCGAGGCGAGTCCCCGGCTGGTATTTTTCTGAGAGTGGAGACCCGTCTCGGGAATGAGAGCAACCTTTTCTACATCAACATATAACACCTATGCACGACCTGATTACCCTCATCAAACTGAACCAGATGGCCGAGGTTATGAAGAGCTTCGCTCTGGCCAAATCGACCAATAACCCTGTCGGACATCCCAAGCATGAGTGCGAAGCCTGCGAGAATCTCCGAATCGTCGCCCGCTTTTGGCGGAATCGCAACGGGATTACGACCTTCCGCACCTTCTGTAACGGGTGCCGACGCGGGCTCTCCGGGAGGGGATGGAAGAAACTGGGATGACCGTCCTCCAGATAAAAAGGTTCCTGCTCGACCACCCGGTTGTTGTGGGTAGCTGCGACCATACGTATTCCATTGTTGACGCCACGGTGCAGACGGGCATTTTCAACAGAGCTAGCAACCGCATCGACGAGGAATTGGAGTCCGGGGGCTCCCGAAAAACGGTGCTGCATTTCGGTTGACAACTGAGCCAACCGTGGCATATTTTGAGTGAAGGCAATGCTCTCGCCTGTGAAAAGAGAGCACAGTGAGTAAGAAAGACTAGCACTATGAATTAAGAAAAACCTAAGCCGAAACGGTCTTATGAAATACTAAAAATTGGAGGGTCACGCGAAACCTTCCCCCCGCCGACGGGCGGCAGTTGGATGCACCTGTAAAGTGCATCCGACGAATCAGGCATAGACGTTGGTTCGACTCCAACACTGCCAACTAATAAGCCGGTGGTGGGGGAGCATAGCCCCCAAGCGGTTGTCCTCACGGACCTGCTTTGGTGTAACAGTAGCATCCCGGCATATCTTTGAGTCGCCATACGCCCGGCATAACAGGCGGATACTTGGACCACACCGTCCAGTTCCGCAGGCGGAAGAAACGCAGGGTAGGCGACCAACTGGGTAATGTAGCGGGGGTAACGATGAATCCCAGCCCGCCCTTAAAATCCTTCCGCCTTCAGGCAAAATGCAGACCGTCCTATTCTGGAACACCTTTGGTGGCGACCTCGCATGGTTTCGCTACAGTGCCGCGAGCTTCACCAAGTTCGCGAGAGGGCGGTTCAACCATGTGGCGTGTCTCGTTCCGTCCCGGCACCGAGACATCTTCCGGGCTCCTTGTGAGCATCACGGAATCACCCTCCTCGACTATGCCGATTGGCCGGAGTCGAGCTTCAACCACCACCAAGTAAAGCAGTGGGAAGCCGACATTCTCTTCCCCGGATACGACGCCATTTTCCACATCGACGCGGACACCGTATTCACGGCACCCGTCGGTCCCGAGAACTGGATGCGAGACGGCAAATTGATTTGCCCCTTCGTGCATTTCTCCACCCTGCTCACACACTCGGGCCGTCAAGGCGGGTGGCAGTGGAAGCTGCGGGCAGATGCTTCTCTTGGAATCGACACCAAGCTGGCGACGATGACAGGATTCCCGATGGCGCACTACTCCGCTGTCTATGCGAAGCTCCGTCAACAGGTCAACTCCGTTCACAAGAAGGGGTATCTCGAACATGCGCGTAAGGCCCATCCGACCTTCCCGCAAGGTATCTGCGACTTCGAGACATTGGGTGCGGTGGCTCAGAATTGGTTCAAGGACAGCTATCACTGGCTTGACCTGACGAAAGAGCAGCATCCGTCCACGGGCTTCCTCGCGCAGTGTCACAGCCCCATGGGACTGGACGCCACCCACAACTTCGGCCCTGCCCTCGGGGGCGTCCAAACTCCACGTCAACTTTTTGCGAGTCTCGGGTTATGAAAACGGCTCTCCTCTGGAACACCTACGGAAAGGACATTGAGTGGTTCGACTACTCGGTGCGTAGCTACCGCAAGTTCGCGACCGGCTTCGACGAGGCGGTCTGTCTCGTGCCCGACCGTGACCGGCATCTTTTTGAGGAGCCCTGCAAGCGGAATGGAATACGTTTGGATTCGAGAGAGGAATGGCCGGGACTTGGGTTCAACTGGCACCAGATGTTTCAATGCTGCGCGGACCTTTTGATTCCCGGTGCCGACGCTATCTGGCACATTGATTCTGATACGGTGTTTACACAGCCGGTCACTCCCGAGACGTGGATGGAAGGCGGCAAACTGATTTGCAGCTTCTTCACGTTTGCACATCTCAACGCGATTGCGAAGACCCCGGAGCATCCCGGTATTTGGAAGAGCCGGGTTGACGCCGCCCTCGGTGGGGACGTAAGGCTCGCGACGATGGTCCGTCCGCCCTACTGCCACTACCGCGAGGTCTATGAGGCGACCCGCGCATTGGTGGGAGGTCTTCATCACCCGGAGGGCTTCGAGGCTTACGTCAAGAGTTGCCAGAACGATTTTCCGCAAGGGTTCGCGGAGTTCGAGACGCTCGGGGCGGTAGCTCAGACGCTTTTCTACGAACAGTATGTCTGGCGGGATGTGGACCGTTTCGGGTCCGGGGGACATCCTTCCGACGGGAAGATTTTAGAGGGTTGGAGCTGGGGTGGTTTGGACGCGGTGACTGACAGGTTCGGCGGAACGAAAACCGCGCGACAGGCTTTTGCAGAGGCAGGTCTATGAGCACACATCAAATTCTAATTGCCAGCTACGTCAAAGATTTTGTCTGGCTGCAATACTGTCTCCGAACACTCAGCAAGATGTCGCGCGGGTTTCTTCCGCCGGTCATCTCAGTCTCCTCCGGGGAAGCCGCTGAGGCCACGGAGATTTGCGCACTGAACTATCCCGGAGCAACGGTCCACATCAAGGACGGTCCCCCCGGCCTCGGCAACCTCCGCGCACAAATCTCCATGATGGAAGGCGACATCATGTGCCCCCGCGCGGACTACGTCTGGCTGGTCGGCTCGGACTGTATCGTCTCGGACATCTTTACTCCCGAACCTTTTTTTCGTAATGGTAAGCCGGTCATGCTGGTGAACTCTTACGCGGAACTTTTCAGGGCACGCTTGCCGATGGAGCCGTGGCAGCGGGGCACCGAGGATGCTCTCGGATGGAAACCTGAGTATGAATACATGCGCAGGCTTCCGTTGATATATCCTCGCGAGTTGTTTCCTCGCGTGCGCGGGCACATTCGCAACCTTAACAAGATGCGGTTTGAAGAATACGTTTACCGGGTTGGTGCCCACGCGCAGAAGGACAACCGCAGTGATGCAGCCAACTTTTCCGAGTCGAACATCATGGGCGCATTTGCCGACAGGTTCATGCACGATTCCTATGAGTGGGTGAACCTTGACGCCGACTACGCAGGTGAACTGGCGAAGCTGCCCAACCCCATGATTCAGTTTTGGAGCCACGGCGGCTTGGACGCCGTCGCCGATGTTCGCTTCACCTACGGTAACGGCGAAAACACTTTCGGCAAAACCCCTCGCGAAGTAATCCGACACATCCTGTCCCAATGAAAAATAAATATCTGACCTTTCCGGTATTCGTCCTTACGGCTCTCGTCGCACCAGTGGCGGTCGGCGCGGACTACCTCATCAATCGCAAGAAGTATCCAAGGGGCTACATGAGGCTGCTCGGGCAGACCTACGTGACCATTGGACTGTGCATCATCGAAAATGCTCGCCGCTGACGACCCAACAAAACGGCTTGCCTTGGAGGTAACCGAGTTGCTCGCCGCCGAGAAAAGAATCGAAGCGGCAAAGCGGGTTCGTGACTTCCTTCAGATTAACACGTCAGTTGATACGGACGCGCAGGCGAACACCCTTCTCGGTATCTTCCTCCACTGGTTGCTCAACAACGATGGGATGGAAGAAGCGGCCATGCTGCTATGGGGCCATACGCAATTTGACCCGCGTCCTGAATCAACGCAGCGAGTGTGGAGAGCCTTTAAGGAGCACAACAACATTCTGTTGATGGGTGCCGGTTCGATGTCCAAGTCGTTCTCCATGGCCATCAAGCTTTTCCTCGAATGGATTCGTGACCCTGAATACACGACGGTCAAGGTGCTCGGTCCTTCTGAGACCCATCTTGAGGACAACCTGTTTACCCACCTGGTCTCTCTCCACAAGAGCAGCCGAATCCCGCTACCGGGACAGATTGGAAAGCTGTTCATCGGACTCGACACCCGTCAACGCAAGGGCTCAATATCCGGCGTCGTGGTTCCGATTGGCAAGAAGGCCGCTGGTCGTCTGCAAGGTGTCAAGAGGTTTCCGCGCAAGAAGGAACATCCAATTTTTGGAAAGCTCTCGCGACTCTTTATTTTTCTCGACGAAATCGCGAACATACCCATCGGCATTTGGCGCGACATTGACAACCTTCTGTCGAACACCAACGGCGACGGTCTGAAGATTGCGGGTGCGTTCAACCCGACGAATCAGAATGACCCGGTCGGTCAACGATGCGAACCTCCGTTTGGCTGGCCGTCCTTTGACCCGGACAAACACTTCGAGTGGGTGTCTTCACGCGGATGGTTCGTGGTCCGGCTGGATGCACTTTACAGTGAGAATGTCAAAGCGGGTCGGGTGATTTACGAGGGGTTGCAGACGAAGGCCGGGTTTGACCTTATCGTCCAGAACTCGGGCGGTCTGGACTCCCCCGGATATTGGGCGATGGCGCGTGGATGCTTCCCCCCGACGGGAACAGTGATGTCCGTCATCCCTCCGGGTATCTTGGACCGTTGGAAGGCCGACGTAATCTGGTTTGACACACCTCGGGGATGCGCAGGCATCGACCTCGCGCTTGAGGGGGCTGATTCTGCACGGTTCGTCAAGGGTTCTTTTGGTCTGGCGTCGGGGGTGAAACTTGCTCCGACGTTGGCGCACCCGGAAGGCCAGACAATCTTTTTTCAGGACAACCGGGGACGGAGACGGCCCCGTAGTGTTCTCCTTGTCGAGCAGATTTTCAAGATGCCCAAGGGAGATACTGTTGCCATGCAGTTGGAAATTATCCGGCTTTGTCAAACCATGAACATTTTGCCGGAGTGGGTAGCCGTGGACCGCACAGGTAACGGACAGGGGGTGTTTGACATGCTCAAATACAACTGGGGTCCAGTTATCGGAGTTAATTTCTACGAGGGTGCGTCGGATACCCGCATCATGGCTGAGGACATGGGGACTGCCAAGGAACTCTATGACCGGATGCAGTCTGAACTCTGGTTTGGGGTCCGTAAGTTCATGGAGTTCCGGTATTGCTTCGCCACGTTGGGGCTCGACACAACGGAGCTGGCACCGCAGCTTACGAACCGTCTTTTCCGCACTACCGGGTCGAAATCCAAGGTCGAGAGCAAGCCAGAATATAAAAGCCGGAATCAGAACAAGTCGCCGGACGATGCCGACGGGCTCACGCTCCTCATTCTAGCCGTCCGCCGGGCGAGCGGCTTGGTGCCGGGAATGAGTGCCGACAACTCAACAGAGCCCGATATTGAGGACCATGGAGATGATAATTTTGGAGATGGATACTGTGACGTTACAAACCAATTCGATTCTTTATGACTCCCCTTGAAACGAAAGGAGCTAGATAATGGCTCTCCGCATGAACCCAAACCTCTATCCCCCAGATGGCTACTCCTTTCAGGATGCCGATGGGGTGCTTCACCGTGGAGAATCTTGGCGTCATTTACGCATGGTGGTGACCGCTTACCGGACTCGGAACAGGAAGCCTGCGGGCGACCTCGACGCGGAGATAAATGCTTACCACTGCGCAAAGTATGCGGGGCTCTGTTACGGTAACAATCCGGTTCCCCATCCCGTTGCTAGTGGAAGCTCTGTGACTGCCAAGGTTGCGAATTGGATTGGGACCATCCTCGGGGAATTTCGTCGGGGTCTTCTTCGACTGGTTAGTCGAGAAGAAGCCAAACGGCGAGCGGCTATTTGCGCGGTATGTCCTGCCCAGAGTTCCCTGTCCACCGTTTGTAGCTCCTGTATCGCTTCGGTGGAGTCGGCCCGTCGGGCGCTTCTTGGTGATGCGGGTCCGGTGCATCAGTCACTATATCCCTGCGGGTTGCTTGGCGAGGACTGTCAGCTATCGGTTCACCTTGCCCTGAAGCCGTCCGTCGAAAAGTCCCTTCCGGCAAACTGTTGGAGAAAATGAAAACCCGGATAAAGAACGCCTTTTTTGCCCTTAAACGAATCATCGGAGCGGTCCTCCGTCGAGATAACCTGCTTGTGGACGAAGCGACAGTTGTGAACAGGGAGTCGGTGTGTAAACAGTGCCCTTCTCGGGAGTCCGAGACCAACCAGTGCATGGAGTGCAAATGCTTCCTCTCCCTAAAGGTGCAGTTGACGACCGAACGATGCCCTCTCGGAAAGTGGAAAGTCTAGTTGACAACCCTAAGAATCCTCAGACATCTTAATACTGAAATGCCGAAGTCACTTCCAGAAAATGCCAGTGGGTCAACCACCTCCCCGTCAGACGGCGCGGTGTCGCAACCCGATTTGTCTAGTAGCCTGAAACCGAGAAATCGCGCCATTCGCGATGTCAAACAGGCGAAAAACATCATCACGACGGTCGAATCGGCGAGCCGAGAGCGCAACAAGAAGAATGCGCGTATCATGGCCAAGTATAACAGCGAGCGCCCATACTCGGGGGACTCCCTGAAGAATGAGGGACTCGGCTGGAAGTCGAATTTTACCACCAAGCCGCTGCCGATGCTCATTGACAAGGTGGCTCCGCGCTTCGTTCAAGCAGTCGATGGGGTGAAATATCTCACAAACTCGAAACTGTCGGACGATGTTGAGGGTGCCGCCCTCAAAACAGAGGCTTTCCGCCGTGAAATCACGGCAACTATCCGGGCAAACCCGGAATGGCGGAACTTCGTAGCCGACGTGGCTCAAGAAAACGCTCTTTTTGGCTTCGCTGCCGTCGCGTGGCTGGACGAATTTCATTGGATGCCAAAATTCTTTCGGCAGGACCACTTTTTTGTGCCGACGGGGACCAAGCAGAACCCAAAAGCGGCCCAGATTGCGGTCTTGAAAGAGACCTTCCTGATTCACGAGCTGTTTGGCCTGATTGACGACCGAAAAGCTGCGGCGACCCGTGGTTGGAACGTCAAGAACACCGTCGAGGTGCTCAACGAGTCCATGCCCGATGACCGCAGAAGCTCGTTCAGCGACTCCGACCGTATCTATGAGGATTTGATTCGCGAATCGAATGTCGGACTCTCCCACGAGGCCGGGGCGCGTGTGGTGACGGTCTGGCATCTACTCGCCACCGAGATTGACGGCAAGGTTTCCCACTATATTTTTGAGAACATCTCCTTCAAGGAGCTTTTCACCTCGGAAGACCAGTTTGATTCCATGATGGACGCGCTGGCTTTCTTCGCCTTCCAGCAGGGCAACGGAACGCTTCATGGAAGCAAGGGAATCGGTCGCGAACTCTACTCGATTGCCGGAATCATCGACCGGAGTCGCAATGAGGTTGTGGACCGGCTGAATCTGGCGGGGAAGATTATCGTCCAAGCCGACGACAAGGCGCTTCGCCGCTTCAAGATGTCCGTGGTCGGTAACACCATCCTGATTGGTCAAGGTTACAACATCTCCGACCGAAAACTTGACGCCGGGGTCGAACCCTTTTTGAAGCTCGACGAGTTTTTAACCCGGCTGCTCGACCAGATGGCGGGGGCTGCGACACCGAAGGTTTTCGAGGGCGAGCGGGTCACAAAAGCCGCCGTGGATTTCTTCGCATCCCGCGAAGAGGAGACTCGTGACAGCATCATCTCCCGATTTCTCGTCCAGTTCGCCAGCTTCGTCTCCACGATGCAGAAACGCCTCGCCGACCCGTCCACGGGTGACGACGATGCAAAGGAGATGCAAAAGCGTCTTCTCAAGACTATGAGTCGGGAAGAGTTGACTCTTCTATCCACTCAAACGGTTGCGGAGACCGTTCGCGACTATACGGAGCAGAAGCGCCAGCAGATTGTCGCCATCGCTGCGGAGGCTCGCGGCAACCCGCTCTACGACCAGCGCAAGATGGAAGAGAAGAAGTTGACGGCACAGATTGACGGGGAGTTCGCCAAAGAGGTTTTGTTACCCGGCGAAGACCCGACAGTTCTTGCGGAACAATCCCGCTTGCAGATGTTGGAATTGATGCTCATTGTATCGCAGGGTGCCCAAGTTCCGGTATCTCCGCGCGACAATCACATTGTCCATTTCCAAGTGCTGCTTCCGGCGATGGAACAGACCGCACTGGCGGCTGTCGATGACCCTCATGCGGTTGACGTGCTTCAAGCGATGGTGGTTCATGGAGAGGCGCATTTTCTCGCGGCGATTCAATCGGGGGTAACAGAGCAGGAGCTTGCGGAGCCCAAGAACATTCTCGAAAAACTTCGCGCGGGCATGGAGCAACTATTGCAAGCCTCCGAACAGCAAAAACAACTCGCAGATTCAGCCCAAGGAGCGGGGAATATACCACAACCTCCCCCCGCATGATTTTACCCGTAAACGAAGCCCCCGAATGGGATTCCGACAACGCCTCTGAACTCAGTGGTTTTCTCAAGACCTCAACGGGGGAGAAAATGATTCAGCTACTCGCCTTTTTTGCTCCGACTCTTTTGGACGGAGCCGACGTGAACAAGACCCTCGTCACCAATGGCGAACTCAAGGGTTATACGAATGCGGTCGGCCAGATTATTTCGTTGCAACATTCCCGCCCTGTCGAGGCGCAGGGAGTTTCTGATAACTATCCAGACCTCGACCGTGACGAATTTTGGGTGGAAACCGACGAGGAATCTACCTCCCCAAAGTGAACCCTAACCGACCCCAACCATGCCCTTAGACATAGATGCCATTCCGGGAGTTGATACCCTCCCCCAGACCGACCCTGAAACCGACTCCTCACTTGACGCGCTCTTGAAAGAAGCGACGGATGCTGCCGCTCGCGAGGGCGAGGACCACCCCCTAGTTGACGACAAGGCCAACTCGACGGCTACGGGTGAAACAGCGGTTGACCATCCGATAGAACCCAAGCCGGAAATCAAGGTCGAAGAGAAGGCAGACGAGCCGGTCGTCGTGACCCCGGAGAAGGATGAACTCGATGCCGTCGAGACCCCAAAAAACCTGAAGCCGAAGTCGGCGGAAGCCTTCGAGACCGTCAAGCGGATTGCCCGCGAGAAGCTGACTGCCTCCGAGACACGCGCAAAGGCATTAGAAGCAAAGGTCAAGGAGTTTGAGTCCAAGGGCACTAATGTCCTCACGCCCGAAGTCAAGGCGGAACTGGACGAGCTACGTTCTTTCCGAAAAAAGTTGGATGTCGAGTCCGACCCAGAATTCAAGAGCTTCGACAAAAAGGTTGAGGATAACTCTGAAGCCATCTATGCGAAGTTGGCCCAGAACGGGGCCGCTGAAGCCACCATCAAGAAAATCAAGGAAATGGGCGGTCCCGGAAGTATCGACTGGGAGCCCATCCTCTCCAAGCTGCCTCTGGTAGCCCGGCGCTCTATAGAGAGCAAGTTGGTAGATAGTGAGGAGATTGCCGAGAGGAAATTCAAGGCAATTGAGGATGCCAAGAAGAATGCCGATGAATTTTTGAAGACTCGGGTAAATCAGACCGAGGGGCAGCGGAAAGAAGCCCAGACGCGAGCCGTTACGACTCTCGCGGGCCTCCGCAAGGAGTTCCGTTGGTTGGAGCCCAAGACCGTGGACCCGAAGGCCAAAGACCAAGCGGCTGAGAAGGCGTCGGTCGAGGCTCACAACGCACTCATTAAGGAGTCCGAGGACTACCTGAAGGAGGCTATGGCGGATGACTCCCCGGAGATGCGGGCAACCGTGGCTATGGCGGGGCCGGAACTCTTTCGCACACGCGCGGAACTCGCCAGTTTGAAGGCGTCAACAACTACGCAGATTGCGAAGCTCGGAGCGGACTTGAAAGAGGCAAGCGCCCTCTTAGAAAAAATCAAGAAGGGCTCCACCACGCGGCTTCGCGACACGAGTGCGGATTCCAAAGCAAAGCCTGCCACGGATAATGAGACCCCCGAGGAGTCCCTCGACCGGCTCCGCAAGGAAGCTGAGGAAGCCGCGTAATGTCCTACCTGCGCGAATTGGTTCTGCAAAAACTCCGCAGCTTCCCTACCGTTGGGGAGGCAGCGGAGTTTTTTGAAGTGTCAGAGCAACTGGCCCGGCAGTGGGACGCGGGGTCCAAGCCGGTCTCGCTCGCGGCTGTCGAGAGGGTTTTCTCGGTGGATGCGGTGCCCGGAGTCAAGGAGACTGAGTCTGCAATGTGGGAGGGCCGTCAGGTCTGCATTCTTTTACCCTCCTACAAGACGACCAACCCGAGGACAGAGTTCTCTCTCCTCAACCTGTATGACCGAACGAAGATGGCCGTGATGCTTGATTTTGGCGATGCAATGATTGCACACTCCCGTAACAAGCTGGCCGACCGATTCTTGAAATCGAAAATCGAGTGGGCACTCACGCTTGACGACGACATGGTTTTCCCTTTTGGCAATGCTCCACTCTACAATTCTTTTTGCCGCTCGACTCTTTCTGAGTCTTTTGCCGGACTCCACACCGTTAATCGCCTCCTGTCACATGGTAAAACCTTGGTTGGCGCACTATATCAAGGCCGGTGGGAGCACGGTAAGCCGGTGTATGCCGAGGCATATCATAACAAGGAGGAAGAGGCGTATGCGAGGAAAGCCCCCCACGATTTAATCAAGCCCACACGATGGGTGGGGACTGGATGTCTTCTGATTCATCGCTCGGTGTTCCTCGACATTGAGACCCACTTTCCGCACCTCGCGAGGAATAAAGACGGGGATTACGGGCATTGGTTTACCCCCTCTGAACACGACTTGAAGGAATCTACCCAGAACGCCCTAGAGGTTCTCGACGACCCCACAATTTCTGAGCCTGTCCGTATTGCCAAGGCCCGAGAGTTAATTGCTCGCGGGCAGGCGTTGTCAAGGGCTCATTCGAGTTTGGGAAAGGGGGAGGATGTCTCGTTCTGTCTCCGCGCGGCGCAAAGTGGCCACCAACCTTTTGTGGATATGGGTCTCGTTTGCGGCCACATCGGCGAGCATGTCTTTTTACCTAACAAGCGATGAGCAAACTACTTTTGGCGCTTCAGTATTGGCAGGGGGACCGGGCGCAAGCGATGGAAGTCGCCCGACTGATTGCCGACCTCGAACCCCGCCATAATCCTGACGTGGATTTTCTTTTCGTAAGCCGTTTCGATTGTCAGCATGACCTCAAGACGATTGACTATGTATCCTCAAAGTTTAAGATGTGGCACTACATCAACCGTCATCGGAGGGGGGTCGGATGGCCTTCGGGGTGCAATGATTTGTGGTTCGGCACGATGGACCACATTTGCTCATACACCGAGGCCAAAATAATGCCCGAGTATGACGCGGTGCTAACCTTCGAGGCCGATGCAAGTCCACTCGGCCCCTATTGGCACAAGACTCTCCTTGATTCATGGAGAAAGGTCAACCGTAAACGTCCCGTGAAAGTTCACGGGGCTATGCAGCAATATCCGGGAGTCCACATTAACGGCAACTGCCTCTTCTCGGGGGACTTACCTTTTCTGAATCTCGTCAGTCGTAAAATTGGCGGGTGCCCTCCAATTTATGGGTGGGATTTCTTCTTGACGAAACAGTTTTCTCGGGAGGGTTGGGAGAATTGTCCCCAAATGGTGAGCTATTGGCAGCAAGCGACGATGAAGCCCGCAGACGTTGACGCGCTTATCGACCAAGGCGTTGTATTCCTCCACGGAATCAAAGACAATTCGGTATTGAATCGGATTCGCGAGCGATTTGTCCATTGACACGGACCCCCCGCCTGCCATCTCTTCAATTGGAACTGAAATTCTCCCACCTTGTTCCGGGTAGGACTTGGGCCTAATCCGTCTCGACGGCCCGCGAGACGAGGCGCGTAACAGCCTTTGTTACACAAGTTTTAACTCGGATTCTGTCCGCAAATTCGCGGCTGCATCCACTTTCTAAGGATTCCTAATATGGGTGATTGTATTACTCCGGCAGCTCTGTCGGACATTGCGCGGAAGGACACTTCCCGCCTCACTGGCACAATTGCGAAAGCTTTGGCTGCTAACTCTCCGTTCATCAACGTCATCGGCGGCGGAACTTTTTCGGCTGGCAACTCTGACGAAATCCGTAACAGCGTTCAAATGCAGGCGGCTCCCGGCGATTCTCTCGCCCTGCCCACCTTCGTTTGTGACACTGAACTTTGCGGCACTGTCGGTCTTCAAGACCTCACGGATGCCGTGGACTTCACTGCTCGGCTCGAATCGAAGCGCGGCTTCGGTCCCCGTGTCTGCGTGAAGAAAGGTTACGCGGCTTTCAAATCGAGCTACCTCACGGCAGAGGATTCGATGAAAAAGCTCGTGACTCAGTATGTCAATTCCGACATTCGGGCGCAGCTTTATCTGCGTTCTGCCTCCAAGTTCAACGCGACCAAGGGTTACGACTTCACATCCCTGTTCACGGGCGGTAGTGAGACAGACGTGGGCGTTAAATTTGCCCCGTTGAACCCCACCGGCCCGCTCTCGTTCAAGGCGTTGCATACGGTTGCCCGCTACCTGAAAGAGGCGCTTTTTGCCGAGACCTTCGGGGATGGCAATGGCGGGATGTTCCGCTTCATCGGCAGTTCGGACATTCTTGAATCGTTCCGGGTAGAGACTGGCGTCAAAGAGGTGCTAATTGCTCTGACAAGCGGCTCCTTCAAGTTTGGTGAGAAGTCCCTCACGGCCTATTCCTTCGAGACGGCGGGTGCCTATCGGGGCATTAGCTTTGGCACGGACCAGCGTCCGCTGCGGGCTTCTAGCATCTCGGGTTCGGGCGTCCCGGTCCTCGTGGACCCGGTCATCATCGTCACGAACGCGGCTAAGAATACCGCCTATGCAAAGGTCAACCCGGCATGGCTCTCGGCTCCTTACGAAATCGCGTTCCTGTTCGCTGAGAACAGCTTCAAGCGCCTCGTCCCGGAGCGGTATGTTGGCGAAGGTTCATTCAAGTTCGCGCCCCAGCTCCACATGGGCGAACTCGACTGGCATTACATCGTGGACAATGACTGTAACGTCTTCGGTGACTTCGGTCATCACAAGTATCAGATTACTCGCGCCTACCAGCCGCAGCGTCCGCAGCATGTCGTCGCCTTCATCTACAAGCGTTGTGTGGCTGACCTCGGCCTGCCTGATTGCGAAGTAGCTCCGGCCTCGGAATACACTGGCGGTGACCAGTTCGCAGCCGTTGGCGTCTGCGGCTAATCCTAACCCGAGAGTCGGCGAGCCTCAAAAACTCGCCGACTCTTTACTCCTTTCATAAATATGACCTACGCGGAAATTCAAGCTCTTTTATTGGCATATGGCCGTTCGTTGGGCATCTCTGCGTTGGAGGGACGTTCTCTGTCCAGTCTCCTCGCAGCAATCCTGATTGCAAGCAATCGGCCCACAGAAGTCTGCGTGGGTTCGACGTTTGACAACGCCCTCCGGGACGCTCTCGGCATTACTGCGTAACAATTGGTTCACACGTAGTCCCCGGAATGGATGCCGGGGCACCACGTTCAGGAAATTTTATATGCCCGTCGAAACCACGCCAAAACTAGGGGACTCTGACAACACCCTGCTGTTCAAGATTGCGCAGTTGTTTAGCGTCTAAGAGTCGCCGGGTCAAAACGAACCCCGTCAAGGAGACAGCGACAACAACCTCCTTTTCAAGATTGCGAAATCCCTATCCCCATAAACATGAACTTTGACTCCATAAAGGTCTATTCGGCCTCCCTCTTTGGATTTGGGACACCTAGCGTCGGTTGGTTTGTGGACATCGGAGAACCCGTGATGAAGATTCTGGTGCTCGTAGGTCAATTTGGAGTTGCCCTTGCGACCGTAATTTACATCTCTTTGAAGTGTCGGGGTGTCGCTCGCCGTCAAAAGTCCGACCACCCCAAACGGAAATGAAAAGTGTCTTCTTAATTCTGCTCGTTGGTTTGTTTACCGGGTGCGGTGCTATGCCGCTGAATCCCGGCAAGTCCTCTTTTATCTCAGCCTCGGGGGTATCCGGCAGCGTTCAGCAATCACAGAACCCGCAAAGCGAGACGACCCAGAAATACAAGCGCGTTGTCGAGGAGTCCATCGGGGATGGCATCCCGGTAAAAACCTCCCCAGTTCGGGTAACGACCGAAGAGCTGGAGACAAAGATTGGTGCCGCTCAGAAAGATACCGCCCGCGAAATCGGAGCCAAGCTTTCCTCACTCAAAAGCGTCGTTTGGGTAGGTATTCTGGTCTTCCTGTTTGGTGCCGCCAGCTTTGTTTATCCCCCACTGAAAATCGTCGTCGGAGGTAGTGTTACCACGAGTGCTGTGATTGCCCTCTCGGGCCTTGCGATGATTGTCCTCCCGACGCTCATTGTCGGGAATGAACTGGTAATTCTCGGGGCGGCTATCGGCGCAGCGGTTCTGTATTGGTTTTCTCACCGTCACGGGAAACTTCAAGGAATCGTCGATGCTAACAAAGACGGAATTGACGACCGAAAGCAATAAGTATGTCTTGCGACTGCACCAACGGGGTCACAAACGGAAATACGGGATGCACTCCCTGTAATGTCTGTCCCACGAATAGCGCCGATGCGGAAACGCTGCCGTCGGCGTTGAGTAATTTCATTCAGCAGTTCTTCGGCAATGTCGTCAAAACCGAAGTGAACGGAGTTGTGACGTGGACTCTTCCATGCAACCTCGATGTGGGTCTTACGGGAAATCCGCGTGGCACAAGCGAGGGTCTCGCCTGCTACTTCCTCCGCTTGTTTGGTGAAGGAATTGTCGGACTCGTCGGACCACAAGGCGATACCGGCGCTCCCGGAAATCCGGGCAACAATGCCTACACGGTCACCACGACGGCTTTCATCCCACCGACCGTGGGAAGTCCCACAACCCAGTTCAACACCATCCCGTCCGCGACAATCGCAGCGGGTCAGACAATTTTTGTCCCCGGTGTTGGCTGGTTGGTAGTTGACCAAGTGTTTCAGAACGCCACCGTTTTTGCTACTCTCCTTGAAGCCGTCCCCATTCCGGCTGCTGTCATCACTCCGGGGACTATTGTGCTGCCGACAGGTCCGCGCGGCCTTTCCATCACGGGTGCAACTGGAGCGACGGGTGCGACGGGTGCGACGGGTGCCACTGGCGCGACTGGCGCGACTGGCGCGGCTGGCGCGACTGGCGCAACTGGGGTAGCGGGTGCCGTAGCGACAAACTCGAATTCGATTGTTGTTGGTGGTCCGACGGACTACGTGATGACTGCCGCATATGCCAAGGTTGATTTTGGGGCAACTGATTTGGAGGTCAACCTCCCCTCCGCAGGCACCTACATGGTGATTGTTCAGATTGGAGGAATCCAGAGTTCGAGCGCACGTCGTTCATGGTTTTTCAAGCTGTTCAATGCGACCACAGCCGCCGACATTGCCGCGTCAGAGACTTTTGCGCTTGCCGACGATCTTGCCGCAGTCCCCCAGCAATTTCATGTCACTACGTTGGTGACGACCCTCACGGACAATAACACCATCCAACTCTATGCCGGGAGTAGCAGCGCGGCGGGAACTCAGACAATCAATGTGATTGGCTCTAATATCCTATACGTCAAACTGAGCTGACCGTGAATAACCTCCCGATAATCCGTGACACCGATTCTGTTCTTGCTTCTGATTGCTGCCCTCGACCGGGCGGACAGAAGCTATCTCACCGAGTCCCGCGAACCCCGGTCACGCGGACAATCGCGAACGACAACCCGGACGACATCTTGCAAGACGAGGCGGGTTTCCCCATCCTCGACGAGATTACGAACAACTTCATCTACGACGACCTGAAAGCGTAACAACATGGCCAAGATTTCTGAATATCCCGAGGAAACGTCCCCTCAGCCGCAGGGGTGGCTGTTCATGGCGGTGTTGCAGGGCGACGGCTCGTATATTACCCACAAGGTCTCCCCGGACACTGTCGGCGCACAAGGTCCGACCGGGCAGCAGGGTCTTCCGGGCGTTGCTGGAACGAACGGCTCCACGGGCACCATCATTTACAGCGGGGCAGCGGCTCCGGGCGCGGGAATCGGAGTCGATGGAGACTTCTACTACCAGACGGTCGGCGGTCCTGTTTTCTGGGGTCCAAAGACGGCTGGTGCGTGGATTGTTGGAGTCACTATGGTAGGTGCAGATGGCGTGGATTCCGCAGTAACACGCGCCTCCACAACCTCGCTTCTGATTGCACCCGTAAGCAACACATTCGTTTACACGGCTACCACGAACAATATCGGTTGGGCCGTCGGACAACGACTTCGCGCGGTGTCTGACGCGAACCCGGCGAACTTCATGGAAGGCTTGGTCACGTTCGTTGACGGCGCATCGGTTGACATCAACGTCGATTTAGTAGGTGGCGCGGGCACCTTCGCCGACTGGACTATTTTCATTGCGGGCTCGGCTGGCGCAGCAGGCGCAGCAGGCGCAGCAGGCGCAGCGGGCGCGACGGGTTCGATGGCTTCAATCAGCGGTCTTACGGACACTTGGTTGGGCGATTATGACGGGTTCGCGATTGATTATTTTGAACAGTATTCTGTCGGGGCAATCTCCAGCTTTACTGGGGGAGTCGGTTGGCCCGTGGCGGGGGTGGGAACCAATTGTTCCATTGTATCGCGGACGGTTCACGGGCCGTATGCGCAAAAGCGCGTTCAGATTACCGGAGCGGGGGAAATCGGGCGACGGATGCCGTGGGGTGCCAAATGGAACCGAATCCGTATCGGAATCCTCTGTCGAATTAACGCCTCTGCGAATTTTGATGGGCTCTTCGCGATGGGGGTTTGCAGTGGAACGGCTGCGATGTATAGCAACGCGACTCCTACGAATTGGGCGGGGACTGTTCAATTGGATGCGGCCACGGATACCTTCACTTTTGCTGCGGGAACTCAAAACTCCAGCGTAGTCAGTCAGTCCTATGAGGGGGTTCATCGTTTCGGGGGCACTACAGATTCCCTAGTTGGAAGTTTTACCACCGCGAAACTTGCGGCCCCCACAACGGAGGCAAGTCATGCGCTCTATTTTGTCGAGGTCAACCGCCCCGAGTTTTCGGGGGTTACCGCCGTGTCATATACGACTAGCATCTTTGCGGCCAATACTGCTGCAAAGGCGCAATTTCACTGCCCCCGAAGTCGGTTTTTTTCATTGATGCAGGCCCAAAATCCCACGGTTGATGCTCCTGAAATTGTGACAAGCGCAATCGGGAGTGCAATCACTTCGGGAACCTTTGGCGAGTCAGCGGGGGTATTTGACTCGGTGAATTTCTACTGGGGAAATGCGGCGAACCCAATAGAACTTGCGGCCTTCGCTGTCTATAAATTTTTCTAACAACATGCCTCTCGACGCCCATTATCTCCGTTCACTATCTGCGGGTAGCCTTTCTCAAGAGGAGACCGTTCGATTTCACGCCTTGATGGACGTGGTCGACTCGGCTCTCAATTTATACGACACGCCCGGTTGCGTCAGTCCGTGCGCGGTCAACGTCGATACTGTGATTCTTCAATCTCTGGTGGGTGCAGCAGTTGTCGCACAGTTGACCAATCGCGGATTCACTGCGACAACGAACTTTGACACTGGAACCATAACAATCGCTTAGTAACGATATGCCTAACTACCCAATCAAACTTGGTCAGAAATCCCATCCGATGTCCGTTCCAACGAAGACGGAACCCGGAGACGTGCATTACCCGACCATCTATCTTCAATGGAAGAGAGACTACAAGCTCCCGGACTCCGGTGAGATGGTGGTAAAATTCAAGAAGGTCCGTGAGACTCATACCACTACAGACGAGGAAAAAACTCACGAGGTCACTCTGGAGATTCACGAAATTGTCAGTGTGAAGGCTAAGGAGTGCGAGGAGTGTAGCTCCGAAGACGCCCTCGACAAGCTCGTCGAAGATTATGACAAGGAAGGCGAAGACTAATGTTTCTCGCGAGTGATGTAATTGACGACGCCAAGACGATTCTCGGGTTCAACCGAGAGGACAAGCTATTTCTCTGGCTGACCGACGCGATTGAACTGCTCGCGCAGAAGGGCGAAATCGACCCCCTCGTCGGTTTTGTGGATATTTGCATCGACAGCGGGTGCATTACCCTTCCTCGGGAAATCGAAACGGTGCTCGCCTGCAATATCGGCGGACACCCCGCCCTTGGTCACGACCAGCTCTTTTCATTCCACCTTAACGGCCCCGGAGACTTCAAGACAAGTTGCCACTATACGTGGGATGACAGCGGGCTTCATCCGGTCTATCGAGATTTGAAGTGCCCGTCCAAGATTGTCGCCTTTCTCGACAGTGCCGAGGATGCCGGTAAAATCATTCGAGTGTTCGGATACGACGACCAGCAGCGTCCGCTTCGCACCAAGGTCGGCACGGAATGGCAGGACGGATATTTCGTCCCGACTATTTTCGGATATGCCGTTCCTGAAGTCGGAGCGCCGACGATTTCTCGAATTACCGGAATTGTCAAAGACGTGACAGCGGGGTCCATCCGGCTATCCAGCTTCGACAATTCCACCTCCACGGGCACTCTCCTTGGCGTGTTTGAAGCGGACGAAACTGTTCCGCGATACCGTCGGTTGCGGATTCATAACGCGGGTTGTGGGTGGGTTCGACTCTGCTACCGGAAACGCACCGCGCGAGTCCGAAGCGTCAACGACCGAATTCTTTTACACTCCCGACCGGCGCTGATTCTCGCGATTCATGCACTGAAGTTTTACCGCGACTCCGACCTCGCGAACGGCAACGCCTATGAAGCCAATGCTACGCGGCTGCTCACCGAACGTGAGGCAACTTTGACGGGCGTCGGCGGCTCTCCCATCCAAGTGGACGACCGCAACTCTATCTCTGACCAAAACGATTTCCTCGACTAATGGCTACTCCCCGCGTAGATGCTTACGACGTTCGATTCCTCGCCGGAATGGAGTCTTCCGCAGAGCCCGGAACTCTCGGGCCTGATTACTACTCGCGTGGGATGAACGTCACCAATCGTGGTGGCATTGTGCAGTGTCGTCCGGGGTATCGTTGTCGAACGATTTTACCCGCTGGAAACTTTCAGGGTGCCGCCGTGTTCCGACCCCAGCAGGGAGTCGTGACCCTACTCTTCGGCATTGACGGAGTCATCTATTCCAGTCCGTATCCGTTTCTGGAATTCCAGACAGTTCCCGGCATCGCATTCGGCCCGCATGCCCGGCAACTTTTTTTCCAGCAAGCTGAACAGTCCATTCGATTCAATTCGGACAGCTCACTGACCCTTATCCCTCCGCGCAGGGTCATGGTGATACAAGACGGCGCACTTACTGCACCGGCTGTCTTTGACGGAACTTCCGCAGAGCATCAAAGCGGAGCGGGGACGATTCCATTGGGTGGACCGATGGCTTGGTCGGGAGACCGGCTCTGGGTTGCGCGTGGCTCCAGTCTCTTCGCTTCGGACATCGCGAATCCGATTTCATTTCGCGAACCCGAATACTTTGCCACGGTGACTGCCTTCTCCCTGCCCGGAGAAATCACGGCGCTCTCCGAAGTGCCGAACGCGATAATCGCGCAACTCCTCGTATTCACGGAATCCAGCACCTCTCTGATTCAGAGCGGAGTTCGCAACCGCGCGGTGTGGAACACGACTGCGAATTTCCAACGCATCCTTTTTCCAGCGGTTGGGTGCGCCTCAGAAAGGTCCATCACAACCCATCTCGGATTGCTCTGGTGGTTCTCGACTTTTGGACTGACCTCCCTTGACTCCGCGAGCTTCACTACCCAGACCTCGGCGCTTCCATATCGGGATAACGAGATGGCGGATAGCAAGGGGCGGCTCTCTCCTGATTTCGTCGGAGTTGCGATAGGGTTTTTTGAAAACTATCTCCTCGTCAGCGTTCCCTACTCTGACCTAAAGAACCGCCACACATGGGCTCTCGACCATGCGCCCCTTCAACGGGGTGGTGGAGCGTCGGCTGCGGCATGGAACAGTGTTTGGACGGGCACCCGTCCAGCACAATGGATTTATGGTTCGTTCGGTGGCACCGAACAGATTTTCCACATCTCGACAGATTTTGATGGGAACAACCGACTTTGGGACTCCTTCACGCCCGACCGGCTGGATGACGGGTGCCCCATCACTTGGTATGTGGAGACGCGCGGTATTGACGGCGACCTGCCGCTCCAACAGAAGAAATTTCTCTACGCGGAGGTTGCCCTACAAGAACTCTCCGGCAAATTCGACATCGCCGTCTTTTGGGCTGGTGCATCGCGCGGAAAATACAAGCGGATTCTCACGAAACGAATCAATGCGTCTCTCGGGTCTATCCGGTCGGGCGAAACTATTCGTTTTGACACCCTTCTTTTTGGGTTGAAGAAGCAGATGCGAAATATCCGAACACAGGATGCCCGGCAACTCGCAAGTGCGACGACCCTCTCGTCAACCGACGTGGAGTCTCCTGACGCGGAATTCATAGACGACGCCTTTCAGCTTTTGGTGGTTGGCTCCGGCCCCGGCGCGGTGGCGGGAATTCGATATTTTCTGGAACCCCCCACGGGAACGGCGGGCTCGAACAGTCCCAACAAGGAAGTTTCCGGGGCCGTGGAGGTTGACGAGACCGAAGAGAACTTTGTCCGATTCGACGGGGCGGCGGCTGAGTCCCACGTATTCGACGAGGCATTGGCGGCTTTCTCGGGGGACATTCCGAAGTTCATTTCCAACAAGACTGAGACAGTTGTGCAGGGCGGAATCACGGCGGTCGGAACGGGATACGCGGAGAGCGTCATATCTCAGCAAGACGCCGACAAAATCGCACAGTGCATCGCCCGTAAAGTGGCTGTCGAGGAGCTTCAAGAGTCTCTGCCGAAAATCGTCAGTGTCGGACTTTCACTCGGTATATGAGCAAGCCTTTCCAAACTCTCGCGGCCATTACTCGTCGGGCACTCCGAATTGACTATCGCTCTCCGGGCGTCTGCCGGGTGATTCCCATCTCGTCCGGCTCGGGAACTGGCGATTCAGCTACGCTTGGAATTCTCCCGGTCTCCCGGTTGCCCGGTCCTATTTCGCTGGTGTTGGAACTGTTGGGAACTGGGTTTGCAATTCTTGCAGGCACGACAGTTACCAATACCGGCGGCACGGTAATTGATGGTGACCTCGGATTAAGCCCCGGCTCTTCCGTGACGGGCTTCCCTCCGGGAACCGTGCTCGGGACGCAGCATATAACGGATGCCCAAGCCGCGCAAGCGCAACTCGACTTGACCGCCGAATACAACGCCGCAGCGGGGGTTACTGGTGCGACGGTAGTCGCTGGAAATATCGGTGGGCAGACGCTCACTCCGGGGGTTTACAAGTCAACGTCCTCCCTTGAGATTACTTCGGGCGACCTGACGCTCGACGCGGGCGGCAATGCAGCAGCGACTTTCCTTTTTCAGATTGCGTCAACATTTATCATGGGGCCGGGACGGAAAATCCTCCTGACGGGAGGGGCTACGGCTGACCATATCACTTGGCAAGTAGGCAGTTCGGCAACGCTCGACACAACTGCCGAGTTCAAGGGCTCAATTTTGGCCTTGACTTCCATCGGAGCAAACGCGGGGGCGTCTGTTGAGGGCCGCTTGCTGGCCCGTAACGGTGCGGTCACGTTGGACACTAATGCTGTCTCTCTTCCGGGGGGCGGCGTTGACCAAGTTCGGTTGAGATGGACGACTCAGCCGTATATCTTTAGCTACGTGGTCTATCGTGCGACGAGTACCTCCGGCCCGTTTACACAGATAACTGCAAATGTGACCGGCAATTCTTTCATTGACAGTCCTCCGTCTGGAACCTTCTTTTACAAGGTGACTGGCGTCGAGCCTAGCTTTGGTGAAACCTTGGCGTCTCCTATCGCCGGACCCGTAACAGTTCCATAATCCTTTCTCAATATGCCACTTAACAAGACCCCCCTCGTCATCATTGCCGCCCCTCTCCCTGCCGATTTTGAAGGCACCCCGCAGGATTTGTTCGAGAGTATGGTCGAGCGGATGGAAATTCAGAGCCCCGTTGGACAGAGCTTTGTTACTTCTGGTGACGTATTGCCCGCCAGCAACCAAGGACTTTTTCTACTTGGCGGCACGCAGCTTTTGGTTTTTGATGTGACACAGGGGCGCTATGTGCCGCTCGACATCTCTCAATCGGAGACTGTCCTTTTCACGACCCGCCCAACGACCCCGCCGACTCCGGGAGCGACTGACCCGCTTCTCTGGCTTCGCACTAGCGGAACGCGCGGTATCGGATGGTATGCGTGGAACGGCACTATCTGGCATCCCTTTGCGGACGTTCCCCTGTCCGGCACTACTGCGGAGCGTCCAACCGGGGCGGTTGACTTGGAGCAATTCTGGGATACTGACATCGACGCCCTCATTCACTGGGAGCGAGGCACATGGCGCACTGTCTCTGGCACCCCCGGCGACATCAAATTCGTCGCACATTCGCTGCTTACGGATGCCCTGACGGCAAACCCCGGATGGCAATATCTGGCCCAAAGTGACCAGTCTCTTCGCGGCCTTGTGCTGGGTGTCGCAAGCACAGACCCCGGCGCGACCCCGGCGAGTTCTTTTGCGACCGATTCGGGAATCAGTCCCCGCGCCTCTGGTGTCAAGCTTGGCGTAGAGACGTATGTGCTTGCAGATGACGAGGCTCCACAGCATACCCACTTGATGGGTCGTTCGACCCTGCTCAACTCAGACAACAACGTCTTTCTACATCGAGTTGACAATGCGGAAACTATCATCATCCCACCCATTATTCCCCCTAACTACTTCGAGGTCAAGGGTGAGGGAACCGGCAACGGAACGAAGTTGGGCACGTCTGGGACAGGTGGCGCAGGCACTATGTTGATTACTTCTCGGCAGATTACGACCGCAGCCTACACAGGAGCCGCCGTGGCGCACGAGAATATGCAACCAACTGCCTTTTTGTGGGTTCTGGTCAAGACTTAATGTGGACATGCCCTTAGTTTGTCACATCTCTTTACTGTATGATTAGCCACCTCCCCGTAAACGAAATCGACCGGATTGAAGAAATCGGGCATAGCTTCGCCCAAGAGACGAAGTATCCCGGAGGTTTTCATCTTGAGGCTTTCAAAGCGACGTGGCTTCCCACAATCCAGTCCGGTCTCGGTGAGATTCTCGTTTACAAAGACGGGGAAAAAATCGTTGGTGCCTTTGGAATGGTAGTGCTTCCCGATACCTTCTCGGGCCATCGTGTCGCGGCAGAAACTTTCTGGTATGTGCTGCCCTCACATCGCGCCACTCGCGCCGGGGTGGAATTATTCTACCGATTTGAGGCGCTCGGAAAAGCTCGTGGAGCGAAGAGGCTTGTGATGGTCCATTTGGCAAACTTGACGCCGCAAAAGCTTCGGGAGTTTTATGAAAAAAATGGATATGAACTCGTCGAGCAAACCTTCTGGAAGGAACTGAAGTAATCTATGGCAATCGCAACAGCAATTCTTATCGCCGGAGCCATTGTCGTTGCCGCAGGTGCGGCAGGTAGCGCCTACGCGAAAAAGAAGGCCGGGGACCAGGCCGCAGGCGCACAACAGAAGGCTTTGAAGGGGCAGAAGAAAATTCTGTCCGAGGAGCTTTCATTTGACCGGCTCAACCAAGCGGCGACGGATGCCGACCGACTACGCGCACAGAATCGAATTGCTCTACAAGAAGAGATTGACCCAGAACTGGCGAAGGTTCGTCAACTTGGCAAGGAGCGGCTTCTTAGTGAGACCGCTCGTCCTAATGAGTCTCTCGGTTCGACACAAATCGCGAACAAGCTCGTCGAGGAGAATCTCGCCACGGACCCCCGTATCGAAGCTCTCAAGGACTCCATCATTGGTCGCGCTCAAAGCGAGCTTGACTCGGGAGCAACCCTTCCGCCAGAGTTCCAAGCGGACCTCATTCGAGCGGGTGTGACCGAAGGCGGTCAAGCCGGATTTAGTCCTGAAGCCAAGACCATCGGGGGCAGCATCACCCGTGCGCTTGGTATCGCTGGGGAACAGTTGAAGCAGGGCCGACAACAGCAGGCGATTTCTCTCGCCGGAGCAGCTTCAGATTTGACAGTGTCTCGCGCGAACATTCTTGGCAGCATTTTTCCGACGGTCAAAGCCGCTGAAGACGCCCGCAAGGCGGATGCCGCCGTATCTTTTGGAATTGGTGATTCGACACTTCCCGAGTCTGGTCTGACTGGTCGAGAGGCTGCGGCCATCCAACAGAATCGCGGCAACACGTTGCTGAAGATTAAGGGTAAGCAGGGCGATATACGCGCACAGAAAGCTCTTAATGCAGGCGAAGCGAATGCTGCCTACATCCAAGCCGGGGCTTCGTTTGCCTCGTCGGCTCTTGGTGCTTACACTGGTGGTGATGAAACCGGAAGGACGACCACCGCTGGAGCAGTGAAAAACATTCGCAGCGCCTACTCTTGATAATATGCCCGGAATTGCCGATTCAAACGTCCAAGCCCTCGCACCCGTAAACAGCGCCTCTCAAGTCGCGGAGTTTTCCGTGACTCTCGGTGTTGGTGACCTCATGTCGTCTTTTCGTAACGGCTTCATCACCGTTGACGACCTCACCAAGCGTTCTGCCGACAAGCCGTTGGAAAACGCGCAGCGTCGGCAGGCACTCGCCGACACGAACATCGTCCGCCCGAAGCAACGGGAAGTTGTATCGAAAGAGCTTGACCTCAAAAACCGCGCGGTGGATTTGCAAGCACAGGTCCAACCTCAAGTCGCCGAAGCCACCGTGGCCGACGCAGAACTCTTAGTTGGAAACGCCAAGAAATCTCTGGAGGACTTCCAGCAAGGGGGAGACCCGAAAGCGTTCACCGATGCTTGGCGTCAATTTTTCCCCGGCCGGCCCCTCCCGCGCGAAGGCGGGAAAATTGATTACGGAAGCGGGGCCGAAGACCTTGAAGTCGAAGTGGACCGGCGCAGGAAGCTCGAAGCGTCCAAGGCTGGCGTTGCGAATATCTCGGAGAACAAAATCAAGCGGGTCAATCCCCAAACGAAGCAGGAAGAGGAGGTCTTGGTTCGCACTGACAAGGTTACGGGGAGACCCCTCGGTGAGACAGTGCTCTCGTCACAAGCTGCGTCACTCACCGAACAACAGGCGGGTGCCGCACGATATTCAGCTCGTCTGCGTTTCCACCAAGACATCCTGAAGAAGAACGAGGAAGCCGGGTTCGATGCAACCGCCTTGACGACCACCGCCCGGAAGTATTTGCCGAATCGACTTCAAGGGGAGCAGTTGCAGATTTACACCGCCTCGAAGAACAACTGGATTGCAGCGAATCTGCGTAAGGAGTCCGGCGCGGCTATTGCGATGAAGGAATACAAGGACGCCGATATGCAGTATTTCCCGCAAGACGGCGACAGTAGAGTCTTGGTGGCATCTAAGCAGGCGCTCCGGGAATTGGCTGAAGAGGAGATGACCGAAACTATTGGACCCTCTGCCCCTGACCGAACGGGAAGTGCTGCCCCGGCGGCGTCCCCCGCAGCCCCGTCGCAGCCCGTCCCGGTGAACAGTCCGGCGGAAGCTCCGGCAACCGCGCAATTTATCAAATCCCCAGATGGTCGGGTATTCCGAAACCCCAAATACGTAGTATCGCCAGTCCAATAATTCTATGCCACTTCTTCCCGGCGGCATCCTCCCTCCCGAAGAGCCGACTATTGATATTGCCCGCTCCAAGTCCGCTCAACCCGGCCCGGTGGTGTTGTCGGACCCGTCGCTGAATCTCAAGGCGCAAGACCCGAACGCCGCTGCCAAACTCAAGGCGCAGACTCCAACCGCCGCTACCGACCCGTTCGCGGGGCTCGAAGAGGTGCAGCCAACGGCCCCCGATGCTTTTTCGGGTCTCAAAGAAGTCGCGGGAGATGACGTTTTCGCCGGACTCCAAGAAGCCGACCGTCTCGACCTCGAAGACGAGGGCACGCTTATAAAGGACGACTCGTTCAGTCCCGCCGAATACATCGCAGGCAACCCGTCGGTAAACACCGATGCGGCAAAATCTAAGAAGCTGCTCAACATTTACCGGGCTCGCCGGATTAGGGGGCTCGAAGCAGGCAAGGTAGTGAAGGCCGCAATCACCGAAGCCTACGGCTTGGTCAAGAAAACGGTGGGGGGCGTTGTTGACCTTGGCGCACGCGCCATTGAACTCGGGATTCAGCCAGCAGCCAACAGATTTTTTGGATTCGTGACCGGCACCGATGCGGAGACGCAGCGCGGGATTGAAGCTGAACAAGGTAAAGCCCAGCTCAAGGCCGCGAGCGAAGTTCTCGCCGGAACCGAGACCGCTGTCACGGGACTCGGACAGCTCGCACAACAGGGAACTCGCAAGCTTTTTGGCAAGGCTCCTGAAAAGCAGACCGACGACGAACTATTGGGGGACTTGCTTATTGATGCGGAGTTTTCCAAGACGATGAAGGCGTTGTCGGAAGGCTCTGGCGATGCTTCCAAGTTGACGGGACTCGACGCGGAGACGTTGCAGAAAAATGGAATCACGTTGGACAAAGAGGCAATTGAACGTCTCTCCCTTGTGGACCCGGTTACACTGGTGGGAACTGCCGGTGTTTTCAAGGTGGTCGGAGTCGCTGGAAAGGTTCTCGCCACGGCTGCGACTCGCGCGGGCGGTGAAGCTGTCCTCAACGGACTGAAGACTGCCGCAGCGAAATCAATCGAACTCACTGGACGGGGTGTCCAGAAAGGCGCTACCGCCGCGAAGTATGTTGCTGAACGGGTGCCCGGCAAGTCAGTCGGGACAATCATCGGCGGGGTTCAAACGGGCACCTTGACGGGTGCCGCCGTCGGAGCTGCCGCTGGTGAGACCGCAAAGCGGGTCGCCGTTGAAATTTCGGCTGAAATTGCCAAGAAGGGCGGACAGCTCGCGGACAGTGGCCGTCAGCTCGCCCCCGGATTTACCGGGCCGAAGACGGCAATTATAGAGACCCTCACCAAGCTTCCAACAACGCCCGTCGGACAGATTGCTGGGGGTGTCGCCAAAGGCGCTACGGGAGGCGCGGCTGCGGCTGCACTCCTCGCGCTGGCATCCGATGACAGTAAAACCGCTGGCGCTCTCCTCGGTGGCGGTATCGCCCTTGTCGGTATTGCAGGGGGAGTGGGCGCGACCCGAAAAGTCGCGATTAAAAGCATCGCGAAGAATTACCTCGACCCGGCGAACATCCCTTTTGATGCGACGAACTCCCCGGCCTATGGGACGGACGCCGCACTCGACGTGAGTCACGAGGCGGCAATCCAATCTCTACCCCCACGCGAGCAGAATGCCATCAACACCTTTCGCGAAGCTGTTCGCGAGGCTGGTGGAGAAATCTACGTGCAGGATGATGCCGCGTATAAACAGCGATTGACCGACGAGTTCCTGAAGGACTCTCCCCCCGGAACCCAGCTTACCCTTGACCAGCAGACGCAAGTTGCCCTCTACGCGAGGACTCATGCGGAGTTCTCGGGCACTCTCACCGATGCACAAGGAAATCCCCGTCGGGTTGTGTTCCTGCGGGCCTCTGCAAAGGGATTGCCGCACGATGCCGGACATCTTTTTCAGTCGTTGCTCGGTCCCCTTGAGCAGAAGGCTCTCCGAGAGTCTGTTTTCAATAGCTACTCACCGGAGCAGATTGCGACGTTCAAAGCCGAGTATGCCCGTCGTATTGGGGAGCCGGATTACTTCACCAAGTTGGGTGAGGAAATTGGCAACCAGAGAGCCGCCGACGAAATTATCGCGGAGAATTTCAGCCAGCTCTTCGGCAATAGTTCCTTCGACAACCTCAAGGCTCCCCGCACCTTCTTGCAGAAGCTTGGGCAGACGGCGGTCAATGCGGGCGAAGCTCTCGGGCTCGACTTGACCAGTGGACGGGTCACTCCTAACCTCGGGGCTACTCCATCATTTCGTGTGCAGGGTCTCTTGCGCAACGCGGCAAAGGAAGTCTTGTCTCGACAGGGCGCTCCACTTCAAGGCCCGCCGACTCAGCCGGTAGCTGCCCCAACAGTTCCGACGGCCCCGGTGTCCCCGATTCCTTTTCCGACTCCGAGGTCTCCCGCGCCTGCCGCGCCCGCGCCAATTACGCCTGCCGCCATTCTACCCAAACCGGCGGCGACCCCCACACCCGCTGCGAAACCGGCTGAAGTGACCGGCGCGAAGAATATCCGGGTCGAGCGGTCTGAGCAAGACGCCTTTTCGGCCCGCGCGGAAGAGACTGGCATCGCAGAAGCCCAGAAGGCAACCGAGAGCAATCCCGAGACTCGTGCGACGGTTGATACCATCGCCCAGTCCATGCAAGAGCAAGGAAACCCGGTCCTCGAAATCGAGCATCGTGGTATTGCCAGCGAGCGCGGCCCCGGAGCCCCCGAAGGCCGGACCTCCCGGCGCGGCACGCAAGCGCAGGGATACGAAGCTCTACAGGAGCTTCAAATCGAGAACCGCAAGAATGCTCCAGCGGACATCGTCAACGAACACCAGAAGACTTTTGTCCCGGTGCGATTCACTACGCAGGGCGGCAAGCCGACCTTGATTGCGATGTCGCTCGACAAGGTCATCTCAAACATTTCGCGTGTGGTCTCTGATACGGCATCCAAAGGAGCCGAAGCATTGCTTCCCTACCCAATGGAGGGGGGTAAACTCACAGACGCCGGATGGAAGCAATCCGTCGCGGACCTCAAGACCTACGCGGAAAATCAGTCCAACGGATACCGTGGCGACGGACAGAAGCTTGTCCGCCCCACAGAAGACATCGGAGTCTCAATCCCAGCCGAGAACCCGAACTATACGCCCGTCCCGCTCTCTGAAGCGGCGATGAATTTTGCCAACCTCATTCAAGGGTTGAATCCGCCAGAGACCGCGCGTGTCACCAAGGGCCAGACTCCCGGAAACGTAAAGGGACAGGTTTTGGCCGAGGTCAACGCCAAGCAGCCCTTGACACCGACGGTCATCAAGCCCGAGAATGTCGGGGCCAAGCAGAAGTTCAAGGGCTTTGAGCCTCGCACCATTAAGGAGACAAACCCGCTTCGCAACGAACTCGCCGCTCGCGGGGTGAAGGTGCGCGAACTGATTGAGGTTACCGAACGCATCGCGGTCGAAGACATCGCGAAAGTCAATCCCCGCCCGGACATCAATTTCAAAGCGCCCGTCACGGACACAATTCGCGGCGGATTTTTGCCCGGCGACACTCTTGCGGCTGAGGTAACCCGACGGCTTGAAGAGAAGAAAAAGTCCGGCATCCCGGCGACTGAAGCAGAACGGCTGAAGACCCGAAGGGAAGTCGAGTTCGACCAGCGCAACGGACGGCTGAACAAGCCCGCTGGAGAGGGTGCGCGATTTTTCCTGCCGGACGGAACCACTCTCGAAGAGTTCGGTCGCAAGATTATTGACGCCCCGGTCAACGATAAAATGGTCTATGGTCCGCGAGGACTGACCATCGAAGCCTACGACCTTGGACTCAAGTTGATGAGTCCCGAGGACGTAATCAAGTTGACGGATTTCGCTGCGGAGGCGAGTGCCAAGTTTCGTGAGAAAATGGTGTCTGGCGACCTCGACAACGCCATGCCGTATGCGTCTCGCGCACAGTTTTTCAATGAGGCGATTGGTGCGGCTACCGACACTGGAAGTGCGGCGAACCCGACGGTCGGTTGGCGCAGAGCCTTCCCGGATGGAAAGCCCCCGTTTGCGAAAGGTGCAACAGAAGCTACCCCTACCCCCAATCCCGGCGACAAGGGCGAACTCGGTCGCTCTTTTCTACCCGCCGAAGAAATCGCCAAAGACCTCGACCCGATTGCGCAAGCGGCTATCCGAACGGAGAACGGTGAAATCTATACAGGCGCTTGGCACGGCGAAGCGTTGATGAACTTCGTGGACGCCTCCAGCCGTGGCGAAACCAAGCAGACGTTGCCAGAGGGCGTCCGTTCACTGACAGAGGTTTTGGATAGCGTGCTTGCAGGCAACCCTGTCCCCGGATTCATTGAAGACGGTTTCACCACCAAGTCCGGCAAATTCCTGAATCGGGCAGACGCACTGGCTCATGCGGAGAAAATCAAGCAGCTCAAGGGCACTCCCGAGAAAGGGACACTGCGGGCAGAGGGTTTGCTGGAGTCCGACCAGTTCAAACGGGAGCGGTCTTTTTTGCCCGGAGACGAGCGGGCTTTGACCGGACTCGCCTTCAAGGACTTCTTTTCCTCGGTGACCAAAGGAGAGTTCGGAAAGTCAGAAGTTCCGTGGGTGCCTCTCAAAGACATTACGCCCGTCAAAGGATTCGCGGAAGCGCAGGCGAAACACTCGGGAAACTTCGACGAGCATATCGCGAAATCTATCCCTTCGTATCGGGAAACTCAGTTCCAGAAGGGGGACGCCCTAGTCAAGACCTATCCTGAAGGAGCCCGAGTTCTGGACGTTGGCGGAAGTGAGGGGTCGTGGAATAAAGCTATCACCAGTGAGTCGGGTGGAAAGATTGAAACCGTGGTGGTTGACCCGAATCCTGATATGGCCGCTTTCTTTCGAGAGAAGAGTTCCGTTCCGGGTTCTTCCTACCAAGAGGCCGCTCTTGGAGCGAGCTTTGAAGACGGGGGTAAGGTTATCCCGGAATTCAAAGACAAGAATAAATTCGACGTAGTCAACGAGTCGATGGTCTTTCAATTCATCTCTCCCGACCGGGCAGAGCAGGTCAAGTCCGTGAAGGGGCAACTGAAACCGGATGGCATCTTTTTGTCCGACGAAAAACTTCGGACAAGTCCCGAGGTCTGGAAACAGAATGAGCAGGTCAAGGACACTCGCTACAAGAAGGTGTATTTCTCCCCAGAAGAGCTGAAGGCGAAGGATACCGTTGTCGGATTTCAGCAGCCTAAGTCTGAAACGAAGGCTGTCGGCATGGTTGACAACATGGCCACTCTGGACGGATATGAGTCCATCCTGAAGGACAACTTCAAGCATGTAGTTCAGTATTGGGACAGTGGAAATTTCAAGGGATACGTGTCCTCGGACAGCCTCCCTGCCATCGACAAGTTCCTCTCCAATCTGGGAGATACCTCCACGGAATTTTCAACCACCGCCCTTCCTCGGACGGTTGAGCGAAGCTTCCTCCCGGAGGGTAAAACTGGAATCGTCCCCGAGGACGTAAAGCCCCGCGCCATCCGCGCGACGGCGGTTCGTCTCGACGACGGGACGGTTGTCGAGGGTCAGATACACGCCATCGCCATTGGAAATGCTCTCAGAAGGAAGCCATATTATCGCGGAGAGTTTGAGGACGGCTTCATCACCAACGCAGGCGAGTTTCTCAACCGCGCCGACGCACTGATTCGCGCTGAAGACATCAAGCAACTCGACAAGGGCAAGGGTCAGATTCAATCCCTAGGGGCTCTGGAATCCGTTGAGTTCCGCGAGAACCGAAACTTTCTACCGGGAGATGTCAAGCCTAAAGGCAAGGGTGGCAAACGTGACGAACGGGGCCGACCCCTGACTCGCGACGGGCTCATTGACTACCCCAAGTTGACCAAGGAGAACGCTGCACGGCAGGCGAAGGAAGACGCCCTCACTGATTTCAGCAAATACGCCGTCTCAGAAGAACAGAAGCCCACCTCTCCCAAGCCAACTGGATGGATTCTGCCGGATGGAGAATTCGTCCCATTGGATGAAGCCTTCCACCAAGATTTTCTAGCCCGACATAGCGAGAAGCTCAATGCTCAGTTCGGAACATCTTTTGAATCGGCCTCGACTCTGAATGACCGTCTCTCAGCAATCAACAAGGGTTTCGTCCGCGTCCGGGATTACAACGGAGCCACCGCTATTGAACTCAATCAGAAATTCTACAAGGGCGACCTCAAGAAAGCCATTGAAGACCGGGTTCTCGCGACAGTTGACAGTATCGACAAACTGCGGGTGTCCCTGTTGGATGACGCCGGGCAGGTAGTTGACTCCGGGACAGCACGACTTTTTGACAGTGAGACTCCCGGCCCGGACGCTCTTGCGATGCTGCAAGGATTGCGTCCTACCACCTCTCAAGCTGGTAAAAAGGGACCAAGCGCCATTCAACGCGCCCGCGCTTTTGGCGGGGACTTCTTACCCTCCGACGAACAGACTCTCCCCGGATTTAACGAGAAGGGGGGCGTCGGCGCAGAGCAGCAATTGGCTATCCGTAATCGCGTTGCCGAGAGTAAGAACTACCCGGAGGCGTTGCCATTGGAGTTCGCCAAGGAGGGAGATGGCTCCTATCGGTTGCAGGATGGCAAGCCGGTGCCAATCCGCAAAGATTACGCCCTTTCGGATTCCCCGCTCGCCAAGGAAGCCGCCAAGGGAGTGCGCGGAGAAGGCCCACGGGAAGAAGCCTTCACCGACGCACTCTCTGAGCGGCTTGTCAAAACCTACGAGAAGGCAGTCAAGAATCCCGAAATCAAAGCTGGTGAGAAGTGGTATTCCACCGCTCGCACTCGGCTGAAAAAACTCCTCGGCCCAGACGCCAAGCTTTTTGCAGAATTACTGGGGGCGACCTCGGCCCGAACGGCAGTTAACATGAACTTTGGTTTCGCCCTCGAAGCCTACAACCAGTTCAAGTCGGGGGCTTATGATGGCATCCTTGACACATATCGCGAAGGCAAGCGGAACTTCGAGAAAGGTGCCGTCGGTGATTTTCCGGGTGGGGAGAACCCAACCCGCACAGCTTATCTCGACTGGTGGATTACCGAAAAGAAGCTTACTCCGCTTCAAAGCAACGGAAAAAAGTTCGGGATGAATTCCCGCCCAGTGCTGAAGGTTCTGGACGGCTCATGGGCTGCTGAAGTCGGTGGACCCAAGACCCCCAATTTTACCGGCAACCTCTCGGGCACAACTTTTGAAGCGACCATTGACATATGGGCAATGCGGATGCTTCACCGTTTAGCAAATGTCGGGAATGAGAAGCGATGGCGCATTCAGCCGGGCAATGAGACCGGGGTGACCGACGTGGACTTTTTCACGGGACAGAAAGCCTTCCGAAAGGCCGCTGAAGCTCTCGCCATCAAACCCGACGCCTTGCAGGCGGTTCTCTGGTTTGCCGAGAAGGACTTCTGGGAAAAGCAGGGTTGGACCTTGTCGAAGACCAGTAGCGGAAAGACCGATTTCAACAGCCTGCTCGCTAAGACCGTAAGGACTCCCGAGGGCACCCTGAAAAAGGTGGATACGTCGGGGCTTCAAGAGCTTGACTTTGGGCTCTCCGTGGACGATGTTAAGCCTAAGAAAAAATGAACAAACCGCTGAAAATTGAAGATTTCGACCTCTCCCCAGAGGAGATGAAAACCCTCGTGGAAGGCTCCCAGAAGTATCTGCCGCCCGAACCGGAAGTTGACGAAGTTGTTGAAACGCCCACCTCTTAAATATGCCTGAAATTCTACCCACTGACATCGCCCCGGCTGCGCCTGCTGCGCCTGCTGCGCCTGCTGCGCCTGCTGCGCCTGCTGCGCCTGCTGCCCCTACCTCGTCGGACTCTGGACTCTCTCCCGAACTCACCGAACTGCTTGGTCAAGATGGCGACATTCCCGAGGATGTGCTGCGTATCCCCGCTTTCAACGCCCTGCTTGAAGGTAAGCCGGGCGCTCTCTACGCCAACCTCGACGCCAAGTCCCCCGAGTTGGCAACCATCACGAAGCACGCTCCCGAATTGGTCAAGGCCGGATTTGGGTTCTATGCCGCTGACAGCAAGCCAGTCACCGTGCTATTCAACTCTTTGGTCGTTTCTCTCGAAGAACTTGCCGCCGCCGACACGGCGGGCCGTCTGGACGAAATCGCCACTCCCTTCGACGAGGTTAAGAATTCCTATGACCAACTGATTGCCGAGGACAAGGCGACAAGGACCGCTGCCCCGGCTGCTCCCACTGTTCCCGGACCCAGTCCGAACCCGGCCCCCGCGTCGGTATTGAACAAGCTCTCCACGGCCCGCACAGATAATCTGACCCCCGGCTCTCCTACCGGCCAAGGTCGAATCCTCAGTGCCCTCCGAAAACCCGTAGTTTAATCCTGTCACTCCTGATAGGCCGATGCGATTCCAAATCGCATCGGCCTTTTGTTTTGCGGGAGGGTGATGCGGACCCTGTCAAATAAAAAGAAAACCGGGCGCTTGGCACGCCCGGTTGGTTGTTCGGAGGGAATCCGGCTAGTTGCTTACAGTATCAGCTTTCGGAGGTATGTCAAGACACTTTTTGCAGAGGAATTGCTGACCATTCAGAGTGATGGAAAACAATCCGTGAATCTCGTGGCAACAGTCGCACTGTTCCCAGAAGGGGCTGTCAAATACAGTCAACATCCTTCGGAAGTTCGTAATGGTTGTTCGTCGCAAACTTCAACTGGATGTCATACGTCGCGGTCTTTCCGAACTTCGGATGGACGAAGAAGAAAAGTTGCGAGGGGTCCACGGGAGAAAAGCCGCTGATAAGCCCGTAGGTGTCGAGTCCGGGGAACCCGCCGTTGACGAGGACGCTGCCCCGCGCGTGCGGGAGTTGGATACCCCGGTGCATGTGCCCGAGGAGATAGTAATGGGGGGAGGCGAGGTCATGCTTGCCATAGAGTTGGGTTGTGCTGCTAACCATGCGCCCAACGGCATGGTTCGGGATGCCGAGAGCCTTGTCGCCGCCGCGAAGGTGGTCACCATGACTCAGGTGGAAGCGAAATCCCTGCACGTTGAAAAGGCTGAACGGCTGCTTGTTGAGATTCCAAGAGACATTCTTCACCTCGCCCGTCAGGGCTTGCAGATACGCATACAAGAAGTGGTCGAGGTTTGAATACCGATTTTCCGTCGGCATCTTGTGTTGAGTTCCCCAGCGCGGGTGATTACCGACCACGCATTGCAGCCGGACGGATGGAACATGCGGAGCGAGGTTGCGAATGAACTGTGCCAAGGCGTGCCCGGCCCCGTAGAACTGGTTGAAGAGGGTGTTCTTTTGCTTCGCCTCCGCGCCGTGTGCCAAGGCTCCGTCGAGCATATCGCCGCCAAGACAAATTACGAGTTCGTCAATTTGGGTGGTGGTGTGGTCCTGTAGAATGGAGGTCACCCCATCCTCAAGGAATTGAAGGCGGTTCAGGAAGGTGTCGAAGTTGTATCCGCCGAAGCCTAGCGTTTGGTCGGGCGAAACAATCTGTCCGACGTGAGTATCGGATAACAGCAATACGGCAGACTGTGCGCGACCGCCACCTCTTTCCTTGGGTATGACGAGCGGCATCGAACTATACTTGATTGGCGCGAGGTCTTTCGCCAGCTCCACGAGTTGGTCAGTGACGCTGGCCTGTTCGACGGCCTTTTTGTATTTGACATTGAGCGCGTCATAGTCGGTCTTCCAATGCCGGTCAGAGGTCTTTTTCTTGTCTTCCTCAAAGGTGGTTGGAACCGCCGTCGAAGGAGCCACTTTGATTCCCATTCGCTGCCGCTTGCCCCGGATGGCAGCTTCAGTGCGTCCCAGCGTGCAGGCCAGTTTTTTATTTGACACGTCGCTTTTCAGCAGTTGAATTTCTTGGTCGGTCCAGTTGGGTGCGTTCATTTTTTCTTACGGGTTGGTTTTACAGTGAGTGGGGTTGGGGGAATTGGCTCCTCGAAAGTGAGTTTAACCTGCTCTTCCGAGGTGCGGTAAAAGGCTGCATCGAAATCCGCAAGCGCGGCGTTCGGAGTGTTTCCGGTGCCCACAATGGCGGGGGTATCTCCCCAGACGGCGAGAAATTTTCCATCGCTTACATAGAGGGTCGGGCGACACTGAAAAGAGGGGCGAATAATTTCACTCGCAGACTTGGTCTGAGCGGCGAGGAAAGCTTGCTGTGCCGTGTGGGTGGCAATCAGGGCTTCATGCAGGGTGTTGATTTCTTTGATGTCCCAACGCGCGGAGTCGTCAAGAATCGCGTCCAATCGGTCGGTGGCCTTGGCGAAGGTGGTAGCTGCCGCCATGACCGCCCCGCCGTCCATATCGGGTCCGACCCCCTCCCGCGCGTCCGGCGCAACGAGGAAGGGTCGGAGATGGTCGAGGAGTAGGAGCACAGACTCGATTTGATGTCCAGTGACATCTTCTCTAGTCCGTAATGAGACCGCCAGTTTGTTCGGGTTCATGGATTTTTCAAGGTCTGCTCTGCCCAGAGCAAAAGGTGAATTGCATCTACAGCATTATCGTCTAAGACTTCATTGTTGTCAACTCTCCGCGTTGCACCGTCGAAATGCCGGAAGTCATTGGGACATTTCTTGCAAAGCCATGCCGCCATCATGTCTTTCGTCGCTGCGCCGTGGCCCGCTGCAAAGACTTTCAGTTTGCCAGTAGCCAGACATTCTGTTTTGATGCCCGAGAGAGATGCAAAGAGCCAAATTACCGTTCGGAAGCTCGCCCACAAGTGAGCCTGCATAGTAGTGGAACCGAACTGCACGTCTTCAAAAACAATCCAGTCCAACCCCCCGACTCGGTCTCGTGTTTCGGAGAGCTTCTCATAGAGTCGGGGAATCCTCTGGTCAAGTCGTCGGTCTCCGCGAAGTTTGCCCTGCGCCGTGACTTCTTTTGGAGACATCAGACGCCACGTTCCCGCTTGAAGGCTGCGCCCCGAGTTGCGGTAAGCCCAGCCAGTTTTTGTGCCAAGGTCAAGGGTGAGTATCTTCATTGCAAGGTGGTGATTCCCCGGCGCTTGAGGGCTTTCTTCAGCTTTACAATCGCCCGTGCGTGCGAGGCCCGAATCGCCTCGCGGGTTACCCCCCGGCTCCGTGCAATGTCGGCAAAGGATTCCTCTCGCAGGTAGTGCCGGTCGATTATCTCCTGCTCGTGTGGATTGAGAACGTCCTTGAAGTCGGCAATGAGCGAGGTCAGGAATCGGGAATGCTCCCATTCGATAGCCTCCTCATGCGGGTCGTTGTTGATGGGCTCAACGGGGGGTCCAATCTCCCGAAGCGGTCCCCCGGGAGATTCCTTCAGAGCCTCAAAATACTTGCGCCACAGGGCCGAGATTTCCCCTTGGATGAAGGGTTTCAGGTAGCTAGTAAACCGATTTCCGCGTTCATATTTGAACCCTTCAAACGCCTTCATCAGGGCCAGATTAGCCCCGCTCAAAACTTCGTCGTCGGGGAGCCGTCCCTTGGAGAGCCGACGCGCGTGCATCGCCGCGAAAAGCATATGATTCTGAATCAAGAAATCTCGGGACGCGGTGCTCCCCTCCCGTGCCTCTCGGAAAAGGCGGGTCTCGTCGGCTGCGGAAAGCATCGTGAATCGTAGGTCGGCTCCGACCGGATAGTAGCTTGTATTGGAGGAGGTCATTGTGTTTGGAATTTAGAGGATTGGTTGTGTGCCGAGAGATTGCTACGGGAGAGGAGGGGATAGCGGGAGTCCCGCTTTATTCGGAAGAGGCGACGGTGTTCGTCCCCCTCAACGGTGACTTCAAAAATCTTTTTCACCGCGAGATTGCTCAACATTCGGGAGACGGCCTGAACGCTGTATGGGCGCATTGCCTCCGTTAAAGTCATATCCATTAAGATGGTCTTGTGCAACTGAAGCGCGGTGCCAACCCATTCTGTTGCGTGGGGTTCGCGGACGGTGAAGTATTCGCGTTGGAATTCGTCGATGATTTCGGCGAAGGTGCCCGAACTGGAGGAGTGATTCGCCTCCATGAGCAGGGTTGGCTCGTGATACTCGCGCACTCCGTAGCGTGAGTCCCCCGATTGACAGTGCTCCGGGATTTCGTAATTGAGCAGGAACCGAGCGAAGAGCGGTAACTCCCGGTCCAGAATTTTCTGGGTAACGTCTGTCTCTGGGAAGAAAAATCCGTCGTCGCGAACCTCGCGAACTCGAAGGAGTCCCACCTTTTCTCGCATGGAAATATCCATGTTCGGAATCTGCCGAAGGCTCTCCGCATCCACATTGCCCGTGACACATATCCGCCCCTGCCACTGCACTAAGCTGGCTTTGCGGAACTTCTCATTGGACCGGAATGTCATGTTCGCAGTGCAGCGTTTGACGGTCTCCGCGAAGTGCGTCATAAGCCGTTGGCTGCTTCCGACGCTGCCGTCGTCGATGGTCCACAGACAGTAGTCGAACAATTCCGAATTGAAGTTATCTTCACCCATCAAAAAGGATTTGGCTTCAGCGGAGCCGCCCACAAGCCGTGCAAGAATTGCGCTCGAAACAAAAGTCTTTCCTCGATTTGGCGGGCCGAAGATAAACACTGCTTGACCGCTGCGGGGCTCGCGTTGATATACTGAGCGGTAAAATCGGGAGAGCCACGAAAAGAAGAAGTCAACTTGGTCGGAGCTTGTGAAGTATTGGTTGAACAGGTGCGAGAGAAACGGCATATTTCCCCCGTCCATGCCCCACACCGGAATCTCAGAGGAGGGCATCATTGCGTTCCGGTTGTGAATGTTGAGATACTTGTTTCCATTGAAGGTCATCAGACCTTTCTTGTATCCCGCAAAGGAACCCGCTGAAGAAATCAGCGCAGTATTCTTAATCATCGCCAGAGCAGAATCAATCTGAGTGAAGTTCTGACCCTTCGGTCGTCTGTCTGAGAGTCCTCGCGCAACGCGAAGTTGGAGCGTCAGTCCGTCCTTGTCTTCCCAGAGCCATTCCTTTTGCTCATTCTGCCGGATGTAGCTTCGACCGTCGTAGAATACCCCGTCGATTGCCCGGCCCATCTCCTCAAGTTTGTAAGTCTTGACGAAGTCATGCGATATTAGCTCTGACCAGTTATAGAATGGCTTCGTGGCGTGGTCGGAGAAGGTTTGGATTCCCGTTGAGCGGACGATGGCGGATTTTGGGGACGCGCTGCCGTCCACCCAGAAGGTCGGACCCTGCGCGTCGAGGATGAATTCTCCATCCCATTCGACAAAGCGGGGATACTTCTTTTGAAGCTCCCCCTTGACGATGTCCAGCGGCACCACGACGCCCATCTCCGGCCCGGCCCAATTGTATTTTGCGGAAACCTCTTGAAGCAGCCCGAGAAGCAGCGCGTATGGAACTGGCGCGTCGTGGAGATGTTCCCACTTGCACCCGTTGGTGTAGTATCTCTCCGGGGCGAGGAGAGCGCCTTCGTCAACTCCCGCGACCTGTCGAAACTGGATGATTTGCTCAATCGTCGAGAGCCATAGAACGGCGAACTCGTAGGAGGCCATGATTACCGGCCTCTCAAATATCCAGACCATTCGCCAGTTGTCAGACAAAGACCGCTCCAGCCAGTTCGGCTGGATTTTCATCCGGTCAATTGCCGCCCGGACTTCTACCTCCGAGAGAGGGTAGTCAATGTCAATAATCAGCGCGTGATGATACCGAGGGGGGTTGCCATCCTCTCCGGGAGAGCCTTTTATCCGCTGGTTGGAGTTCAATCCCTCGAATGAATTGAAGGCGTTGTAGTGGGTCTCTGGATTCATCATCCAAGCCGACCTTGCTTTCTTGTCCTTGATGCACTTCTCTGGGAAGGGCAGAGAGACCTCCCAAGGGACGCAAGGCTCCGTTGCAATCGTCGCTAGATTCTTGAGGGCAAAGAAGGGTGTGGTGGTCATGCGCTACTTAAATCTTGCCCAGATATACCGAGCGGTCAACTTATTTCTTGTAGTGAGCCGATTCACACGCCTCCGCAGAGATGGGGCACCCCTTGAGCCAATCCGGGCAACGCGACATGATTTCCTCCACGTAGGAAGCCGGAACGTCCGGGTCGGCCTCGTTGATTGCTTCGTCATGCGACGAGAAGAGGACATCGAGCGAGCTATCTGCTTCGAGGTCGAGGAGATGGCCAGCAAACACATCTCGCGCGGTTGCCTGCACGCAATTCTCTGTGAGCATCCCCCCGTAGAATATGCCGCGCCGTCCATTTGACTCTGCTGTGTAAACACGCTTCGCCTTCATGGTGTTGTCCTTCTCCTTGACCATCCGGCGCTCGCACCGGACTTGCCGGTATCTCATTGACCGGCCCGAGGGAAGCTCCATTTCAAAGTCTCCCCCTACGCTGGCCCGAAAGTCGTCGTCCAACCGTTTCCACAAGCCCACAATAAGAGGGTTCGTGGCCCGGAAATCCGTAACAATTCGTTTCGAGTTCTGACCATACCCCGAGAGGGTAATCGGGTCACCTTTGGAGTCAAAACAAGGTTGACCCTCCTCGTTTACCGCTTGGACCCATTCCGGGTCATCCTTGGTAATGTCGAGGCCCGCCATCGCCTGCGCTACCACGATGAATTTCAACCATCCGCAACCGTAGCCAAGACCCAGCACACGGGCCTTGGCGAGCGCGTAGCCCTCCTTGTCCTCCTTTTTCATATTGCCGCCGCTGAACCCCATCGTGGCGCGTGCGTGGGCCTCGTAGGGCGACTGCCCGGATGCCATGAGTTCAAGCATCGTTGTGTCCCCGACTATCCACGCCAGAACACGGGGTTCAATCTGTGAAAGGTCAGAAATGATTAGCTTCTTGCCGGGCCGCGCGACGAAGAGGGACCGGATGTCGAGGAAATTAGCGACATAAGCCGGTCGTTCCGGGCTGTTGGCAATTTCCTTCAGCCGGGTGAGGTCAGAAATCAGCCACCCCCGGTCGTCGAAAAAGAGGGGCTCTTTTCGGAGGTTCTGCATGTTCAGACCCGCATCCCCGCTCCATCTACCCGTTTGTTTAGATACAAATATATTAGTTCCGAACCGGAAAAGGCAGACGCCGTGCTTTGCCGTGGGGCAGAAGACCTCTGGAACTCCGGGAAGGTCCGTCCAATGCTCCGGAGAAATCGTGGTCGCATTGGATTCTCGGATGAACACGCGATACGCCGTTGCCCAGCCTTCTTGGCGTTTTCTAAGGGAGGTCGTCGTGGAGCGGTTGGTGAGATGCGCAACGGTGGCTACCCATTCGGCATTGTTCTGAGACGTGGTGACGTATTCTATGGAGCCGGGTCCGCAGCGACTTCCGTCCCAATACACCAATTCCGCGACTAGCACATCAAGACTCTCCCCGCACCACCCCAACAGTTCAGAAGACCACTCCTTCCGATTCTCTAACCAGCTTGGGAACTGGCGAATAATAAATACCGTCACGTCCGGTTCGGACAGATAAGAGGTTTCTTTCCAGTCCAGCCCGGACAACTCAAGAATCTCCCGGAGCCGGACGATTTTTCGAGGGCGAGACAATCTAAAACGAATTGACCGACAATCTTTTAAGTAGTGCCCGTCCGCCTGCACGGCTACGAATAATTTGACCTGCCACTCAGGCACATCCACACCGCCCTTTTTCTGACCCGACAGGGGTATCCTCGCTCGGACCTGTCGGACCTCACCCGCCTGCCGCCCAACCATCCTCCCGGCATCGTTCAACGTAGCCAGCCAATGCCCTTCAGTGACGTTGAACTCCGTCTGCCCTGTCT
>Ga0163150_10001277_pt1 | contig 43503 bp, 22 predicted proteins | sample OliLakLV19P2IB_FD_148628 | JGI IMG/M metagenome (GOLD analysis project Ga0163150, IMG submission 148628) | Freshwater microbial mat bacterial communities from Lake Vanda, McMurdo Dry Valleys, Antarctica - Oligotrophic Lake LV.19.P2.IB | ecosystem: Environmental > Aquatic > Freshwater > Lake >... | reverse complement strand
CGCTAGCGTCGGCCTGACCTGCGGCGAGTTGCACGTGGACCTGAGTGGGCTGATTGACGTGGCGGCCGAGATCGCTCGCAACGAAAAGGAACGCGAGCGACTTCAAGCATTCATTGCGAGCAAGGACAAAAAGCTGGCCAATGCGAATTTCGTGGACCGTGCCCCGGCGGAAGTGGTGGCGGCAGAACGCGCGTCGCTGACCGAAGCCCACGAACGGCTGGCGGCGGTCGAGGCGGCGCTGGTGGGACTCGAGAAATCGAAGTAAGGAAATGGGGTTCAACGGTCGACTGGGGGAGGAACCGGACGAGCCGGTTGTCTCCGCTACTCGACCGCCTCAGCGGTTGCCGCGCATTGGAACTGCCGTAGACCGCACACCGGCGAGCGCCACGTGCTAGCACGGGTGCCATGCCCACAGCGGTACTCCGAAGTGGGCATGCTCCGTGATTGCAGACATATGCCCACGCAAGCGTGAGCATGGCACCTAGAGTGGTGCCGTCCAGTTTGCATCGCAACTGCCCTTGAATCGCTGACGCAATTCCAGTACAAGCCGCCCTCTCTACCTTTTTCCCTTGCGGTTCCCTGTACTCTCCGTGGCGAGGAGGCTGTTCGATGCCCCTGCGTCTGGTGATGTCTGCGCTCGTCTGCGCCGGTTTGGCCGGCCTTGCGCGCGGCAGCAATGATGACGAAACCGAAGTGCCGTACCGCGCCTATATCACGACCAACGACGTGTACGTGCGTAGCGGCCCCGGCACCAACTACTACCCGGTGCAGCGGCTGAAGCGCGGCGACGTCGTCGAGGTGTATCGGCACGATCCGGGCGGATGGTACGCAATTCGTCCGCTCAATGAGTGCTTCAGTTGGATCTCGGCCGAGTTCGTCGAGCCGCGGGAGGGAAACAGCGCCGAAGTCATCGGCGACCGCGTCGTGGCTCGCGTCGGCAGTGCGTTCAGCGACATTCGCGATGTGATCCAGGTGCGTCTGGACCGTGGCGAGCGGATCGAGGTGATCGAGGCCCGCCGCTTTGGCGAGGGACCGGCCGCAAAGACCTGGTACAAAATCAGACCGCCCTCGGGCGAGTTCCGCTGGGTTTCGGGCAAGTTTGTCGACCGCGAAATGCCGCACGACGAGCCCCGTGAGCGCAGCGAGAAGAACAATCTGGTCATCGCCCGGCACTCCCGAACAACGCCGGACGAAGTCGACGAGTCGGTGGACGAACCACCCCGACGGCGGCGCGACTTCGCCGATCGACGTATCAGCGCCGACGAAGACACCGAAATTGCACGCGACGATACGGATCGCGACGAAGCCGATTCTCCTGACGCCCGCCGAACCAAGCGGACCGCGCTGTGGATGGAAAACGATCGTGCCGACAATCGCACGGCTGACGAGCGGGGCGGCGACGAACGTACGGCCGGCGACCGAGTAGTAACCGACCCTCGCGGTGATGAGCTTCCGCCGGCAGAACGACGACGACCGCGGAAAACAAAGTCGACCGGGTTTCGGGAGGTGAGCGAGGAAGAAGCCGCCAAGAGGTCCTCCACGTCGCGGCGAAAGGGCGATGCCGCGCTCGAAGCCGAGCTCGAAGAGATCGATTTGGCGCTCTCGGCAATGGTCGTTCGCGACATGGCCGAATGGAATTTCGCGCCCATGCGAACCCGGACGGACGCACTGCTGGCCAGCACCGAAACGGCCCTGGATCGCGGTCGGGTGCGGCTGGTGCAGCGGAAAATCGAGCGCTACGACGAGATCAAGGGCCGCCACGACACTGTGGCCTCGGTGCAAGCCAAAACCGACATGCGAAACCGCGCCATAACCGGCGGGCTAACGCCGCGATCCTCGGATGTGGCGCGGCGCTACGATGGCGTCGGCCGACTGGCACAGATCGGTCCAGGGCAAACGAGTGCCGCGGGCTTCGCCTTGCTCGATAGCGGCGGCTCGGTCCGCTACTACGTCACGCCTTCGCCCGGCGTCAATTTGCGCCCGTATATTGGCCGCGAGGTCGGAGTCAACGGAACGCTGGGCTTCATGCCCGACGCGCAGACGCAGCACGTGACCGCCAAGCGAATTACGGTCATGGACGATCGAATCGTGCGGTAAGCATCGCGCCGCGTTCTACGATGTACGCGGTTGGAGCGCCGACGGCGATTCTGTATCACGCCTTGGCGGTATCGCCACGCCGCAACTTAAAAAATACTCGCACGCCTCGTCGATCGATATGTTGAGGTCCAACAGTTCGCTTTGCCGGACCATCAACGTCCAACCCTTGACGGGAATCAGGGCCGTCGAGATTAGCACCGTTACCAGGGGATCGCCCGGCTCGTTTTCGATGTCCCGCATGCCATCGCCCGTGACGAAGCCCACTTGCCACAGCCCCTTGTTGGGATACTCCACGGCGACGACCCGTGTGAATTGCAGCTTGTCTTCGGTGAGCATGAATTCGGTGACTTGCTTGACCGAGGAGTAGACGCTGTTGACGACCGGTAGGCGCTGTACGCCGCGCTCGATCACGTTCCAGAACACGCGGCCAATGCCCATGAACATGAAACGCCCCAATAAATAGGTGACCGCCAGGAAAACGCAGACGAACACCGGCACGGCCAGCCAGGGACTGAGATACGTCGCGTTGACAAACCGTTCGTAGGCCTCGCGTCCGGTGGTTGGCGGCGGATCGCCGGGAGATGTATCCAGCACCGTCTGATAGACGGATTCCGGGACGTATTGGCCATTCTCGAGGTGTTGGTAACGCGTGGTTCCAAAGACGGCGACATCTGGATCGTCCGTCACCACGGCGTCGGGCAACGCATCGTGAATGTCGGACACCGACGCCACGAGCAGATCGCGCGCCAGGTCGACTGCCGGCTCCCAAGCCGACTGGTCCACGGTGCGGCCGATCCAGAGGACGATCGCCACGGTCAGTAGTGGCGGCAGCAGCAGCCCTATGCCGTGCAGCACCGCGCGGCGAAATGGACGATCTCGCGAGCTCACGATTTCTGTCGACGGCGAGTGTGGAGGTTCCATGCGGACGTCATTCCCGCGCAGGCGGGAATCCAGGTGCGGGAGCGGGGCGAAAGGGACTTGTGTGCGGCGGTTGTAAATCCTGGGGGCGCAGGGCAGTCTTGCGGTTCACTGGATTCCCGCCTGCGCGGGAATGACGGTAGTAACGGAAGGTATAAGCCAGGGGTTCTAAGGAACGAGACGTATTGATGTGGATTACTACGTTATCGTACTCTTCGACTTTCCTCTGCCGCATTGACGTTGGCAATGCAACCAAGCTATTTTACCAACTTTGTTGGGATATGCCTTAGCGCCAAACTGACGCGGCGACTGAAATAATCATGGGAGACTCTGAATGCTGATCATGGGCGGGGCAGCCTGGTTCACCGTGGCCGTGCTCATCCTGGCCCTCGGCGCGCTCATCTTTACGCGGATTTCTCCCGACCTGGCATTGGTCGGAGCGGTCGCCATCCTTCTCATGGTCGGCATTATCGGGCCCACGCAGGCCTTGGCCGGTCTCTCGAACGAGGGCATGGTGACCGTCGGCGTGCTGTTCATTGTGGGCGCGGGCGTGCGAGAAACGGGCGGGGTCGATCTCGTCGCACAGCGGCTTTTTGGCCATCCCAAGACGGCCACTTCGGCGATCATCCGCATGATGGCGCCCGTCATGACGCTCAGCGCGTTCATGAATAATACGCCGCTGGTGGCCATGATGATCCCGGCCGTCGGCGACTGGGCCAAGCGGCACCAGATCGCCGTTTCAAAATTGATGATCCCGTTGAGCTATGCAGCCATTTTAGGCGGCACATGTACGCTCATCGGCACCAGCACCAATCTCGTGGTGAATGGACTGTATATCAAGCAGATGGGGCACGGCTTGGGCATGTTCGATATTGCTTGGGTCGGCGTGCCGGCCGCGATTGCCGGCTGCGCGTATATCGTGCTGACCAGCAACTGGCTGCTACCCGATCGCCGGCCCGCCATCAGCCCGCAGGACGATCCGCGCAAGTACACGGCCGAGTTGATGGTCGAGCCCGACAGCCCGTTGGTGGGGAAGACGATCGAGGAAGCCGGCCTGCGGCATTTGCCCGGCGCGTTCTTGGCCGAGATCGATCGCGACGGCATGGTCCTGCCGGCGGTCTCCCCGCAGGAGCGCTTGCGCGGCGGCGATCGGTTGGTGTTCGTGGGCATTGTGGAGTCGGTGGTCGATTTGCAAAAGATTCGCGGGCTGGTGCCGGCCTCGGAGAAGGTTTTTAATCTGGCCGAGCCACGCTCGGTGCGTTGTTTGATCGAAGCGGTAGTCTCTGACTCGTGCCCCATGCTGGGGCAGACGATTCGCGAAGGCAATTTCCGCACGGTCTACAACGCGGTCGTCGTGGCCGTGGCCCGCAATGGCGAGCGCATCCAGAAGAAGATCGGCGACGTCGTATTGCGGCCCGGCGATACTCTGCTGTTGGAGGCCAATCCGTCGTTCGTCGACCAGCAGCGGAACTCGCGCGATTTCTTTCTCGTGAGCCAGTTAGAAGACTCTCACCCGCCGCGTCACGAGCGGGCGATGCTGGCGGTGGCGATTCTGGTGGCCATGGTACTCGCCGTGACGTTCGATTGGTTGAGCATGTTGAAGGCCAGCTTGCTGGCGGCCGGACTGATGCTTTTGACCCGCTGCTGCGGCGGAAATGTCGCCCGACGCAGCATCGATTGGCAAGTGCTGCTGGCCATTGCAGCCAGTTTCGCGATCGGTGACGCCCTGGAAGAAACGGGCGCGGCGGCGGCGATTGCCAACGGCATGATCGGGCTGGCGCAAGGCAATCCGTGGATCTCGCTGGCCGTCGTGTATGCGGTCACGCTGTTGTTGACCGAGCTGATCACCAACAACGCGGCGGCAGCGCTCATGTTTCCTCTGGCGCTTGCCACCGCGCTTGATTTGCACGTCAACATCATGCCGTTTGTGATTGCCGTGATGATGGCGGCCTCGGCCGGATTTGCGACGCCCATCGGCTACCAGACCAATCTGATGGTCTACGGGCCGGGCGGCTACCGGTTTAACGATTACGTAAAGATTGGCGTTCCGCTCGACCTGCTCATCGGCGCGATCACGGTTGGGCTCGCTCCCTTGATTTGGCCGTTTTAAGGCCGATTTCCCGCTATTTTCGCGTGCTGGCAGCGATTGCTGTAACGTGGCTCAGGCGGCCACGCTATGGACGGTGGGACGGCAAACGGTTACCTTCAGAAGCAGACTTGTTAAGCGGTAGTAGCGGAAATGCCGAGCCCTGAATATGGGGGAGTAGCGACATGAGGGCTGTAACGAAACGGCGACGTGCCAACCTGGTGCGTCCTGCAAGCTCCGAAACGCCCTGACGCTCTGCCCGGCCTCCGCGAGCCACGACCGATACCGCGCGAACGAACAGAACTCACCTTCGCTGGCCACCGGCTACGGCCCGCTACCTCCCTTCCTTCCCATGAAGCTCACCGCCTTCTACGCACGCTTCAGTCCGGTGATCCTGCTGATCGCCGTCTTCATGCTGCCCATCGTGTTCGCCGGAGCGCGGCGAGCGATGAACAGCAACAAGAACGACGTCAAGCAATGGCTGCCGGCCGAATACGAAGAGACACGCGTCTTCCGCGAATTCCGTCAGCACTTCGCCGGCGAAGAGTTCGTGCTCGTGAGCTGGGACGGCTGCACGCTCGACGACCAGCGGGTGCGGCTGATGTCGGCCAAGCTCCTGCCGCCGCCCGATGCCCAAGCTAAGCCCGAAGAGCGTTATTTCTCCGACCTCATCTCGGGGCCGAGCGTGATCGAGACGCTGACCAAAGCGCCGGTGAACCTGACGCGGTCCGAAGCCATCGATCGCTTGCGGGGCTCGCTGATCGGTCCTGACGGCGGGCCCAATCGGGAGCAGACTTGCCTGGTGCTCACCGTGTCCGACGCGGGCAAGAAGTCGCTCAAGAAGACGATTGCCAAAATCTACGACACGGCTCGCATCGAATGCGACATTCCCGAGGACCAACTTCACCTGGGCGGTCCCACTTCCGACAACGTCGCCATCGACAAGGCCGGCGAGCAGAGCCTGGTGCGGCTGGCAGGGCTGGCCGGCGCGATCGGGCTGACCGTTTCATGGTGGTGCCTGCGGAGCGTGAAATTGGTGGCGATTGTGCTCACCACGGGCATCTACAGCGCCGCGGCAAGCCTGGCGGTCGTGTGGTACAGCGGCAGCTCGATGAACGCCATCGTGCTCACGATGCCCTCGCTGGTGTACGTGGCAGCGATCTCGGGCGCCATCCATTTGGCCAACTATTATCGCGATACGCTCCATCAGGACGGTCTCGAGGGTGCTGCCGGTCGAGCGGTCGCGCATGCCGTGCTGCCGCTCTCGCTGGCCACCGGCACGACGGCCGTGGGACTGCTCACGCTGTGCTATAGCGAACTGGTGCCGATCCAAATGTTTGGCCTCTATTCGGCCATTGGGGTGGTGATCAGCGCCGTGTTCCTGTTCCTTTTCTTGCCCGCCACGCTGCAATTGTTTCCCCTGCGTGAAGAAGCCAAGGGGGCCGACGATTCCGCAAGCCCCCTGGTCGATCCGGCTTTCTACTCGGGTTGGCATCGCGTGGGGGGATGGATCGTCGACCACAACAAGCTGGTGACCGCGGTGTGCCTGGTCATGATGGCCTTTACGGCCTACGGCATGACCCGGATGAAGACGTCGGTGCAGTTGATGCGGCTCTTTTCGCCCAAGGCCAAGGTAGTGACCGACTACTATTGGCTCGAAGCGCATCTGGGGGAGCTGATCCCCATGGAAGTCGTCATCAACATCGACACCGACCGCGAGAAGTGCTCGCTGAACTTCCTGCAGCGTATGCAACTAGTCGAAAAGGTGCAAAAGCAAATCGAGTCGATCGACGAAGTGGGCAGCTCGCTTTCGACCGTGACGTTCGCCCCGGACCTGCCCAAATACGACATCCATCGCGACGAAATCCAAGCCGCCGAAAACAATCCCAAACCTAAGCGACGTGGCATCGGTGGCATTCTGGGTTCCGTGGCCGGCATTAAGGATGAGGAAAAACTAGACCGCAAGTATCGCAATAAGAACCTCGAAGAGCATCGCGAGGACTTCCTGGCCGGCGACTATCTCTGCGAAGTCGACGGTAAGGAACTGTGGAGAATCAGCGCCCGGGTGAGTGCTCTGAAAGATGTCGACTACGCCAAGTTCGTCGACGACATCCGGGCCGCCGTGGAGCCGGTTCTCGAGGAAGAAAAAGAGCATGGCGTCGGCGGCATATCGGCGACCTACACGGGGCTGGTGCCCTTGGTCTACAAGGCCCAAAACTCGCTGCTGGATGGACTGATCTTCGGTTTTGTGACGGACCTGGTTCTGATCGTCGCGACGATCATCCTGGTGCAGCGGTCGTTCTCCTCGGGGGTCATCCTGCTGCTGCCAAGCTTGATTCCGGTGGTGGTCGTGTTCGGCGCGATGGGATGGATGGGAATCATCATCGACATCGGCACCGTGATGACGCCCGCCGTGGCGTTGGGCGTGTCGGTCGACGACATCGTTCACTTCATGCTCCAGTTCCGTCGGGCACTGGCCGCCGGCGCCGATCGAAAACAAGCGGTCATGGCGGCGTACCATCATTGCGGTCGGGCCATGTATCAGAGTTGGGGGGTCATCGGGCTGGGGTTGTCGGTGTTTGCCATGAGTCCGTTTACGCCCACGCAACGCTTCGGCTACATGATGATCGCACTGCTCTCGGCGGCCTTGATTGGCAACTTGCTGCTCTTGCCGGCTCTGTTGGCCGGGCCCTTGGGCGCGATGTACATTCCCAAAACGCGTCGCAACGACGGCGCGACGCCAGACACCGGCACGCACGGCGATCAGTCGGTGGAAGTGGAACTGAGCGTGCCGCAGCGGATCGAAACAATTCGGGCCGAATCCGTACGGGCCGAGTCCCAGCGGGCGGCTTCGATGCGGTCCGAGCCTGTTGGACCAAAGTGGCCGCTCCCTTCGCCCGACCCTCGCGGCCTGGATGCATCGCGCCGCTCGTTGCGACGATAACCGGCGTTGCGACGTTGGCCGGCGCCTTCGTCGCAGGAGACCCCGTCGCAACGGTCAGACGTTCTGAAAGAATCAGTCCGACCGTGTGCCATGCTTTCACGACGCCCGCGTCGGGTAAGCATGCCTCTCTATGTCGCCGCTATGCAGATGCCTACCCGGGCTGGCGCCCGTGAAGGCATGGCACCCCGATGGCAAGATTCTGCATGTGGGTCATTGATTCACACGCCCTCACGTCTTGAAGACCAGGTCGACCAGTTCTCCTGGCCGAACGTTCAAGCCGTTCGGCAACGTGATCCGCACAGGCAGTCCCCATTCGCGGATGCCTGGATCGCGTCGCTGGTGCTGGGGAATCGGCAGCACCTGCGGCCCCAGCCGCTCGACAGTGGCCGCCACGGGCTGGCTGTGCATTCCGCGCAGGTACACGCTAACCGCCGAGCCAACTTCAGGCCGCAGCCGTTGATCCTGCCGCACGTAGCTGACGATGTACTGTCCGTGATTGGCGGCGATGGTGATGATCGGTTGGCCCGTGCGGACTAATTGCCCCGGCCAGCCGTGGATGGCGCTGATGGTGCCGGTGATGGGAGCTCGGATCGCCAGAGCTTCAAGTTGGACCTGCAATTGGCGAAGGCGGGCGTCTTGCGCGGCGACGGCGGCCCGGAAAGGTACAAGCACGCGCAGCTCGTCGTTGTCGGTCAACGGCGGTTGCTCCTTAAGTTGACTGTTGGCCGAGGTGTGCTGACTTTCCGCGTCGGCCAGCGCAAGCATGTTCTGTTCGATGCGTTTGGCAAACAGATCGCGCTCGAGCCGAGCGACGTGCAATTGCTCGTCGGTCAGGGCGTTACGCGCATGGGCACGCTTGCTACTATCGAACTGCACGTCGAGCTGCTCGAGCGCGATTCGATCGGTTTCGAGCTGCGCTTGCCGATTGAGAACCCCCAGACGGCGTTGCTCGACGGTCCAATGGGTGCGTGCGGCAGCGCGTTGCTTCTCGTCAGTGAGTTTGGCCGGATCGCGGGGTTTGGCCGGATCGCGTGCCAGACGCGACTGCTCGGCCTCGGCGTCTTTTTGCAGTTTGGCAATGTCTTGCCGAGACACTTCTAACGCCGCCAGGGCCGGTTTGCTGTCCAGTTGAGCCACGACCTGCGTGGCCTCGACAGCGTCGAACAGCGTCCATTGTCCCTGGGGCAACGGCACGAGCTGTCCGTCGACGCCACTGGCGACGTCCACGCGCACGGCTTCGATTTCACCCACAGCGTTGGGCATCACCCCCTGCCGCTCCCAAAGCCAAAGCGTTGCAGCCGCTGACACGGCAAAGGTGATCAGCGGCAGCGTACCGAGGCGAAATCGACGCCAGCGGCGAGACCAGGGAATGGGGATTCTGTCTAAGTTGGACATGGCCTAAATTTCGGCTTCATCCTCGCGGACATGGAGCGAAACGCGTTCGATGCCCGCGGTTTGCGTGAGCTCGCGACGCAGCTCATCGACCCGGGCCGGATCGCGGAGCAGCAATCGATACGACAGGTGCAGACCCGCTTCGCTCAACTCTCGCTCGCTGGCCAGTAGTTCGCGGTTGCTATGCCGCTTGAGAATCCGTCTTAGGGTTGTGGCGCCTGCGCCCAAGTCGCCCGTCAATTGCAAGGAGAGTACGGCGTCGTGCCGCAAGCGGCTGCCGAAGGCCGTGATGCTCAAATACAGAAATACGACCGCCACGCCCAACGCCGCAATCAGCCCCGTGGAGTATCGCTGAGTGCCCACGGCCAGGCCTTCGAGGATCGCCCACATGATGAATGTTGTATCGCGCGTGTCTTTCAGCACGTTGCGAAATCGCACGACGGCGAAGACGGCCAGCAACCCGAAGGCGAACACGATGCTGCCCGCCATGAGCAACATCATCAAGGCGACAATCACAGGCACGACCGCCAGCGACGCAACGAACGTCTGCGAATACGAGAGTGCCCGGTGGGTCCACATGTACACCCAGCCGATGAACTGGCCGATGACGAACGACAGCAGCACGACGAACAGTGCGGTCTCGGGCCCATTGGGCGATGAGCCATAATCGCTATTGAGGAGGGTTTGAACCAGGTCGTTCATGAGGCGAACCTCGACTGCCCGGCGGTGTGCGTCGAGGGGCGAATTCCAACGGCATCGACGCAATGCACGTACTTGGGCACCGATCGCGGCTGGAGGCTATAGGTTTGCACCAGATCGCGCATCCATTGCGGAAAGCGATCGGTGAACTTCAATTCGAGGATCACGCCGCCAATACGAGGTTGCGGTCCTGGGGGCGGCGGCGCGATGCCGTCGCTGTCGCTCCAAATATTCCCTTCGACCTCGCGATCGAACGTGACACGGACTTCATCGCTGTCGGGCGACGCATAGGCTTCACGCAAGTACGAAACGTACATCGACGCGTTGGCGGCAATGCTTGCCCTCAATCGGCAGAAATTCTCGAGCGCGTGGCCGGCGCGCGCATCGTCGTTGGCGCGTACTAGGTCGGCCGGGTCAGGACGTGCGCTCCATGCCAGAAGATGCGCGGCCGCTTGCCGACTGATTGCGGCGCGTTCCTTGCAAACCACGTCATTAACGCGGCGCTTGATTTCCAGGAAGACAGGTGATGTTGGATCGCGATCGTAGAAACGCAGCCGCAGCTTGAAACGGTTCTTGAGTCCATCAACCGTCTGACGATAGAGCGCCAATGTGGGCGTATCGAGGTACAGGCTCCAAATACGGTATCCCGTATCCTGACCCGGCCGCATGTGCTCGTCGGGTTCCAGATACGAGCGGATATACCTGCGGACCGATGACGCGGTGGCTTCGCTCACCACGTACTTCAGTTCGCGCCGGTTGGTTTGCGGATGATGCTGGTACGCCATTCCAAACTCTGGGCCATTGGACGTTGCGCCTCGCGTCGAAGGTGCCTCACCTCATTTCGGAACGACTACCCTCCTCATCGGGTCGCCGTTCGAGCACAATATCCAATCTCACATCATAACCAAATTGGAATCCCACTTACACGGATTCCTAACAAAAAGTTGGGGCCTGCGGTTCGTAGTCTGGCAGAAGCGCATAGGCCAACTTGACGACCGTGCCGGTCGCGGGCCGTGGTCGGCCCCGCGGTCGCAGGCGCCGAAAACGGGGCGGAAAGTCGCACTTGGTGCGTACAGTCACCAGTCGACGGACCGAGCACGTGAGCGATTGAATTTGAGTGCCCCGGAAGGGCAGTAGCCGGTAGCTGGGAGTTGAACGCAGCGACACCCCCGGTTACGAGTTGATGATCGCTTACAACTCCATGTTGGCAGGATGCGGCGTGCGGGGCGGCTCGCCAATCGATGGTGCCACGGGCCGTTTTCTCGGCTCAAATTGGCCTTCATTACGCACCGAGCGGCCTGGCGCCGTCCCTTGCTCCCGCATATCACCGCCGGAATAGCTGGGATCCCGGAAGTTGCATGGCGTCGGAAGTCTCGACTACAATCGAATTCAGGGCCATAAGCTAAGCCCAGTTTGGGATCACTATTGCTTCTGCCGAGTGACTTCCCAGGCCGCGCTTTTATGGCCGCAACAGAGGAAGGCGAAGCGGCCGATGACTGGAAATTCAATGATTCTGGCCGACAAGAGAATCGGGCCGAACGGGCCGGCTCTTGGAGCGATGACGCTTCTGACGGCACTTCGCGTCGCCGTATCACTGGCGGCAATCCTGGCCGGTTCGACGGCCCCGCCAACGGCAGCTGCGGACGACATTTCGCACGAAATGGGCAAGATCAAGGCAAAGTCGTTGCTTGAGATCTCGGGCATCGCCGCCAGTCGGAAGAATCCCAATGTTCTGTGGGTGCATAATGACGGCGACACAAAATATCTCTATGCCGTCACGACGACGGGCTCCGTGGTTTGCCAGTTGGCGACCGATGTGCTGGTCGACGACCTGGAGGACATGGCGATTGGCCCCGGTCCGGAGAAAGGGGTCGACTATATCATCTATCTTGGTGATATCGGCGATAATGACTCAAAGCGGTCGAACATTCGAGTGATCCGCTTCGCCGAGCCATCGCTGGAAGCCGCCCAGGGCCAGCCCACTGCGGCCCTGGGGCAGGTGTTTCGCTTTACCTATCCGGACGGCCCGCACGATGCCGAAGCGTTGATGGTCGATCCCATTACGGGCGACGTGCTCATCGCGACGAAAAGCAAGAAAGAGTCGCGCGTGTACCGAGCCGCGGCCCTCAAAAACGACTTCGCCAAGCTCGAACTCGTGGCGACGCTCGACGTCGACAATGTCTCCGCCGGCGATATTTCTCGCGACGGATCGCTGCTTGCGCTGCGAAAGGAAGAAACCGGCTGGCTCTGGGAGCGACGCAGCGGAGAGAGCCTGCAGACGGCCTTGGCCCGAAAGCCACGCAAGATACCCGTATTGGGTAAGAACCAGGCCAAAAATGGCGAGTCGATCGCGTTTGCGCCCGATGGCCGCGGATATTTCACGATCAGCGAGGGGCGGCAGGGGAAGATCTACCTCTTCGACCTGCCAGCGGAGAAGGCCGACAAGCGGGCGACGAAGTAGCAGAGATCGGGCGAGTACACGGTCAGTGATGCAGGCAAGCACCATGCGAATCCAACGCGGCTACCGAAATTCAGGGTTTACCTTGGTCGAGGTGCTGGTCGTCATCGCGATTATTGGCATCTTGATTGCGCTGTTGTTGCCGGCCGTTCAGGCGGCTCGAGAGTCGTCGCGGCGCACCGGTTGTCAGAATAACATGCGCCAGATCGGGCTGGGTATCCTGCATTTTGAGTCAACTCACGGCAAGTTCCCGCCCGGCAAGAAATGGTCGGGACCGCCCAACGATCCAAAGTCGTTTGCCCTGGCCTGGTCCTCGTTCATGCTCGACCATATCGAGCAGCGGACAATTCACGACCAGATCAATTTCAAGTTGTCGTTTACCGATCCGTCGAATCTGCCGGCCACGACGCAAGTCATTTCCATCTATCGTTGCCCCAGCACTTCGCAGATCGAGGAACACCGCACCGATGACGGCCAGCTGACCAATCTGGGCAGCCTGCCGGGCGAAGGCTTGGGCTGCATTGACTACATGGGCATCTCGGGCCCCGATAAAGACGCCAAGCATCCGGTGACCAAGATCGTCTACGGTCGCCAGCGCGGCGTACTGATCGGCACCAAGGGAATTCCTCAAAAAGAGGAGCTCACCGAACCGCCGCCCGTGACGGCCGCGTCGATCACGGACGGCTTGTCGAATACGATTTGCGTCGTCGAGTGTACCGGCCGTGGTGTCAGTGTGAAGGACGGCGCGATCGACGCTCTGCACGGCGCTTGGGCCTCGGGCAACAACGTCAGTCACACCGACGGCAGCATCAACGCTAAGACTCCTAAGGTGTGGTACAACGAGCAAATCTATTCCGACCACACGCGCGGCGTGAATGTCCTCATGTGCGATGGATCGGTACATTTCAAGACCGAGGACACGCCCAAGAACCTCATCCGGTCGATGGCTTCGCGCGATGGGCAAGAGGAAATACCCGCCGATGCGGTGGGCGGATAGCGTCGCAGGCTTCACGTAGCCTGGCGGAGATGTCTGGAACCTTTGGCGGCTCCAGACACATTGGCACCCTTTCCCCAGCCCAGGCGTTTACGCCTGGGGATCGGCCAGCGGAATCTCCGTTGTACGTGTCGGGAACCGTTCGTCGACAACCCGCTCACCACGGGATTGTTCGCTGGCGACGAACGGTTCCCGACACTACGACGACTCGACCAGGGCGCTTCGTCCCAGGCATGAATGCCTGGGCTAGGGAAAAACTGGCGATTCTCCACCTGCATTCACGCATCACGATTGCCGCGCGCAAACCGCGACTTGCACCCCTTACGTTATCGGACAGCCGTTTTTTGTAGACAGCTACCGCTTCTCGTTGCTACTCTAGAGCACAGCCCGGCCGGGGGGCGGGGGAACCGTTTCGTTGCGTCTTGGATGCGAAGTGGCCCAGGTGCGCGTACCGTGCCGCGCTGAATACGCCGAACGTCCCGTACGCCGTGCTTTGGACTGCCGCCCGCACCGCGCTATTTCGCGCCCAAGAAGTCGCCGTCGGCGGAGTTTACCTCATGAAGCTGCCTCGCGAGTCGACTTCCCACGGTCGCCCGCGCCGGACTCGCTCGCTCTCATTCGAACCGCTCGAAGGCCGCGTGCTGCTGGCGGCCAATCCGTTGATTTCCGAGTTCATGGCGGTCAACGATGGCGTGCTGGCGGACCAGGACGGTGATTTTTCCGACTGGCTGGAACTGCACAACGCGGGGGATACGACAGCCGATCTCACTGGCTGGCATCTGACGGACGACGCGAGCGACCTCGACAAATGGACGTTGCCCGCCGTTTCGCTCGCGCCGGGCGCCTACCTGCTGGTCTATGCTTCGGGCAAGGACCGATCCGTCGTCGGGTCGCAATTGCACACGAACTTCAATCTGAGCAGCTCGGGCGAGTATCTGGCGTTGGTTGCGCCGGACGGCGAGTCAATTGCATCGGAATACGCGTCGCAGTTTCCCGAGCAGCGCTCGAAAGTTTCCTATGGCATGCTCACCGACGCAGGCGGCGTTCACTCCGAAACGCTGCGTTATTTCACGCCGGCGACTCCCGGAGCGCCCAATAGCGGTGCAGGGTACGCAGGATTTGCCGCCACGCCCGACTTCAGTGTGCCGCACGGGTTCTTCACGTCGGCCTTCAATGTTTCCATCGCCGACACGACTCCTGGCGCGACCATTCGCTACACCGTTGATGGCAGCGCGCCGTCGCAGACAAACGGAACCGTTTACACGGGCCCCCTCAACGTCGACAAGATTACGATGCTTCGGGCGGCGGCGTTTGCAACCGACTACTTGCCGTCGTTCGTCGAGACGCAGACGTATTTGTTTCCCACCAATGTGCTCACGCAGACGCGGCCCTCGGGCTATCCGACAAACTATGGCACGGCGCCGGCCTTTCCCATCTTCGTGCTGCCCCCGTATCTGACGCCTGCCGATTACGAAATCGATCCCGAGGTTGTCAACAACCCTGCCTATACGAATGACTTTCTCAATGGCCTGACGAGTATCCCCAGCGTCTCGCTCGTCATGAAGGCCGACGACCTGTTCGGCCCCGCCGGCATTTACTCGCACCCTTGGGAGCGCGGCGACGAGTGGGAGTATCCTGGCTCGATCGAGTTGATCAATCCCGACGGAACGCCGGGCTTTCAAATCGATGCCGGCCTGCGGATCCTGGGAAATGCCAGCCGCCAGCCGATGCTCTCGCCCAAGCACTCGTTTCGCGTCGAGTTTCGCAGTGAGTTTGGCGAGACGACCCTGGATTATCCGTTGTTCGGCGACGGAAACGTGTCCAGCTTCGACAGCCTCGTGCTCCGCTCGGAATTGAGCGATTCGTGGGTCTCGCCGCAGGGCGCCGCGGCGGTGCTGAACTTCACCGGCACCCAGGGCCGGCCGAGAGCACAGTATGCGCGCGATAACTTTGCGCGCGAAACGCAATTGGACTTGGGACAACTCGCGCCCAAGAGCATGTATGTCAATTTGTACGTCAATGGCATGTATTGGGGCCTGCACGATTTTATCGAACGCCGCGACGAGGAGTTCGTGGCCTCACACTTGGGCGGAACCCCGGCCGACTACGACGTCTTGCAAGATGACGTGTTTGGCGACAGCGGCGCCGTGGTGTCGGGCGACGCCGTGACTTGGAACGCCATGATGGCGTTGGCCAACTCGGGGCTGGCCAACGATGCCCAGTATCAACAGATTCAGCAGTACCTGGATGTGGATGCGTTTATCGACTACATGAATCTGCACCTGTACGTCGGCAGCCAGGATTGGCCCAATAACAATTGGACGGCCTATCGCAATCGCGCGCCGGGCGGCAAGTTCTTCTTCACCACCTGGGACGCCGAATACACGCTGCACGATCCGACGATCAACCGCACCGGAGTGAGCGATTCGAACAGTCCCGGGCAGCTTTGGAGCGCACTCAAGAACAACGCCGAGTTTCGCTTGCGGTTTGCCGATCGGGCTCAGGCACTCCTGTTCAACGGCGGCCCGCTCACTCCAGGTCCCGCGGCGGCCCGCTATACGGCGCTGGTCAATCAGATCGAGGACCCGCTGGTGGCCGAGTCGGCCCGCTGGGGCGATTACCGGCGCGACGTACACCCGTTTCTCGCCGGACCCTACGAGCTGTCGACGCGAGACAGCCAATGGGTCACCGAAAAGAATCGGCTGCTGAACACCTGGTTTCCGACCCGCACGACGAATGTGATCAACCAGTACAAGGCCGCGGGCGTTTATCCCAATGTGGTCGCCCCGGCGTTCAACCAGCACGGGGGGCAGGTCGTCGACGGTTTTCAGCTCACGATGACCGCACCTGCCGGGGTGATCTACTACACGCTCGACGGCAGCGATCCACGGCTTACCGGCGGCGGACTTTCACCCACGGCGGTGCCGTATTCTGGCGCGGTGACGTTCCATCAGAACATGACGGCGAAGGCCCGCGCGCTCAATGGCGGCGTGTGGAGCGCGCTGGACCAGGCCGATTTTCTGATCGACATCCCCCAAGTGCGAATCACCGAGTTGATGTACCACCCGCAAGATCCTCCGCTGGGAAGCCCTTACACGGAAGACGATTTTGAATATGTCGAGATCCAGAACATTGGTCCTTCGCCGATCAATTTGCAAAACATGAAGTTGACCGAAGGCGTGACGTTCACCTTCCCCGACATGGTGCTCAATCCGGGCCAGTACACGGTCGTCGTCGAAAACCTGGCCGCGTTTGAATCGCGCTATGGAACGGGCATTTCAATCGCGGGTCAGTATTCCGGCAAGTTCAGCGACAGCGGCGAGCTCGTCACCTTTGAGGATTCCTTCGGCCAGTCGATCAACAGTTTCACGTACAGCGAGGCCTGGCAGCCGATTACCGACGGCAGCGGTTATTCGCTGGTCATCGTCAATTCCGCGCTGCATCCCTCGACGTGGGATCTTGCCGCAAGCTGGCGAGCGAGCACGACCAACAGCGGATCGCCTGGCGCCGCCGATCCGCTATTTCTCGATGCCGATGTCAACCTGGACGGTGCGGTGAATATCTTCGACATCAATCTGGTTTCCGCGAATTGGAATACCGCGGGACCTGTTGCCGACGCGAATCGCGACGGCATCGTGAACATCTTCGACATCAACCTGATCAGTTCGTCGTGGGGAATGCTGCCAGGCGGCGGCCCAGCGAGCGGCGCGGAGAATGGAAGCGGCGCGAATACGGACGACGCTAGCGCTGCGACCAGCGGTGAGCCTGTCTTTGCCTTAGCGGCGGTGGAGGGCGCGGTGCCCGGCGACGCAAACGGCGACGGAGCGGTTGGCTTTTTCGACTTGATGCTGGTTTCGACGAACTTTCGTCAGAGCGCTTCTGTCACGCCATCCGTCGACGTCAATGGAGACGGCGAGATCAATATCTTTGATGTCAATTTCATTAGCGCCAACTGGGGCCGCGTGGCCGTCGAAAGCGCTGTTTCGTCATCGCCGCGCATTGCTGCGGCATCTGCAGACGTCACGTCCTTGGGTACCACAGCCTTTGCCAGGGCGAATTCAGGGAGAGCAATCAGCAGCGACGAAGGCGGTGATATCGTGGACGTGCCGTTGCGCATGCGCCGGACTGCCGTCGCCGATTACGTGTTCTCGCTGTACTCTGCCGCAGATGCCCCGGAGTCGTTCGGCGGGCGGCGAAGCGGCCGAATTCGACCGCGATGAGTACAACGTAGGGTGGGACGAGCATTGCGAGTCCCACGTTCAACCCAAAGACGTGGGACTCGCGATGCTCGTCCCACCCTACCGCCTGCTTCACAAGCCCATCTCAAGGCCGTGCATCCTCGTTGCCGCTGCGGGCTAAACTGGCTGAATCTGTCGTCGACCCCCATCCCCCGGACCGTCTCCTATAATAGAATGTCGGTCCACCTCCGGGGATTGTGTCGATGGCCGAACTGTCCGAAACGCTTGCCAGCCAGAGCCTTGAGTACGTTGAGGATCTCTACGCGCAGTACGTGGCCGATCCGCGGTCTGTCGATCCGCAATGGCGGCGGCATTTTGAGATGGCGATTGGGGGGAACGGGCATGCGCCCACGGCATGCATTGGCCCGTCGTTCCGCCCCGCGTCCATCTTTAATCCAGCGCCCACGGTTGACGGCGCTGCGGATCGACGCGACTTTGAGGTCGCCCGACTGCAAGAACGGGTCGACCAACTGATCCGCAGCTATCGCGTGCGGGGTCACACCGTGGCCGCGGTCGACCCCCTGGGGATGCCCCGTCCGCCGCACCCTGAGCTCGACCCGCGGTACTATCGACTGAGCGAAGCCGACTACGATCGCCCGCTCTCAACCACGTCGATCGCCGGCCCGAACGTGCAGTCGCTGCGTGGAATCCTGGATCGGCTGCAGAATACCTACTGCCGGTCGATCGGTGTGCAATTCATGCACATCGACGACGTGGCGGTCCGCGAATGGCTGCAGCGCCGCATGGAAAGCAGTGAGAACCGGCTGCCGCTCACGCGTGGCACGCAACTGCGGATTCTCTCGAAACTCACGGACGCCGTGATGTTCGAGGAGTTCATTCGCAAGCGCTATGTGGGCGCGAAGACTTTTTCGCTTGAAGGCGCCGAAAGCCTGATTCCGCTTTTGGATTTGGCCATCGATAAGGCCGGCGATCAGGGCGTCAAGGAAATCGTGCTGGGCATGGCCCATCGCGGCCGGCTCAACGTGTTGGCCAACATCATCGGTAAGAGCCCCCAGGACATCTTCCGCGAGTTCGACGACGTCGACCCGCACCTGCACCGCGGCGGCGGCGACGTGAAGTATCACCTGGGCTACAGCGGCGATTGGACCACGTCGTCGGGCCGCACGCTTCATCTTTCGCTCTGCTTCAACCCCAGCCACTTGGAATTCGTGAATCCCGTGGCGCTGGGGCGCATGCGGGCCAAGCAGGATCGCATTGGCGACCGGCGTGGCGAGACTGGCATGGCCGTGCAAATCCACGGCGACGCCGCCTTCGCGGGCGAAGGCATCATTCAGGAGACGCTCAACCTCAGCCAATTGCCCGGCTACCGCACGGGCGGGTCACTGCACGTGATCGTGAACAACCAAATTGGCTTTACGACGACGCCCCGCGAAGCGACCAGCAGCAACTACATCAGCGACGTGGCCAAGATGTTGCAGATCCCCATCTTTCACGTCAACGGCGAGCAGCCCGAGGCCGTGGCACAGGTGGTGAACCTGGCGATGGATTTCCGCCGTGAGTTTGGCCGCGATGTCGTGATCAATATGTACTGCTATCGTCGCTGGGGCCACAACGAAGGGGATGAGCCGTCGTTCACGCAACCGCTGATGTACGACGCGATCGAGCGCCGCGAGGGCGTCCGCGATAGCTACCTCAAGCACCTGTTGGCGCTGGGGGGCATTACCGAGGACGAGGCCTCGCGCCTGGCCGAGAAGCGGCGCGAACTTCTCGAAACCGAGTTGTCGCTCGCCCGACGCGAGGATTTCGTGCCCAAGACCGACACGCTGGGAGGTTTCTGGCGCGGATACATGGGAGGACGTCAGGACGTGTCGGATCGCGTGGAAACCGCCGTGCCGCGAGACCGATTGCTTCCGCTACTCGCGCGACTAACGGATGTGCCCGACGATTTTCATTTGCATCGCAAGCTAGGCCGTGGGATCGACGCCCGCCGCGCCATGGCTCAGGGCTCGTATTCGATCGATTGGGCCACGGCCGAGGCACTGGCGCTGGGCAGCCTGGCGACCGAAGGCATGCGCATCCGGTTCAGCGGTCAGGATTCGCAGCGCGGCACCTTCAGCCAAAGGCACGCGGTCTGGCACGACACGACCGATGGACACACCTATATGCCGCTGGCGCATCTTGCACCGGGCCAAGCGCCGGTCGAGATCTACAACAGTCCGCTCTCGGAGGCCGGCGTGCTGGGTTTCGAGTACGGTTATAGTCTCGACTATCCCGACGCGCTCGTGATCTGGGAAGCCCAATATGGAGACTTCGTCAACGCGGCGCAAGTGATCATCGATCAGTTCATCAACAGCGCCGAGGACAAATGGCATCGGCTGAGCGGCCTGGTGATGCTCTTGCCCCACGGATTCGAGGGGCAAGGTCCCGAGCACTCCAGCGCTCGGGTCGAACGATTTTTAGCGCTCGCGGCCGAAGATGCCCTGCAGTGCGTCATCCCAACCACGCCGGCGCAGTACTTTCATTGCTTGCGACGACAAGTGCTGCGGCGCTGGCGGAAACCGCTGGTGGTGTTTACGCCTAAGAGCTTGCTGCGCGATCCGCGCGCGGTGTCGGCCCTCGATGAACTGAGCGCGGGAGGTTTTCAAACCGTTCTGCCGGACGCGGCTCCTGCCCGTGGAGCTGTGCGGCGAGTGTTGCTCTGTACGGGCAAGGTGTACTACGATCTGTTGGCGAAGCGAGAAGCCTTGGGCGCCGCCGACATTGCCATCGTGCGTTTGGAGCAGCTTGCGCCACTGCCGGCCGCAGCACTCTCGACGGCTCTCTCAAACTATGCTGACGACACGCAGGTCTATTGGGTGCAAGAAGAGCCCGAGAACATGGGGGCCTGGCCCTTTATTCGCCTGAACCTGGGCGAGCGCATGCTGAGCCGATTCCCGCTTTCGGCGGTCTGCCGCGACGCCTCGGCTAGCCCCGCGACCGGTTCGGGCAGCAGCCATCGGATTGAACAAGAGGAGTTGTTGGTGCGGGCGTTTGCGTGACCGTTTATCAGCCACGGCTGGAACACGGACGACGAGGACCACGCGGACGAAGAGAACCACAAAGGACACGAAGGACACAAAGACGACGGACACAAATGCTTTTCCTTTGTGTCCTTTGTGTCCTTTGTGGTTTGGGTTTTGGTTTGGAATCTGTAGCTTGCACGATTGTACTCGTCCGTGTTCCATCCGTGATTGCATTTTGATCTTTAAGTCGGAAACCCGAAATGTCAGGTAGCGAGGATTGCATCCGCTATGTCTCTTGAGCTCAAGGTTCCGCCGGTGGGCGAATCGGTCCACGAAGTGCAGATCGGCCAATGGCTGAAGCACGAAGGGGACCGCGTGGAGAAAGATCAGCCGCTGGTGGAAATCGAAACCGATAAGGCGACGCTGGAAGTGTTCGCGCCCGCGGCGGGCGAGCTTTCCAAGATCCTCAAACGCGAAGGCGAGCCCTGCGAGGTGGGCGAAGTGATTGGCTACGTGGATGCCATCGCCCAATCGAGCGAGCAGAAGCAGCCGAGCGAGCCGGCGAAATCGAGCGCGGCCGCGCCACAAGCGGTCTCCAAGCAAGCCCAGCCTTCCCCAACGGAATCGTCCAAGTCGAACGACGTCCCCTGGGTCACTCCCTCGGCACGGCGGGCCCTGGCTCGCTTTGGGCTGACGTCTGAAGAAGTCGCGCCCACGGCGGTGGGAGGGCGGATCCGCGAGGAAGATGTCGTTCAATTTGCCCGCGAGCACTCGATTGAGAAGGCCGATGGTCGGCACGCTCCGGTATCGAATGACGCGGCGACTACTCCGGCTGCCGCGAATACGACCGTGGCTGGCGAATCGCCGACCCAATCCGCTCCTGCTCCCGCGGCGGCCGGTGCGCGCCAGGAAGAAATCGTCCCGATGAGCCTGCTGCGGCGTCGCATCGCCACAAGGCTGGTCGAAGCCCAACAAACGGCCGCGCTGTTGACGACATTCAACGAGATCGACATGTCGGCGGTCGTCGCGCTGCGGAAGGAACATCGCGACACATTCCAGGAGCAGCACGGAACCAAGCTCGGTTTCATGTCGTTCTTCGTCAAGGCCACGATCGAGAGTCTGAAACAATTCCCGCAGGTCAATTCCGAGGTCCGCGAGACGAGCATCGTCTATCGCAATTACTTCGACATCGGCATCGCCGTCAGCAGTGGCCGCGGGCTGGTCGTGCCCGTGCTGCGCGACGCGCAGAGGATGAGCTTCGCCGAGATCGAGCGGGCGATTGCCGACTTTTCTGCCCGAGCCGAAGCCAAGAAGCTAACGCCTGAGGAGTTGGAAGGGGGCACCTTTACGATCTCCAACGGCGGCGTCTTCGGTTCGCTCTTGTCGACGCCGATCGTCAATCCGCCGCAAAGCGGCGTATTGGGGCTGCACGCCATCGAAGATCGCCCGGTGGCGCGTGCCGGACAAGTTGTGATTCGGCCAATGATGTACGTCGCGCTGACCTACGACCACCGCGTCGTCGATGGACGCGAAGCCGTCGGCTTCCTGCGGCACTTGAAAGAAATCATCGAAGAACCGGCGCGCATGCTGCTGGAGATTTAGATTTGGGCCAGCAGCGCGACTCATGGACGGACGCAGAATGCCTCATCGAGTGGTCATCATCGGCGGCGGATTTGGCGGGCTGTACTGCGCGCGGCGATTAAAGCGTGTGCCCGTCGACGTGACGCTGCTCGATCGTCGCAACTTCCATCTCTTTCAGCCACTGTTGTATCAAGTGGCGACGGGCGGACTCTCGCCGGCGAACATCGCCGTGCCGTTGCGGGCAATTCTCAAACGGCAAGCCAATGTCCGCGTGCTTCTGGCCGAGGCGACCGATATCGACATTGCCGGGCGTCGCGTGATCCTCAGCGATGGCGACGCGCCCTACGACACGCTCGTCGTGGCCACCGGCGCGCGGCATCATTACTTTGGTCACGACGCGTGGGAGCCGCTCGCGCCGGGTCTGAAGACGATTGAAGACGCCACGGAGATTCGCAGCCGCATCTTTTTTGCTTTCGAGGCGGCCGAGCGAGAGACCGACGAAGCCCTGCGCCGGGCGTGGCTCACCTTTGTGGTCGTGGGAGGTGGACCAACTGGCGTGGAGCTTGCCGGTGCGCTGGGTGAGTTGGCGCATCACACGCTGCGCGACAATTTCCGCTCGATCGATCCCGCGCAAACGCAAATCCTGCTCGTCGAGGGACTCGACCGCGCACTACCGACTTATCCGCCGAAATTGTCGCAGGCCGCCGAGCGGTATCTAAGACGATTAGGAGTGACCGTCAAAACGGGCAGCATGGTTCAGGATATTCAGAGCGACCGCGTCACGATTCGGCATGGCGAAACCAGCCACTGCCTGCCGGCGCGAACCGTGTTTTGGGCCGCGGGCGTGCAGGCTTCGCGATTGGGAAAACGGCTGGCCGACGCCACCGGAGTCTCGCTCGATCGGGCGGGACGCGTGCTGGTCGAGCCCGATCTGTCGCTGAGGGGCCATCCTGAGATCTTTGTGATCGGCGATCTGGCCAGCTTCGTGCATCAGGACGGCAAACCGCTGCCCGGCGTGGCGCCGGTCGCCATGCAACAGGGGCAGTATGTCGCCAAACTCGTACATGCACGACTGGCCGGCCGTACGCATCCGCCATTCAAGTACCGCGATTTAGGCAGCATGGCCACGATTGGCCGGGCCGCGGCCGTGGTCGACATGGGGGCCATCAAGTTCGCGGGCGTTCTGGCCTGGCTCACGTGGCTGTTTGTGCACTTGATGAAGCTCGTGCAGTTTCAGAACCGCTTGCTCGTGCTGGTGCAATGGTCGTGGAACTACCTGACGCGCAACCGGGCCGCGCGACTGATTACCGGGGAAAGCCCGCTGCCGCCGCGCACCGCGGAACGAACGCAGCATGGCGATCCCGATGCCGAAAGCTAGGAACCTCTAACGCTCGGATGTCATTCCCGCGAAGGCGGGAATCCAGGGAATCACAAGTCGGCCCTGCACCACAAGATTTGCAACCGCCGCGCACCAGTCTCTTTAGCACCGCTCTCCCCGAGTCCCTGGATTCCCGCCTTCGCGGGAATGACGGTATTGATTGTTGCCGAGAGCTTAGCGCCTCAGCGCGAGCGTCACGCCTAAGGTCAGCAGGCCGACGAGCAACAGTGCGATTGTGGCCGGTTCGGGCACGGCCGTTGCAGATGCCGTGGGCGTCCAGTTGTCAGATACCAGGTTGATGTCGAAGATATTGACCGCGCCGTCGCCGTTGGCATCGCCCTCGGGTCCGGTTTCATCCCAATGTGCCGAGATCCAATTGATATCGAAGATGTTCACGATACCATCCGCGTTCACGTCGGGCATCGGTGGCGGGTTCATCACGTATTCCACAATTCCATCCACAAGGGTTCCGTCGATCAGACCGAACGGGGCGCCGTCGGCCACGGCATAGCGGAATAGGATCGACGGGTCTGGAATCGTCGGATCGAACGCCAGTCCCATCTGAATCAGCGTCTCGGGGGCGAACGTTGAGTCGCCAAAGATAAAACCCTCGGCCAACAGGTTGCTATTGGGCACGCCAAACTCTTCCCAGCCATTGCCCGACCCGTCGCCGGCGGGGAAGCCCGGCAGGTTCTGATCGTGCAGGCTGAGCCAATTCGCGGGCACGAGCGAGCCGGTGTGGCTGCGAATCTCGTAGAAATCGACGTCCACGCTCAATGTGTCCTCGTTGCCGAGCGACACGAGGAATGTCGAAGTATTGATGGTGAGCTTGAGTTTGGGAGGGTCGGGAAACGGCCCGTCGGCCCAGACCGGCCCCACCCAAAGGCCGCTGAGAAGCATCGACATGGCGACGGCAATTCGAGGCAAGTACAAGCCAACGCGAACGGAGATCATAGTTGCTTTCTTAGGATGTGACGGGCGGTGCATTCCGTGGAGTCTGCGCGATGCATGGCACAAGCGAGTGCTCACGTAAGCTTAGTCAAGAACGGGCGATCCACTTCGCGGGCCGTTGGTTTGCGGCGGTGTGCCGCGATGATCTGCAGCAGACCTTCGGGCAGATGCGACTCGTGCCGGCCAATGGAATCGTTGTCGGCAAGCGTACTGTCGATGGCGGCCTGACGCGACTTCAAAGACAATGGCAATGCATCGCGGGCGGCGGCCCAGGCAATCGAGCCAGCGAGCCGTTGTGGCCGATGGGCGTCGTCGAAATCACGATTGGCTTGGAAATTGCCCGCGACGGTATCGCGTCGATCGCCGTGTGCCCAATTCAGCACCAGGCGATCGCTGCGTCCTTGTGAAATTGGACCGCCACTCATTTCGTTCACTCGACCGCGGACATCCGGCGCCGACCCTGCGGCGGCAACGGCGTTCGCAGCATCCGCGGCCGAGGCGGCCTCGCCTGCTGAAGCAGCGATTTCCGCGGCTTCCCCGCCCGCGGCGGCCGGTGTCGTGGTGGAGATATCGGCCGACGCGACACCTCGCGTGTTCACGTTGACCCCCGTCACGCGATAAAAATACTCGGTGGCAGCCGCCACGGAATTGTCGGTGAAGGTCGTCACGGCAAGGCTCGACGCGACTGTCGTGTACGTGGAGTCGTCGAGAGATCGCTCGACGAGATAGCTTGTCGCCCCGGCGACCGCGTTCCATCCCAGCACCAACTGGTTGGCAGCTTGCGAAACGAAGGCAAGTCCCGTGACCGTGGCGAGCCGCGTGTACGCGCTAACGATGGATGACGTGGCCGAAATGTTGTTGCCCGACTCGAGCGTGACCACGCGGTAGAAATATCGCGTGTTCGACGCCAAACCGCTATCGTTGATCGTCGGCACGTTCTTGGCGGTCGTCGCGCGAGTCGTCCAGCCGCTCACGCCATCGGCCGAGCGCTCGACGCGATAGTTGACTTCGCCGCTGGCGTCGGACCAATCGGGAATTAACTGCGACGACGAGTAGGAAATAATGTTGAGGTTGCTCACCGCGCCGGCTCGAGTGGTCGCAGCGACGACGTTCGAGGGCACGGAAACGCCGCTGCCATTCACGGTCAGCACGCGGTACGTGTAGCGCTGGAAATCCGCCAGGCTCGTATTGGTGAATGTCGTGACGGCGGGACCCGTCGTGCCGATCTGCACGTAGTTGATTCCATCGCTGGCTCGCTCGACTCGATAGCTTTGCACGATCGTGCCGAAGTTGTCCTTCACCAGTCGGAAGTCCACGGCGTCGACCACGCCATCGCGATTGGCGTCTCCCAGGCCGGAGTTGCCAAAATTATCGCGGACGTTGGTGTAATCGGTCAGGTTGACCGCGCCGTCGCCGTTGGTGTCTCCCGGCAGAACCACGGCAGCCCACGCCAAGGCGACGCTATTGCTAGCGATCGTCGAGACGGCCAGGTTCTCGGGGGCCGGCAAGGCGTTCAACGCGGCCGGTACATTGATGGCGCCGGTGAGGCTCACGCTATCGATCGTGGCCGTCGTCAGCCGAATGTTGTTCTTCGCGCTGGCGACCATTCCGATAGAAACAGTCGTCCCCATCGTTACCGTCCGAGACGAACCGACCTGCGTGAAGGTCTCGCCATCGGTCGAACGGAATGCCGTGAACGTATTCCCCGAACGCACGAGGCGCAGCCAAGTGGGCGCGAAGCTTCCGGCAGCCGTGCTGGTGCTGGTGCTACCTCCGACGGTGCTGCGCGCCGACCACTGAATGCCCGAAGTCGGCATGATGACCAGCGTGGCGTTCCTGGCGTTTTCGGCCAGGGTGTCGCGGATCATGATGCCGGCTTTGGCGCCGCTCGAGGTATTATCCAGTCCGCTCACGCGAACGGTGATCGAGCCGCTGCCTGAAAGCGACTGATACAAATACTGAAAACCGTCGGCCGTACCGGCGATATCGGTGCCCGAGCCGGCCACGCTGTAAGCGCCGGTTTCCGCGTCGTAACTGGAAAAGCCCGGCACGCCGTTGAGCCCCACGTCCTCGGCCTGCCAGCCTGTGGCCAGCGGATCGACACGGACGATGTACTGCCCTTGGTCGCCGTAGTTGCCGTGACTCTCGACCTTGACGTAAAAGGTGCCCGCCGGCAGCGCGAGCGTCATGTGACTATCGTTGACCATCGTGTAGGGGACAGCGCGCGGATCGCCGTCCTCTTGCGAAAGCACGGCGCCGGTTGCGTCGAGGATCGATACCTTCACATCGACGCCCGATGGATTGTCCCGGCCCACCAGAATGCTGTACGTTCCGCCGACGCTAGCGAACGAGAACACGTCGACGTCGGTGAGGCGTTCGATGATGCCCACCTTGGCCTGGGTCGTGCCGATGGTGGTGAGCGCCATGGCCGTGGCGATCGAGCCGCCCACGTCGTCGGCTCGGTACCCGTCTCCGCCGAAATTGTCGAGGTCGGCCGCGATGACGGCCATATCGTCTTGCAGCACGTTGGCCCCGGTACGGCTGTGCCAGGTGGTCCATTTGTGAATGATGCCCGAATAATCGATGCCCATGATCGGACCGTGCAAGGGATCGAACGCGCCGTGGTACTCGGAAGTCTTGACGCCGAGATTGTTGTAGTTGGCCGTGTGTTGGTTGCCGAAGTTATGGCCGAATTCGTGCGCTAAGCCCGAAAGGCGGGTCCGCGCGTCGGCGGCTTGATTACGCGACTCGGGCCGCGAGTTGGGAAACACGTTGACGTAGCTCTGCCCGCCGCTGAAGTTGTTGCCGACCAGCAACCAGGCGACCGGCTTGCTGGGCTGCACGGTCGTGACGTTGACGTTGAACATCGCGAAATAAACGGAGAGATGACGCCAGGCCTCGGCGATCGTTTCTTGTTCCGTCACGTTGAACGTGGTGGCGGCGCCATCCACATCGTAGGGCTCGACCGTGAAGCTGCCGTGGTACACGCCGCCATCGAAGTCGATGTAGATGGCCGCCGGCGCGTTGGGCAGGCTGTTGAGGACGGGCATGCCGTTGGCAAGCGTCGTGTAAGTGGTCTGCGGAAACGGACTGACGTTCACGTCGCCGGGCGCGGCCGCTTCTTCGTCCAAGAGCGTTTGCAAATCCAGCGGCAACTGAAAGATCACCGGATCGAGCGGGTCCCCCTCGTGACTGAGCATCAGCCGCGCTTCGAGCATCTCCACTCGCAGGCGCGTGCGAACGGGCTTCGTCCGTTCGTTAAGCCGCTTGCCGCTGCGCACCGCCAACCGCGAAAATCCGCGCATCAACGACCCCTTCTCGAATGAAATGACGTGCTTCCGTTCCGGCTCGACCTTGCCCGATCGAGATGGCGGCGATTGTAACGGCCGGTCGAGAAAAAAGCCAGTTCTGGCTTGAAATGGGCTCACCGCGCTCTCGGCGACTCGCTCAATTGGTGCGCGGCGCCTATGGTTGTCATGGTGGTGAAGAATTGGGAACGGGAGTCGTTGCGGAGCTCGCCTCGTTCCATTGCTCGGGCATGAAAGCCTGGGCATGTTCGATTTCAGACTTCACCACCTTCGCGCGCGACGAGCAAACTCGTTGGTCCGTTGACCGACATGCCGATTCGAGGCAACAATTGCTTATCGACCATCTGGCCGGGTGCTGATTGCCTGGGGCAATCGTCGGGCGGCGTATGCCCACAAGTCGCTCCAAACATTAACGGAACAATTCGTGAAGAAACTCTACTTATCGCTAGCGATGCTAGTTGCGTTGCCGTCATCGTTTCCGTCGAGCGCGATCGCGCAAGCCAGCTCGGAAACGAACGCCACGTCCTCGGTCGATTCATCGCTGACGAGCAAGGTCGACGCGATTTTCTCTCGCTGGGACCAGAACGACTCGCCCGGTTGCGCGCTGGCCGTCATCAGGAACGGTACGGTCATTTACCAGCGCGGCTACGGCATGGCGAACTTGGAGCACGAGATCCCGATTGTGCCGAAGTCGATTTTTCATGTGGCTTCGATTTCCAAGCAGTTTACGGCGATGGCGCTGGCCATTCTCGCGCACGAGGGTAAGCTCTCGCTCGACGACCCCGTGCGGAAGTACGTGCCCGAAGTGCCCGATTTTGGCTCGCCGATTACGATTCGCCACTGCATCCATCACACCAGCGGCCTGCGCGATCAATGGATTCTGTTGCGGCTGGCCGGCTGGCGCGACGATGACGTGATCACCGAGCAAGACGTGCTCGACCTGGTAGCGCGGCAAAAGGAGCTGAATTTCAAGCCGGGCGACGAGCACCTCTACTGCAACACCGGCTACACGCTGATGGCGGTCATCGTGAAGCGAGTGACGGGCCAATCGCTGCGCGAGTACTGCGAGACGACCTTCTTTAGGCCGCTGGGGATGAGCCGCACCCACTTTCACGACGACCATGCGATGATCGTGAAGGACCGCACCTCGGCCTATCAGCCGCGCCGCGGACGCCGCTACGAGATCAGCATTCCCGTCTTCGACGTGGTGGGGGCGACCAGCTTGTTTACGACCGTGGAAGATCTGGCCCGCTGGGACCAGAACTTCTACGACGGCTGCGTCGGCGGTAAGGCCGTGCTGGAGCAGATGCTGACGCCCGGCAAGCTCAATAGCGGCGAGGCCATCGATTACGCTTTCGGCCTCATGCAGGGAAAGTACAAGGGACTGAAGTTCTGCGAACACGCCGGCAGCGACGCCGGCTACCGCGCCCACATGGTGCGGTTTCCGGACCAGAAGTTTTCCGTCATCGTGCTGTGTAATTTGAGCACCATGAACGCCAGCGGCCTGGCGCGGCAAGTCGCCGACGTTTACCTGGCCGACGAGATGAAACGGGCCGCAGGCCAGGATCAGAAGCCAGTCAGCGGAGTCGAGCTAACGGAGCAAGAGCTGGCGAGCAAAGCGGGGCTATACTGGAGCCCGCTCACCCAAGAGTGCCGGAAATTGTCGGTGGAGAATGGTCAGCTCGTCACCAGCTTGGGTCCCGACTACCCACTTTCACCGCTGACCAAGGACCGCTTCAAGATGGTTGGCTCGGCGGTGGAGCTGAGTTTTCTGCCGTCGCGAAAAGCCGGCGAGGCTCCGTCGATGCAGGTGATCACCGGCGGCCGGCCCGTGTTGTACAGCGCGGTGCAGGCGGTCGAGCCGACGACGCAACAATTGGCCGCTTGCGCCGGCGCCTACTACAGCGAGGAGCTCGACGTGACGTTTGAATTGATCCTGCGCGACGACAAGCTGCTGGTGCGGCGCAAGAAGTTCCCGGATCGCCCCTTGCAGCCGACAATGGCCGACGTCTTCACCAGCAATCAGCTCGGAACGATCCACTTCCTACGCGACAAGGAACAGAAGGTAACGGGTTTCTCGCTGAGCCTGGGCCGCGTCCGAAAGTTGCAGTTCCAGAAGAAGTAGCGGAACGGGCGGACGACGGGAAACTACGGAGGGAGGAGAACCACAAAGGGCACGAAGGACACCAAGGAAGAAACGCGGGAAGTGCTCACCGTCGAAGGTACTTTTGCACTTTCTCGCCTCAAAACCCCTACCTTTCCACTCCGACGCCATTCCCGCGAAAGCGGGAATCCAGGAACTCGGGGAGGGCGGTGACGAACGCGACGTATGCACGGTGGTTGTAAAACTTGTGATGCAGGGCCGCCTTGCGTTTCGTTGAATTCCGGCCTACGCGGGAATGACGAGATGATGGGGAGGTTGAGTTAGAGGCTCTCGGTTCCTCTTTGTGCTCTTCGTGTCCTTTGTGGTTAATCCTCTCCGAAACGGCCATCGGATCTGTCGATCTTCAATTGCCGCTTGGCTGTGGTTTCTGCGCTTCGCCCAACAGCTCGCGGAGGGCGGCCGTCACGTCTTCGCCCAGGTGTGGGCCGCCGCCGATGTAGTGGCGCACCACGTTCCCTTCGCGGTCGACGATCAAGGTTTGCGGGATCGACGTCACACCGTACTTGGCCGCGACGACTCCGTCGCGATCGAGCGCGACGGGCATCTCTAGCTTGTGCCGTTCGAGCATCGACGTGATGGGCTGCGGTGCTTCCTCGAGATTCACGGCGACCACTTGCACGCCTTTGTCGGCGAACTCGTGGGCTACTTTGTCGATCTGCGGCATCGCTTGCAGGCAAGGGCCGCACCACGTGGCCCAGAAATCGACGATCACGATCTTGCCCTTCGCGCCGGCCAGATGGAACTTGCCGCCGCGGAGCAGTTCGAGCGTGAAATCGGGCGCCGGCTTGCCCACCAAGGCCGAATCGGCGCCGGCTGGCCTTCCGCCCCCGCCGTCGGCGCCGGTGCTGTCCATGATCTTGGGTTCGATCGCGTTGTGTAGCTTCCACTGTTGGTACGCCAATCGCGCGGCGTACTGCTCGATGGCCTGGCCAATGACGAGTTGATCGACGTCCTTCAGGTCCACGCGGCAGGCGCCCAGGATGTCGCTCTTGCCCGAGACGGTTCCGGCCGCCACTTGCTGGGCTTGGAACGTCATCCGCACGCCATCGCTGCGCAGGGCCTGCACGCGCGTCGACGCGGGCGTTTGGGGCGTGGGACTGGGCTCGGCCGCCAACTCATCGGCGTGCAGCCAAATGATGCGGGCCACGCGATCGCGCGGCAACTCCTTCGTTTCCAGGTGGATCTCGAGTTGGAGCTTGTCGGCATTCATTTCCACGACGCGTCCGCGAAGGAAATCGCCGTTGGTGGAGCGAATCAGGTGCGTGGGAGGGTTATCTTTTTGCAGCCGCGGCAACGTCAGCAAGCGATCGCGCTTGACCTTGTTGAGCCGCACGCTCACGGACTGATCGGGGGCCAATTCCACGGCCTTGACCATGTTGTGCGCGACGAAGGAGGCGTCCGACAGCGGCGTCTTAAAATGGACTCCTTGTTCGTCGATCCGTGAGACTTCGCAGGGAATTGCGTCGCCCGTGCGCAGGTGCAGCGACTTGTTCGCTTGGGGCAAGGCCCGGGCCGCGGCTTGTGCCGGCTGCTTCGTCGTGCCGCCGGCCATGGCGCCGATGAAACCACCGACCCAGTTCTCTTGAACCGGCGGATTAGCCGGTCGCGCGCGTGGCGTCGACGACGTCGCGGGCGGTGGCGGAGGTTCGCGATAGACGATTCTTCCCCGAACGCCAGGCAGCAGCGGACTGGACGTGGCGCTGAACTGCGGCTGCCAGACGAGGCAACTCGCCTGGGCTTGCTCCTGACCGTCGGCCAGTTGACCAGCCAATCGCAGCCCCTCCATTTCGAGCGTACCACTGCGGGGCGCTTCGGCGTTGGGCTTTGCCGGCGACGCAATCGGCGAATGCCGAAGTACGATCAGCGCCCGCAATGCGGGCAAGGGAAGTTTCAAAGGTTCGGTGATGCCAGGCGACGTAAGGTGTACCGCGCCGTTGGCGATTTGGGACAGCTCTCCGCTGACCTGCGAGCCATCCTGGAGCACTGCGCGAACGAGCTCGGGTGGCGCATTCTGAGCGTTCTTCAAGTACATCGCCGCCACGCGATCGGCGGCGATCTTCGTTTCATTGGCGCCGTCGCGCAGGGTGAACTCGCGCCGAGCGGCATCGAAAGCCGCAATGCTTCCGTAAGCGATCGAGCCGTCGAGCAAGTGCAGGCGGGCCTTGCCCGGCGCGACGTTTTGCGGTGGCTCGCCCGTCCAGCGACCGACGCGCAGATGTTCGATTCGCAGGTCGCCTCGCTTGTTCAGGAATCGCATGCCGGTGTGAATTCCGGGCTTGTCGGGTGCGACCGTCAGATCGGCAATGCGGACTCCCTGGTGCGAATAGACGAGGCAACGCCCGCGCGGCTGGTCGAGGTAGATGCGCAGGTGGGTACGGCCCGCGGCATCGGCGCCTTTTTGCACGGCGGCCACATCGGCCTCGCGAGCGTTCTCGCGTTCGACGACTAGATCGCTGCCCCAAATTTCGAGGCGAAACGCCTGCTCAATCGTTTTGGCCTGCTCGTCGACCGCTAGGGCTACGACGAAATCGGGCTTGCCCTTCCAACTGACGACCAGCTCGATTTCGGCCTGCGCCGGAATCCCGAGGTTTCCCCACAACGACGCACCGGCGCGGTCCGTCAACACCTGGCCCGCTTCCTCGGTCCAGGCGGCGCGCGATGCCTCATTCCAATCGGACAGCCCATTGGGGCCAAGATAGACGAGATCGGCACGGTCCTTCCAGCGATAGATGCGTTCGATGCGCTCGCGCTTGAGATGCAAATGGCCGAATGGCGCGGCGTCCAGCTCCGCGTTGGTGTCGTCCAGGGTCACGAGCGATCCGAACAGGACATCTCCGCCTGAAAGCTCAAAACAATGATCGCCCAGCGGCTTGGGCCGTTGCGCTGGCGAGGGATAGTAGACGGCGTTCACCGCGTCGATCGCGAAGTCGAAGGGCGAAACGAACGACGGCGACTGCCACCTCAACAGCGCGGCCGAGTTAGCGTCCTTCAAGTCACCCGGTACGACTCCCCCGTTGGTGAGGGCCAGCGTGCCGCGTGGCTTGGACGTCAGTTGGGGGGTGGCAATTGCCGTGGCAGCGGCGCCCGCGGGCGTGGCAGCGGTCGGAATCGCAGCGACGGCACTCGTGGCGAACAAGCCAGTGCCAACCGACACGACGAAGCAGTTGAGTGCCGCAATCAGCCTAAATCGAATTGGCCGCGTCGTGCATTTGAGGCTATTCGCCGAGCGCAGTGTTTTCATGCCCGTGCCTCGACGCACCTCGTTTGCGATTCCCTTTGGATTCATGGCCTGTTCCTTAACGCTCGTAAATCGGCAGGAAGCGATAATTCAACGCCAAGGCCAGCAGCGACATCGAGGTGCTCAGCGCCACGCCTTGCTGGCCGCGGAAGCTGCCGTCGGGTTGTTGGGCCTGCTTGAGCTGCCGGATGAGGAGCTTGTTCCACTTTTCCCAGGCCTCGGTATCGCCCTGAAACAATGCTTGCGCCTGGTAATAGCGCGTGTACTCGGCCCAGCCCGTATTCGCCGCGGGCGTTTCGATGCGCTTGGCCAGGTAGCCGATCGTGGCTTTGTACTGCGGTAGATCCTTGCGGCGGGAAACGGAGTAGACGAGCGTGGCGATCGAACTGCGGGCCAGCGATTCGCCGAAGCCACCCAGACCCGAGTATCCGACTTCGCCGGCGTTGGACGTCATCTGCTGGTAGTACGAAATGGCCTTGTCGATCGCCGCATCGGGCACTTCAATGCCGGCATTTCGGGCGGCAAGCAGGCCCACCAGCACCGCGCCGCTGACACTCGTGTCGGCGTCGCGCGCGTCGGGCGAATAGCGCCAAGCGCCTAGCGGGTTCTTCTTCTGCGACGTGAGCGCGGCGCGGACCGCCAGCTCAAGCGCTTGGCCGATCGACGTACCTTTTTCGCCGGCCTCCCAGAGTGTGCGTTCGTCGACGGCGCCGTAGGCCTCGGCCAGGGCCAGCATGCCAAACCCGTGGTGATACATGCTGTTGCCCAGGTAGCCCGTATTCGCGTTTTGTCCCTTGATGACGCTGCGGACCGCGCGACGGACCTGCGTGCTGTAGAGGCCAAAGTTGGGATCTTCTCCAGACGCTAGAAAAGCCATGAGGCCCAGCCCCGTAGCGCCCGGACCTACCTCGCCGCCTCCGCTCCAGTCCCCCTTGTCGGATTGAGTTGTCACCAGGAACTGCAGGCCGCGGTCGTACATCTCGCGCACGTCGCGCGGCACGACATCGCCCGAACGAAGCGCCGGCGGTTGGGACATCGCCGTGGAAGTCAGTGCGATGAGCAGTGCGGCAACTGCCGGCGACGCAACCACCACGCCCTTCGCTGCGCTCAGAGCGTGCCACCCAAGCCGTGATATGTTCATGTCGTTTCTTCGCGGATCGATAGTTGGGGCTAGGACTTTCGTATCTGACGGGTTGTGGACTATTGTTTCTTGTCTGCACGAGGGTTGGCGCGGGCGGGCTTTTCGGCGGGCGGCTCGTCGTCGGGCAGCAGCCCTTGCTGCTTGAGGAACGGCTCGAGCCCGCGCACCTGGTCTAGTTGCCGGTCGAGCGCGCGGCGCTGCGCGCCGTCGAACAACTGCCCCAGCTTTTCCTCGGGCAAGCGCGACAGACGGAACATGACGACGTAGAAATCGTACTGGCCGAATTGCTTGGGCGGCGAGGTTTTCAGCAGCATCTCGGTGAGTTGCTTGCGCTGCGCGGCGCGGAGCGCGATCGAATCGTCGAGCGCCGAGACGACCAGCTCGATCTTGGCTTTGTACTGAAAGATCCGCCGATCGCGCTCGGCCTGGTCGAGCTTCTTTCGTTGCTCTTCGTTGAGCGACTTTTTCACGACTTTCTGAAAAAACGAGCCGTCGTTAAAGAGCCCTGCGTTGACGGTCATTTGCAGCGGTTGGATATCTTGAAAGACCTCGTTGATACGATTCTGATCGTTCTTAACGAGCTGAAACTTCTTACGGCTGACCTCGACGCGCTCGAAGAAGCGCGCGATGTCGCCCCGGCCGGCCAGCAGCAGCTTGTCCTTCTCTGCGGGCGTCATGCCGCACACGTTGGCGACGGTTTCGGCTTGCACGATGAGCATGGAATCGAATCGTAGGGCGGCTGCCTGCGCATTCCCCACGGAGTTGAAGACCCATTGCTCGAACATTTCGTCGGTCATCACGGGGCGACCAAGCTGCACTGGTGCGGGGGCAAGGTCTGGGTCTTCTTCCATTTCGACGGCATCGTCGGCTACGGCACTGTCGGCTACGACTTCGCGAACGACGATTTCAATGGCTTGCGCGAATCCGATCGCGCCGGCTGCCCACGCAACGGCCACGAAGAGCGCCGTGGCACGCAGCGCTCGATTGAGCAGCGTCCCATGCACAAATAGTTTATTGAAGTGAATCATTAATTAGAACCCCTAACTCAACCTTCCGTTGGAAGCATCTATCCTCGTTATCGCATGCGTCCGAGGCGTGAAGTTGGAGGGGGGCGCACGACCGTCATTCCCGCGCAGGCGGGAATGACGGCCGAGTAGTAACGTGAGAGGTTCTTCATCTTTGAATCGACCTTCCTGTGCCAGTCGCGTTGCGTGCTACTGGCCCGCTTCCACGTCCCAGACCCCTTCCTCGACCTCGTTTCCAAACAAGCCAAATCCGCCGCCGAAAAACACCTGGCCGCTGTTTTTTCGCATGCCGCGCCAGATTTCTTGCTGGCGCTCGTTCAAATACGGCGTGACGACGTCATTGGGGATGGCGGGAAAGTACTGGTCCAGGTTCAAGAGCGCCTGCGACGACTGGCACCACGAAGGATCCCACTTGCTCGTCAACGACGCTTCCACCTTCTCGCGCTGATCCGACGAGAGCAGCAAATCGCGATCGAGTTTCGCCACGAGATTATGCACGGCCATCGATTGCTTGGCGGCCTGCCGCTGCGCCACCTCCTCGTTATAGTGGGCCAATTGCTCGGGTTTTAGATTCTCCTTGAGGACCGGGAGCAATGACTCTTGCAGAAGTCCACGTGGGTCAAAGCCCGTGGAACTACTGCCTAACGCCATCCTTCCTCCGTTCTGCATCCCCTGAGCGTACCGCCTGGACGCGGCTGCCGTTGTCGCGGCGGAAGTGGCTTGAATTGCGTCCATCTGCTCTTTCGTCGGCTGGCATACCTTGCCGATGAAGTACATCTCGGCTTTCCACAGGGCGCGAAACTGCGGCAGGAACTGCTGCTCAACTTGCACGGGGACATTGGCAACTCTAATTTGGCGCGCGGCACGGACCTCGGCTTTGGGAATGGCGGTGATCAGGACCTCGGTGTCGTGCAGCACCCAGCGCAAGTTGATCTCGGTGAGGATCTTCCTGAGCGCCTGGTTCAACGTGCCCGTCTCGATGCGGGCGGTCACGGGCACGTCGAGCTTAATGCCCTCGGCCTTCAGCGCCCGCTCGTCAATCTTGATGGGGATTTCGTATTGCTTCGCCAGGCCCTCGATAAACTTCGACAAGGGAACCTTGTCGGCGTTCAGATTGGCCTTCGACAGGAGTTGCCGGCTGATCCGCTGGACCATTTCGCCGGCATCGACTGGCGCGGCCGCCGGCGCCGCAGCGACGGTCGACTGCGAGACCGCGAGTAGCACCGCAAAGCAAAGCGGCACGGCTCGAAAGGCTGAATCGATCGGATTCGCTGATCTGGTTCGGTTCATTCTGCATTTCCAAAACTGGAAAGGTTCTCGATGAACTTGGGCAAGGGCACGTTGTCGGCTTTGATGTCGGCCGGCGAGGCCATGATCCGGCCGATCCACTTCGCCTCGTCGCGTAGGTCAGGGCTCGCCCTGACGATCGATCGCGCAACTAGTCAGGGCGAGCCCCAGCCCTTTCAAGCTGCTACTGCTATCTGCGATTTTCCCGAGGTTTTTGATGCTTGCGGTTGTCAACGCCCGAGAAATCGTCATGTCGACGACATTCGAGCGGTCCGTGAATCATATGGATTTGCCGCAAATTCCAGGGTTTCAAGTGAGCGCGCCAGTATTGCTCTCAATGACAGCTTGAAAGGGCTGGGGCGAGCCCTGACCTACCATCGAACTCAACGGGCGAATACTTGCCAGCCGGTTCACGGTCCAGATCGTTGAAATACTTGTCCAAGCCGGCGCGGAATTCCTCGGGCAACACTTCACCCGTCTCTCCGGTGGCTTGTGAGATTCCGCGATCTTCGCGGACTTCCTTCTGATTGGCGCCAACTCCCAACAGGGCGATGGCCGAGTCGTTGGTGGTGCCGCCTCCGCCGCCGCCGGGGTTCGAGCCGCCACCGCCGCCACCGCCGGGGTTGATGCGTTTCGACTGCAACAAGAGTTCAATCGCTTCGGTCTCGGCGGCGATCGCCGGTACTCCGGTCTCCGGTTTGGCCAGAATCGACGTGGCTTCGTCCATAACGCCGGCGACCTCGTCGAGCAGTTTCATCTCGTAGCCGAAATCCGTCGCCGAGTCGGGCAGCTCGCGAATACGCTGGTTGACCTTCACCACGCGGACCTGCAATTCTTCCTGCGTTTTCGACAACCCATTGGCCTGCTCCGCGTGCTTGGCGGTTTCTAGCGCCGGCCGGGCTTTTTCGGCGACGCGGGTTTCTTCGCGAAGGTTCACCTCGGCTTCGAGAATCTGCAAGACTTCGAGCACGATCGACGGCGGCAGGCTGCCCTTTGATTTGCAGCCAGGGCAGGCGCCGCAGCAGGCCGGGTCGACGAGGTCCTCGGCCCAACGATCAAGCGTGTCGGACCAGAACTCGCACTGGGCAATCGACAGACCGGTCTCCTTGGGCAAGTCGTCGCCGAGTTGCCGCAGTTCAGCGACGACGTCGACTTTCTTCATTTCGTCGAGCACGGTCTTGAATTTGGCGAACCGGCGCCGCTCAAAATAGGCGTGCATGTCGTCCATGATGATCGACACGTCTTCGCTGCCCTTGGCCTCTTGCTTGGTCATCTCGACGAGCACTTGCGACGGTTTCTCGGGCACGCCCGAAGGCTCCTGGCCGAACGTGTCTCCCAGATGGTCCGACACCCGGCCGGCCACGCTGGTTTGCAGGCGCGACGCGGCCTTGAGGCGCTTGACGAGCGTGCTCCCCTCAAGATTTGCCAAGACGCGATTCAGTTCCTCGGTGATCTTCTCGAACTCGGCGAGCAAGTCTTGCTGCTGCTTGACGGCTTCGTCCACCGCCGGGCGCGGCGGCGTGGGAGGCTGAGGCTTGTTCGAGCCCGGACCCATCAACGTTGTCTGCGCCAAGGTCAGCCGCGGCTGCGAGGGCTTCGCGTTGGGATTCTCGGGCTGCTTGGGGCCTTTCTTGCCGGCCGTAAGCTGCGAGGATTCGCGATCGACGACGGAGGGCACATTCGACGGCGGTTTTTTCGGGTCTTGCGGCGACTTCGAGCCCTTGCCGCCTCCGCCGGCGCGGTTTTGGCCGGCCTGCTTCGACATGGGGCCACTCGTCGCGGCGACGCTCGGCGCTTGCGATGCCTGCTTGAGCAGGTCGGCGACCGTCGGCATGCGGTTGCCCGAAATGTCCTTCAGGATTTGCAGCATCTCGGCCCACTTTTCCAAGTGGCCGACGCCAAACTCCGGATTGCGCGTGGCCTGTTTCACCAGGTCTTCGCCCGAGACGACCAGGTTCGACAGTCTTCGCCCATTGGCCCGCTCGGCGGTCGATTGCGTCTCGACGCGGCGTCGCACGTCGGGCTGGTCGAGCTCCGCGTCCGAAAGTTCGCGCAGTTGCTTGTTCGTTTCGTGCAATTGCAGCTCGCGGTCGCGAACTTCGAGCGCCTGGCGGTGCCACTTGCTCAATTGCTCGGTGACCCAAATCATGTGCTGCTCGGCGTTGAGCACGTAGAGCGTATAGACGGGCGAATAGACCCGCTCGCGACCGGGCAGATAATCCTCGGCGAAGACGCGCAGCTCGATGGGCTGCGGCTCGATTCCCAAGGTCTTGGCGGAGAACGTACCGGCAACATCCAACTCTTCACGATCGTTGCCGCCCGCGGCGAGCACTCGCTCACCCTTGGCGGACTTGCTGACCGCTAGATTGGGCACGCCGTTCCACTGAACACCGACCTGCTTGATGCCAAAGTCGTCGTGCGTTTTGACCTTGAAGCTGAGCATCTCTGAATCGAGCACGACCTTTTGGCGGGGCAGATCTTCGCAGCTCAGGCTGGGGGCCTCGTCATCGCGGCCGGTCATGGTGAGCTTAAACGGCGCCTTGCCCGCCAGGCCGGCGTCGTCTTGCCACTCGAATTGGACGATGCGTTCGCCGTCGGCGCGGACGGCCGGGCTGGTGATCATTTCGCCGACGGGCGTTTGCGGCTTTCCGTCAACCTGGGCATGCGCCAGCGCGCGGGTCGCCTTGGCGGTGAATTGCACTTCGCTGCCTTTGACCAATGCGATCGCGCCGCCGCGCACGTCTTGATGCCGCGGCTTTGGCAGACCGAGGTAATCGGGCAACTTGTAATCGGCCACGATCGCGGTCAACTCGGGGCGCAGCCGCGGCTCGACCGACACGCGCTGTCGCGCGTCGCCCACGCGCACACGCAAGGTGCCCGGCTCGATCTGCGCCGGCAGCTCGAATTGATACTGGTTGTCCTCCAAGGGCGCTATGAGGTCCGGCTGATCTTCCCAGCGGATTGCCGCCGTGTCGGGGCGCGATACCGTCGATTCGGTGAGCCGCAGCGCGATTGGCACCGCTTCGCCGTGGGGCACGACCAAATGATCGGGCAAGGGCTCGACCGAGGCGAAGGTATACCGCGGCGCGTCCTTCCAGGGCGCGAGCAGCCGCACCCAGGCGTTGCTGGCCGCTTGCGGCAGGAACAACGCCAGCAGCACGGCGATGCCGATCGGCACCGCGACGATTGCCGCCCACAGCCGATGCTTGGGATTGGGCACGGCACTGGCGAGGTCGCGCTTGCTGGCGTCGCGGGCAACTTGTTCGATGGCCGCTTCGCACAACGCGCGGGATCGCTTTTGTTCTGAGTCGTTGCGGACCAGCTCGATGATGCCCAGCAGCTCATCGCCAAAGTGTGGATACTTGCGGGCCAGCAGGCGAGCTAACTGATCCAAGCGGCGGTGTCCCCAGATCCAGCGGTGCAACGCCACGGGGACGATCGCGCAGGCGGCGATCGATACGGCGAATAGCAGATAGCGGACCCAGTCTGCGGTGTCGAACACGCGATCGACGGCGAACAATACGACGAAAGCCGCCACCACGCCGAAGATTGCGCCGCAAACGGCCTCGGCGGTTTTGATCCAACGCAGACGGCCGCGGAAGGCGTAAAGCTGGGTTTCGAGCGTCGCGGGTAGCCGCAACGATTCCTGCGATTGAACGAGGCTCATTCAACACCTCCTGTCTTGATTCCGAAACTCAATCCTGACATTGAGAAGCCCTAACTCAACCTTCCATCGGCAGCACACCGTCATTCCCGCGCAGGCGGGAATCCAGTACGCGACGAGTCGGTCCTGCACCACAACATTTGCTCTCTCGCCGAATTCCTGGATTCCCGCGTTCGCGGGAATGACGATGCCAAATTCTTTCCGCGAGTGAGAATTCGTCAGATCAGCCCAATCATTTTTCTCCCTGCCCAGAAGACGCCCATCAGTGTGACCAACAGCGCCGCCGGGAAGGGGTGACTCCACAACTGCAGTCGTCGCACGGAAGGCGGCGGCTCGGGCAATTCGGTGACCGACCGCACCACTTCCTCGACCTGGCCGGCTTCGATCACCTTGCCGCCTGTGACGCGGGCGATCTCTTCGAGCACTTCGCGCCGCGCAGGGCGACCGATCCGCTCGGTGGCGCCGCCTTGAACGAAGAACGAGGTTTCGAGCTTGGCGCCGCTCTGCTTGCAGAACAGCACGACATCGTGCTTGCCCGGCTCGGCGGTTTGAAACCGGCCCGAGTAGGTGCCCCACTCGACGCCATCGGAGTTGAATCGCACGACTTCGGGCTTGCCCGAGGGCGCCGTGATGCGCGCGGTGACTTCACCGTTTTGCAGCGGTTCGCCCCCGCGTTCCATCACGTTGGCGTGAAAGGCGATCGTCTGCCGCAGTTGCGGTTGGTCGGGAGAGTAGTAGAGCCGCATCGTTTCCCCTTTGGCCATGTTGCGCTGGTACGCCATCCAACGCACGACCTGACCCCAGAAACGGTAATGGTACTTGTCCTCGACTCCTTTGCGCCACCGCCAAGCGCCATCGGTGCCCATGAACAACACTTTACCCGATCCGAAGGTTCTCGTCACCAGCAGGGGAAGCCGGCCGTACTCGTTGGTGGCGTCTTTATGGACGCAAAGCACGTCGGAACCAGGCTTGTGTTTCACGACGGGTGCGTACCATTGAAAGCCGGGCAGGCCCTCCCAAACGTCGATATTGTCGTCCTGCGTGTCGGCGAGCTTGGTCAAGAGACTGCGGCGGCCCAGTTCGGTAAGCTCAAAATGACTCGACGTCCGCGAGCCCCAACCGTTGGGTTGGGCCGAGTCTAATGTGACGGGACAAAGGTCGCCCAACTCCGTCTCTAAGAGCGAAAACTGCCGCCCCTGCGCGCCGGGCATGAACACCAGGCCGCTCGCCTGATGCTCGACCAGCCCTTTCAGCAAGCGGCATTGTTCGGCCGTCAACTGGCCGTCGTCCAAGCCCACATCGCCGAGAAACACGACGTCGAACTTCGACAACTCGTCGAGGCCCGCGGGAAACTGTTTGATGTAGTCCTTGTTTCCGCCGCCGACTTTGCTCAAGCCCGGTTGGAACAGCAGGCAAGCCACTTCGACGCCGGGATCTCGCGAGAGCGCATTCCGCAAGTAGCGGTACTCCCAGCGCGGATACGACTCGACGACAAGGACTCGCAGCTTTTCTTCGCGGATCGAGATGGGCGCCGTCAGCTTGTTGTTCGCCGTGATCGATTCATCGCTGTGCGCTGGAACATTCATGGTCAAAGTAAAGTCGCCCGTGGTCTTCGGCTTCCATACGATCCAGTCCGTGGTGCGCCCCATGGCGGCGATACGAACCTCCTTTGTGACGTCGTCGCCGTCCGAGGTGTGGAGCGTGATGGTCGTGACGTATTCACGCGGCAGCGAGCTTTCGATCGTCAGTGGAATCCGCACCGACTTGCCCGCGATGCCAAACGTCGGTGCATCGAGGCTGAGCAGCTCGACGTCGGGCAAACGGGTCGCGCTGCCGGCAGGCACGGCGAAAACCGGGATGCCCTTGAGACGCAATCGAGCCGCGGCTTGAACCGGCGGCTGCCCTTCGTTCCAGTCGCCGTCGGAAGCGAGCACGATGCCGCGCAGGTTCGGAAGTTTCTCCAGCGCCTGCGCCAAGGGAGTTTGCAGGTCGCTGCCGTGTCCTGCCTCGGGCGCGGAGAAGGGTTCGATCGAGATTTCCATGTCCTCGGCAAGCGATTCCCAGGCCGTGGATTCGGTCAAGGGCGCGATCGCTTCGCGGCGGGTGACCTTTGTCCCGGCGCTTGTGTTCGCGGTGGTTGCGTCGCGCGTTTCCATGCTTGCCGAGGCATCCCACAGCACGGCCACCGAGGGCTTCTCTTCGGGGCGGAAGGACTCGACCCACTCCGGCTGATTGAGCAAGACCACGGCCAGGCAGACGATCGAAAGCCGCAGGAGTTCGAGTACACCTTGCGATGCCCGATACCCACTACGTCGCCAAGAAATGAAGCACAACACGGCCGTGGCGATGACGCCGATGACGGAAATGATCAACGACGTCGGGGTCCACAAAAAGGTGAGCGAGCGCGAGACGTTCATGTCGTACCTCCCGCCGGACGAACAGGACGCGAAAGGCAGAGCACGGCTTCGACGACCAGGGCGACGATCATCGCGATCAGGAACATGCGCCAAATCTCTTGCACCAGCGATGAGCCGCTGCCCGCCTGGTCGTCGACGCGGGAAAAATCGAGCCCGCGAAATAGCTCGGTGACGCGCTGCCCGGCAAGCACGGACGCTTGGTCTTCGGCTTCGGCCCGATTGACGGCCAGCAGCCGCCCGCCGGCCTCGTAAGCGCCCTGCTGAAATGGATACTCGGTCGACAACGCCCCGGCGGGCGCAGCAAGTCCTTGCCACGAGGTGGGGTCGTCATCCGACGGCTCACCGGCCACCAGTTGCCGCGTGCTTCCCAGCACGGCTGCGCCCGCGGTGAGGGCACGTTGCACGAGGACATACAGCACGACGCCGCTGGTGGCCAACGAAGAATCCGCGGCCGCTGGCGTCGTCGTGCAGAAATAGACGCCGCCGCGGTTGGTCTCGGCTCGGGCCAACAAGGGGGCTGACCCTTGCAGCGTTGCCAGCGGAGTTACCTCGCCCACGAG